>Ga0105240_10010092_pt1 | contig 13292 bp, 12 predicted proteins | sample KBSC54metaG_FD_80426 | JGI IMG/M metagenome (GOLD analysis project Ga0105240, IMG submission 80426) | Corn rhizosphere microbial communities from Kellogg Biological Station, Michigan, USA - KBS C5-4 metaG | ecosystem: Host-associated > Plants > Roots > Rhizosphere > Soil | place: Michigan, USA... | reverse complement strand
TCCAGTAATGAGACGCATTGCCATCACCACACCTAACGTGATGGCGGCCCTCCGACGGCTAAACCGCGATCAAGCTCGACCGTACAACTTCGCTCTCTCGCCCGTAATCGTGAATCTTTCCGGCACCCCGGTCGCTCTGATTGGTCCGTTCGAGAAGAACCCCGCGCGATGGCGAGCGATGGCGTACATCAACATCCATGACGGAAACACACACACCCTGAAACCGCCGACGATACCGGTCATAGCGCAAACATTTGAGACGGTCTTCTCGCAGTATGTCCGACATCCCGAATACAAGAGCCTCGCGCCGGATGGCACTGCCTGCCAGGCTAACAGCCACGGACTACTGAGACGATATCCTGTCACGGCCTCCGAATTTCGCCTGATCGGGAAGGAGACCGAGCGCGGATGGGAGCAGGCTGAGGATATAAGTACGTTGTTGCCATCGTTAAAGCGATATGAACGGAACATTGGCACAGCGACCGAATCCTTACGGGAGGGTTTACGCAAGATGTCCCTCCACGCCTTGCAGAAAGAAACCGGCTTGAGCAGGCACACCATCCTGCGAGCACGCCGGGGTAAGGGAGTACATCCGAGGTCGCTGAAGCTTCTCAGGATCGCAGTCCGCACGTAGCTACGCACCATATGCCCGAATAGATTGTTGCGCCTCGGGTGCTTCTTACTTCCCGTCGGTGGACCGACGAGAAGACTTTCAGGTTGCGCCTGTCGATAAGAGGGAGTATAAGCGGCTTCGAGGATCGCGAAGTTGTGGTGATCGCTGCTATCGTCGTTCCTACATCGAAGATGTGTTGCGCCTCTCGGGGAGGGTGAACCAGGTGGCCCAAGCCGTTGAGAATGTGAGAATCCCGCCTCGTGTCGTCTGGAAGTATCTCGTCCAGATTACGATTGTCTTTGTAGCCTATTTTGCTGCAGGCAAACTCGGTCAAGCCACCGCCAACATCAGGAGCAGTAACCTGGGGCCTGTATGGCCTGCATACGGGATCGCCCTTGCCGCGCTCTTACTTTATGGGTATCGGGTTTGGGTTGGGATCGCGGCCGCGGCTTTTCTCGTTGCATTTTTGAGTGCAGTTCCTCACGTGGCCGCAGTTGGTCAGGCAGCCGGAGCCACGCTTGCAGCACTGATTGGTGCGTTCCTCCTCCGCCGCATAGCTAAGTTTGACTCCTCACTGTCGCGTTTGCGCGATGCGCTTGCATTGATCGTACTCGGGGCGTTGGGCAGCGCCATGGTGAGTGCATCAATCGGTGTTTCCACCTTGTACGCAGCTCATGTTCGGGCGTATACGGGAATCGGTTCTGCTTGGTTAATCTATTGGCTTGGAGACAGCACGGGAGTGCTGTTGGTTACGCCCCTCGTGTTGACCGCCCCGAACCTCCTGAGGATTCGCACTCGAGTTCGCATCGCAGAATTTGCAGCGCTTCTACTGCTTCTCACGCTAGTGTGCATCATCGTTGTTGGCGACCTGCCCCTTATTCCGGTCAAGCTGCATTTCTTGGCTTTCGCAGTGCTTCCATTCGTAATCTGGGCAGCCATACGTTTTGGAGTGAGCGGAGCCGCGATGTCGACTCTGATTGTCTCCGCCATAGCCACTGTAGCAACCGCATTTGGCTTCGGGCCCTTCGCCCAGAACACCTCATTCACGAATGCTGTTCTGTTAGATGTGTTCTTTGCGGTCCTTTCGGTGTCGGGTCTGACATTGGCGGCGGTAATCGCCGAACGGGAGAAAGCCGAGAGTGAACGAGAGCGGCTTGTCCGCGAGCAGGCAGCGATGGAGGTGCGGCTTCGACTTGCAACCATCGTCGAATCATCCGACGACGCGATCATCTCCAAGGACCTGGAGGGGGTCATCGTGAGTTGGAACAGAGGTGCGCAGCGTATCTTCGGCTTTACGGAAGCAGAAGCGGTTGGCCAGCCGATAACAATCATCATCCCGCCCGAGCTGCAGGAGGAAGAAAACAAGATTCTGCAACGGTTGCGGGCTGGTGAGAGCATTGAACAATATGAAACGTTGCGTGTCACGAAGGAAGGGAAGAAAGTCGATGTCTCTTTAATGATCTGCCCACTCAAGGATTCGACCGGAAGGATCATTGGCGCTTCTAAGATTGCTCGCGACATCACTGAAAGGAAGCAGACGCAGGACAATCTGCGAGAGAGCGAGGAGCGGTTACGTTTGGCAGTCGAAACTGGAAGGATGTATGCGTTCGAATGGGATCCCGCTACCGATCTCATCGAGCGATCCGGAGAGTGTTCAGATATTTTTAGCTGGATCGACGACTCGGCGCACGATACTGGGAGGCAATTTGCTGCCCGGGTCCACCCCGACGACCGCGAGAGATATGTTGCTACTACCGAGACTGGGCTTACCGCAGCAAGTCCCACTTATCAAACCAGCTATCGTGTGTTACGTCCCGACGGCAGCGTAACTTGGCTGGAGGAGAGCGGGCGGGCCTTCTTTGACGCTCAAGGCAAGATGCTGAGGGCTATCGGGATTGGGGTAGATGTCAGTGACCGCAAGCACGCTGAAGAGGCAATTTTAGGTATAGGCCGAAAGCTGATTGAAGCACACGAGCAGGAACGTACTCGGATTGGAAGAGACCTGCACGACGACATCGTCCAACGACTTGTACTTCTGGCTATAGAACTCGGAGGAGTCCAACAGGATGTCCCTGAATCAGCATCTGAACTCCGTACCCGAATAGGCACACTACAAAACGAAGCCACGCAAATAACGAACGATGTTCAATTGCTATCGCACGAATTGCACTCTTCGAAACTGGAATACTTGGGCATCGTTGGAGCGACGAAGAACTTCTGCAAAGAGTTCAGCGAGCACCACAAGGTGGAAATTGATTTCCAGAGTCATGATCTACCTACAGGTTTGCCAAGAGAACTTTCTCTTTCTCTATTCCGAGTTCTACAGGAAGCCCTGCGCAACGCCACGAAGCATAGTGGGATAAAACGCTTCGAAGTACGATTGTGGGGAAGCACGGGAGAGATTCACCTCAAAGTCAGCGATCTCGGTGCGGGGTTTGATACAGAAACCGCAATGAAGAGCACCGGGCTTGGCCTCACGAGCATGCAGGAGCGCGTGCGGTTAGTGGGTGGAGAGCTTTCAATCAACTCGCAACCGAAGGGTGGCACCACCATCCACGCTCGCGTTCCTTTCAATTCAATCAGCGATTCGGCACGGGCGGCAGGTTAGGAATAGCGAGTTCGCCGACAAGTTCAGCAAAGGACTTTTACCGGAAATGAACGGCTGAATGCTCTGCACAGATTCGTTGGAAGATGTGGCTGTCCATCCCGCCCTGAACCTTGCCTACATCATACCCGCACAGAATATCTACGGCGTATCTCTTAGCTAGCTGGTTGCCGAGTTTTTCGACCTGAATCGCTGCCTCTGCTTTACCCTGTGTCCACAGGAGATGGCACATTTCTCCGAAAATCGCAACGCGGGCTTCTTTACCCTTAACCGCCTTGGCGGCTGTCGAAATGAGGTCACCTAACACTTTCAAGAATCGAACCGGATCAGGCGCGTCACGGAGCATGAATGTCGGGAGCGCGTCAGCAGCATCCAACGCGATGTATCTCCCCTCCTCAACAGCGGCATCCATGTCCAAGCCGTGTGCCTGCAATCTCAACAGAAGGCTATCCCGGTGCGACTTGGTCGCGACGACGACAGCCACATTCCGAGCCTCTAAGGCAGTCCCGATGAACCGCGTAAGGTCATCAAGCAGACCTGCATCGGCAGAATAAAACACCACCTCGTGGTTGCGGGTGATCTCCGTACCCAGCTGGAGCAGTGCAACAGCGCTCCCGGTTCGGAACTCTTGGGAGGCTACTACGTTCGAGTCTCGAACGAAATCATGTCCAGCAAATCTCTTACCGACAAACTGGTCGCCCCGAAGGACTGCGCTCACAGCTTCCAATAGCTCGCTTCCAGCATCAGACTTGACGACGTAGCCAGAGGCTCCCGTGCCAAGCGCTTCCCGGACGATATCAGCGGAGGATTCTTGGCTTACAAAAAGTATCTTGGATTTTGGGGAAAGCTTGCGGATTCGTCGAGCGGCTTCGATGCCATTCAGCTTCGGAAGGCCGATGTCCAGCAGGATCAAGTCTGGTTGCAGTTCCTCGGCTTTCTGAAGCGCTGCTAGTCCGTCTGAGGCCATGTCAACGACCTGCAATTCAGGCGCTTTTGCCAGCGTCGAATAAATGAAGCGCCGAAACTGTTCGTGATCCTCCACTACCACAACGCGGACGGATTCCACGCGGAGCCAACCTTTCCTCGGTCAGACTACACTTTCTGATCATCTTGACAGGATGAGCCATTGTATTTCCTGCATCGTCATCCACGTCAATCCCCCCAAAGTGCCATGACATTTCCATTTCCAGTTATGTTCTCGCCACTCAATCGATCCATCCCGCTGACGCTCACGTATCAACCCGCCCGCTATTTACTACCTCGTTAACTGGATTTACTATCTCGACAAGTGCATATTCCGTCCCGCTATGTTCTCACCCCGTCAACGCCTGTGGGGAAGAGGGTAAGCAGCATGCTCAGAGCGCTTGACAAACTAGTAAACAGATAAGCGTGAGAGATGTTGAAGTTGCTGTTGCGGTTGCCGTTGACGCGGCGCGGCGCGCTCGCTTCGCTCGCGCTTTGAGTTGGAGTTGAGTTGCGCTGAGTTGAGCTGACGTGGAGCTGGAGGAGCTGAGTTGAGTTGTGCTGTGTTGTCGTCATTTTCCTTTGATCTGAAGTTGATGCTTGTGATCTGACGACGCATCCAGGAATTGGCTTCCAGCGCGGTTGCCACGGTCACGAGAGGGCAGAAACGTTTCCTTAAGTGTGCATAAATAGCCAAAAAGACTACGAAATATGCTACGATTCCCCATAATATCCATCGACGACCGTCCTCGACTCTCGCCCAGCCCAACCACCCGACCCCCGCCAAGACTACATTCAGTATCCCAATCGCCACTTTGAGCCAGAACGGCCACATTGAATACTTCACGGAAAACTCCTAAGGAGAATCTAAGGGATAATATCCATGAGCACGTAAGGGTCGCCTGTTTGGCATACAGAATGAATATTCAGGTCAGCTATTGCCGTGCCACCCCATAGGTAGGGCCCGACGCGCAGTTCGCCTTTTGCGAGCAAGCCGAGACCTTAATCGTTCAGGTTCTTAGTCTGCTTGACGTTTGCATAACCGGGATGTTCCGGGGGGTCGGGCATTGCACGTTGTTTGGGGCAATGAAAAGCTAAGGAGTTGCTGTCCCATTCGGGAATCCCAAATATGTAATGCTGACGGAACCAAAACTCCCCTTTTTTTCAATTATGTCGATAGGGCGCATCCCACACCTAGCACAAATTATGTCCATAGCATTCGCTCCCGACCAGTGGACTCCTAAGTCCTGACCGTGCGTAGCAACAAGGACTGGATTGTCATGAGTTGCCGTGGATAGGTTCGGTATTTCGTGTTGATTATCGGTCATAATGACATAGTAAACATCTGAGGACAAAGGACCGTGAGCGCGCCTCTGCACCAGCAGTGCGGAAAGGTTGCTGTCCGGAGATTTGGCGCTTTTTACCACGGTATAGTCGGCTGAGTCACATGCGATCGCCACGAAACCACCCAGAAGGCTTACCACAAAGAGAAGCACAAAGAGTAAGAGCCTTCTTGCTTGGATAACCGAGGAGAAAATCGTCTTCATCGCTAGCATCCCTTCTTTTTTAAAGGAAATACGGGGACAGACGGAACGTTCCCCGGTTTTTCTCCCCATATGGGAATCTGGCCGCCCCAAAAAGTCAGCTTCCCCACTCCCCGCTTTCAGCTTTCTGGTACGTTTTCCCTATGGCTCGCCTGCCTCGAGTGGTGGTCGTTGATCTCCCCCACCATGTTACCCAGCGCGGCAACGCCCGCCAAACCGTTTTTGTTCATGATGCCGAAATACGGGGACAGACGGAACGTTCCCCGGTTTTTCTCCCCATATGGGAATCTGGCCGCCCCAAAAAGTCAGCTTCCCCACTCCCCGCTTTCAGCTTTCTGGTACGTTTTCCCCATGGCTCGCCTGCCTCGAGTGGTGGTCGTTGATCTCCCCCACCATGTTACCCAGCGCGGCAACGCCCGCCAAACCGTTTTTGTTCATGATGCCGACCGGCTCGTCTATCTGGAGTTGCTGCGGCAGTACTCCGACCTCTGCGGTCTCTCACTGCTGGGTTACTGCCTGATGTCCAACCACGTGCACTTGATCGCTGTGCCGCGGGCGTCCGCCGCCCTGGCGAAAACTCTCAAGCACACGCACGGACGTTACGCCGCCTACTGAAACGCTCACCAGCGTTCCTCGGGCCACGTGTGGCAGGGCCGATTCTATTCCTGCCCGCTCGACCAATCGCATCTCTGGACCGCGCTGCGTTATGCCGAGTTGAACCCGGTGCGCGCCGGCATGGTGGAGGCGGCCGAGCAATGGCGCTGGTCCAGCGCCGCAGTCCATTGTGGCGCCGCCGCTCCCGAGGCGCTGTTGGCAATGGAACGCTGGCGAGCCCGTTGGACCGCAGCTCAGTGGCGGCAATATCTTGCCGAAGGAGACTCGCCGCGCGAGGTGTCCGCTCTTCGCCAATCTACCTATACCGGACGACCGCTGGGCACGCCGGAGTTTATCGCTGCCCTGGAGCGGTCCACTTTGCTCCTGCTCGCTCCGCGCAAGGGAGGTCGACCTAAGAAGGGCCCGCCCGATTCACGACAGACCAACCTGTCCTTAATCGCCTAATCCCAGAAAGCCGGGAACGCTCCGTCTGTCCCCGTATTATCCAGTTTTCGAAATGGATTTTCTCACTTGAGTGAAGACTTCGTTATTCGCTGCTGGAGTGTGGAGTTTGTGATGTACTCTTCGGCAGTTCCGGGGGCTTGATGTAGTTTATCGGTACCTGTCCTGTCAGCGAATCCATCCAGATTTCAATCGACTTCACCTGGGCGTCGGTGAGGGTTACTCCACGTTGATGAACCGCCATGTTGCGGATCGCCTGGTCCAGAGTCGGAACCGAGCCGTCATGGAAGTAGGGTCCTGTCTTCTTGATGTTCCGCAGCGAGGGAACCTTGAAAACCATCTTGTCCATCCCCTCCTTAGTCACCTGGTAAAGCCCTTGATCGGTTTGGTTGGGCCATGGTTTCACCACGCCGAGCTTCTGGTACGAGGCTCCACCCAAATACGGGCCGTAGTGGCACCATTGACAGCCAGTTGCGGCAAATGTGTTGAAGCCTGATTTTTCGGCGTCCGTCAGAGCCGACTTGTTCCCCCCGAGGAATGCATCCCACCGCGACGGAGTTACCAATTCGCGCTCGAACGCTCCAATCGCCAACGCCATGTTGTTGTACGTAATCGGATCCTTGTCTTTGGGATAAGCCGTCTGGAAAAGTGCAACGTACTCCGGCATGGACTTGATCACTTGCACGGCCGCGGCATTGGAGGGCATCGCCATCTCAACTGGGTTGGTGATCGGGCCTTTCGCCTGCTCCTCGACGGTCGGGGCCCGGCCATCCCAGAACTGCACAAAGTGCCCTGCAGCGTTGTAGACGGTAGGCGCGTTGCGGGTACCCTTCTGGCTTTTGTGGCCGGTTGACACGGGCTTGGATTCTGCGCCATAGGCGTCGAGCGGATGACAGGTATTGCAGGAAATCTTCTGGCTGGCCGACAGGCGAGAATCGTAGTACAGGATTCTTCCCAGCGTCACTTTTGCGTCAGTCACAGGATTGTCGGGTGAGCTCATCACCGCGGGAAGTGGTGCAAAGAGGTTTAATGCCTCTGCATTCACCTGCACCTTGCCGGATGCCGACAAAAGGTAGGTGACGGGGATGAGGACCAGCGTGAGTAGCAAAGCGAACCATCTAACTTGGCCGGAGCTTAGGTCTAACATAAGAGCCCCCTCGAAGGATGCCCAACCGCTCGTAGGTAAAGACCAGGCACTTTTGTTATCTTTACGGGGAGCTGCAGAATCCTCAAGGACATCAATCACGTTGGCCTGTGAGCACGGTCACACCCGGCGGAAGAGATTGGTTCTGATTGTGCTCGTATTACCCTGAAAGGTTTAGCACCATCAGCGACCAGAGCCGCCTTCAGAGACTTGCAGGTTCAGCTCTACTCGTTCTCCGTTGATCAGTACCGTCCCCGTGTCGATGAGTTGCTGGCCAGTGCAGTCGTATTTCTCGTAGCAGCGCAACTCCGGGAAAGGGAAGAAGAATTCCACGGCCTCGGTTTTGCCCGCGGCGGGCGATCGGCCGGCCAAGTGCACGGTCGTACTGAAACTGATCCCGTCGAACTTTGTCTCTTCCTGGAAATAGGCCAGCGTCGGACGGATGAGGTGCGCCACGTGGTCATCAAATGCCATTGCGGCAAGTCTGTATCGCGACCCCGCTGCAGACTCGGGCAGAACCGTCTTCAGCGAAAGCTCAAGGTAAATACCTTGGCGAAAACGCACAAAACTCTGCGCCGCATATGAGACAAAGTGCGCCTGCGGGTCTAACTCTCTCACAAGGTTGGCGAGCAGTTCCTGACTGGAACCCTGCAGCGCGGCCAGGGCTTGTGGAGATGTGTCCCGAACCGGGGTCGGTGCGACAACATTTGGTTTTGCCGCCGGTGCGACTGGGGCGCTCACCGTTATTTGCATGCCGCTACTATCACCTACCTGGGCGATTTCACTTCCGCTCGGCACCACCCGGCGTTCTGCAGCGGCATTAATCGGGTCTGCGCCAGCGGCTGGCTGGGGGCCTTGTCCATTGAGCCAGATATTGATGGGCTGGGCGTTTAGAAAAATCTGACCCTGCATCAACCCAGCCTGTTGGACATTCTCATCCCTGGCGCCTAGAAGTTGCAGCGCGCCGCTTTGCGGCAAAAACACCATGAGGTTTTCCGGCCTCTCCACCATCACCCCCATGACTTGTCCGCGAACGTGATGGGAAATTTCAAGGGCGTAACCTTGCACCTGATGGTTTGCCTGAAAGCGAGGCACCTCGGATTTCAAAATCGGGATGACTACATTCAGAAAGGTGCTCCGCGCACGCTGGTCGGCCGCAATCTTCTCCGAATAGGCGGCGTAGTAGTTGCCGGTCACTGCCACTACGGTCTGGCCGTTGTAGCGATCAAATCGAATCGACCGCTGATCGGCATGCTGTTGTTGGGATTCATCGAGATCCAGTTTGCGGCTCAGATAGAAGCGGTACTCCAGCGGCAGTGCCTGAATATCCTGGCCCACTACCTTCAACTCGTTAATGTATTGTTGCTGCAATGAGCGCATATCTGGATCTTTGATCTCGGCGGGGGTCAGAACTTGCGACGAGGCAATACTGCTGGCGGCCACGATCAGGATCAATGGCAGAAGCCAGCTTCTACGCCGAGACCCATCCTTCCGGAGAACATGATGGACTGGCGCTGTTATGGCAGAGCTGATCATGGAGGTCGGGGCTGTGATGGCAGTCAGATCGTGCGACATATGAAGGCAGCTCCCCTAATTCTGCGGCGGGTAAAGCGTAAGGTACAAGTACGCATTCGCTACTTCGTCCTGGCTCAAGTAGTCAAATACTGGCATCCTGCCGCGGAATGGCTCTGGCGGCGCGCCCATGGTGATTGGGTTGCCGAACGTGACCTTTCGAACGAACTGAGACAGGGTTGTCCGCGTGGTGAGCGTACTGAGCGGTGGTATCGCGCCTTCCAGAATTTGCTGGGGGTCGGGATTCGGTCCCACCGCGTTGTGACAGATGTGGCATGTGGATTTTACGATTTGCTCGCCCACTCGGGCGGGGGACTCGGTAACGACAATTTGTTGCTTTTCAGCCCCCGGGACGCCGGCAAGCTCTCTTAAGTAGGCGATCAGGGCCCGGACCTCTGGTTGGCTTAATTGCGGGAACGGCGGCATGTCCTGGCCGCCCTTGTGAAAGCGGTCCAGCAAGGCAGCATTGGCCTGCTTCGCAAGCACTGCCGCGTTGGCCCGGCTCATGTCCATCCCAGCTTTCTTCATTCTTTCCATTATGATTTTTACGGACGTCGAGCGGACGGGATCGATAACGGAGTTGATTTCTGGAGGGGCGCCGCGTCCGGACCCGGTGTGACATCCCCGGCAATTAAGGCGGTAAACATCAGAACCGTGAAGGGTCATGCTTCGCGCTTCAAAGCCCGGCGAAAGCTTCTCTTGCCAGACTGCGGAATCCTCACCGGGCATCGGAGCCGCTGGCCCCGCGTGCCAGGTTTTGCCCATGCTGGTGTCGCTGAATTTCTTATGGAGATGGCTAATCCAGCTTTCGCCGGTGACAGGCGTAACTGGAATGTCTTTGCTCCTGCCCGATTGAGCCAGCAGCGATGGCAGGAGGGCGAGAATCACCACCAGGCCTTTCATCGCCGTGATGAACTTCCGGGGAGCTCCCGCTAAGTCGAAAATTAGTGTGCTTTTCATGCCATCTTTCTTGAGGGACCAAAGGCCCGCTTAGTCCGGCCCACTCTCGTTTCTTTACTTGCTTAAAGCGAAGTCCGCCTTGACTTCGCCGGACACCTTGACCGGCCGGGACTGGCTCTTCGTCCCTTCGTGCCAGGCGGTCACGGTGTAGCTTCCATCCGGAACATTCTCCATCTTGTAGTTCCCGGCCGGATCCGAAGTGGCAAAGTAGGGAGTGGGTACGACCACTACATAAGCGGACATTTCCGGATGAACATTGCAAAACAATGGCACCACTCCTGCGGTGTCGAATTTGAAAGACTTCTTTTGTCCCTGCGGCCAGGTGCCGAGGTTATGGCCCAGCTTCTTGTTGCCGCCTACGGAAGCCCAAAAGACGTTGTGAGCGACACTGTCGCTGTTAAGAAAGGCAACTGTGGTGCCGGCCTGCACCGCCATGACGTGCGGATGGAAGGCCAGGCCTTTCTGGTCGATCACCGGTTGCTCTGTGGGCGGGGGAAATGTCTTTCCCGGTATCGCGTCAACGTAAACCACCGACTGTCCTGCAACACCCGAGACTTGTCCGCTAATGGTGCCGGCGATGGCCGCCAGGCTGAATCCTATTACGACCGCGATCAGAACCAGAACATTGCGCTTCATGACTTCTCCTTAATTTAATTTTTAGGGGGGAGGCACGGCCTCCCCGATTTAGTACACGAAGTCCAGTCCCGCGATTGCCGAGTTCGTCCGGAACGCGCCGGTCAGTAGCGTGCCCGTGGTCGGGTCGTAGACAATCTGCTGAGGCCGGATCTGGTACTCGAAAGACGCTTTTATGTTGGCGTGAATCAGAAATTGCACGCCGGGTGTAAAGCGATTTCGGGTGGCGTGGAATGGCGAAACAAACGAACCGATGTCAGAGTCCGGAGTAGCCCCGATGCCGTTGATCAGGTCGGCGGTGGAGTGTACCGCGTCCCAGCGCATGATGGTCATCAGCCAGGGCAGGGGTAGATAGTCTACCTCCAGAAAGCCGCCACTGAAGCTGGCCGGACTCCCCCGGAGAAGCCCTGTCGGCGCTGTGAAGCCGGGAGGCAGTAGCGGCAGCAGGTTCTGGTCACGTCCGTACATATACTGTCCAAACAAGTTGAAGGTGTGGTAGTTAAAGCTAAAGTCTCCGCCCACGCGATAGAACGGCTCACGCGCCGTCAACACAGTCATAACTCCGGAGCTGTCCTGACCTTGAAACCGCTGCACGGAACGTCCGTAGAAATAGAGCGTTCCCAGGTTGAGATAGGTATGATCGTGAGGCCCCGAGGCGCCCGCCGCCTGAATTTCGTTGCGGCTGGCGGGGTCACGCTCCAAGTTGAAACGGTAGGAGAGACGAGCGTAGATATCTTTGAAGTTCGAGTCCGACATATAGGCCACTTCCGGCGGAACGTTGTTTCCGCTCGCGGCCGTGCCGCCGCTGGTATTCTGGTTCACAATGGCCAGGGAATAGTGATAGCCGCGGTAGTTGTGACCACCGCTGAACTCCACCCCCTGCGCTGCGTTCGACATGGCGAAAGAGTTGTTGACCGTGGGCAGCCCCAGAATAGAATTTACCGTGCCAATATTCCCCTGGTCATAAATGTCCCAACCGCTAAGGTTCCAGCTGCGTGCTGGACTGAAGGGTAGGTCCAGTTCAAACTGCCCGATCCGCAGGCTGAGCGCATCAGTGGGCAGCTTCAGGTGGCGGCCAATGTTCACGAACTTCAGATAACCGTCGCCTAAACCGCCATCGGCGCCGGAGCCTCCGACGCTGATGTCGTCATCCACCCAGAACGCGATGTCGTCCCCGAAGTTGCCGGCCATGAAGATGCTGAACAGACCGGACTGAAAATCAGTGCGAGGTATAAAAGGTGCGGTCGGATCGCCCGGAGTTTGCAAATTGAAGTTGTTCCGGTTCCTGCCAACCACCTGCAAGAACGTATTGAAGCGTAACCCGACGGGAGGTAATCCGGGGATGGTTCCCGGCCATATGGTGTGAGGCCACAGTTCTTTCTGGGCTGGAGATCCTAACATCACCGGCGGAACCTTGAGGAAGGTTTCGTCATCCTTGGGAAACTTGAACCCGGCATCTTTGAAGGCCTTTCCGAAATCGTTGAGTTTCGGGAAGTCCACATGACAGGTGCTGCATGATGTACCGTACTGGCGAGAAAATGCAGGAATCGCATAAATCTGGTGGCCGAATTTTGCTCGCCCTGCGACCGGAATTGGAATGCTAGCGAAGAGCGCCAAGACCAGGATCGAGAACAGAAGTGCGTTTGCCTGACGATTGAGCATCTCACAATCTCCTCAAAGTATTAGTCCCTGCCCGTCGGGCTACGAAGTCGCCATTCTCACCGCGAAGGAAAGTTAGTGTCAGCAATCACGCTCACTCAGTTGTGTGATGAGGATCACAATCACAACTTCTCAGCTGAACGGAGAAACTCGCAGAATCGTAAGGAATGTTGGCCGATCAGAACTCGCAAGGCAGCGCTCCGCCGTTCAGCGGGCGAAAAGCCTAGGCACGGCCACCTCGAAACCGATCTCATGCTAGAGGACAATGCGTAGCCTGGCCCAACCTCCGGTTGACCGTAGGATTAGACAACTACACTTTTCTAACCTTTTACAATCGAGGTGCCAGAGATAAATGTTTTGCGGATCCGAAAAGGCACATTTCGGAGGGTTTTCTAAAGACAGGAGAAAAGTTGGGGACGCATGGGCTACGCCACACCTACCGCTCTGGCTGGATGCGGTCGGGACTGGCATTGCCGTTCAGCAGAGGCTGATGCGTCACACCGACATCAGGACGACAATGAATGTCTACGCAGACGTAGTCAC
>Ga0105240_10010088_pt1 | contig 13294 bp, 10 predicted proteins | sample KBSC54metaG_FD_80426 | JGI IMG/M metagenome (GOLD analysis project Ga0105240, IMG submission 80426) | Corn rhizosphere microbial communities from Kellogg Biological Station, Michigan, USA - KBS C5-4 metaG | ecosystem: Host-associated > Plants > Roots > Rhizosphere > Soil | place: Michigan, USA... | reverse complement strand
GGTATGGCGAGGCGGACTTCCATGTGGTCCGCGACGAGCATCGCCCTGTAAGCCTGCTTGCCGGCAAGCAGGCTTACAGGGCGATGCTCGTCGCGGACCACATGGAAGTCCGCCTCGCCATACCGTAGCGTGACGTCCCGCGAGGTGGCCCCATAGTTCACGATCATGCGCGTGTGGGTGTTCAGTTGTGCCGTGCTGCTGTCGGGAAGGCTGACGGTTCGCGCTTCTCCGACTGCCGTGACATAGCTCTTCCCGCCGACCGCGGGGAGCCAGACCTGTGAGCGATGAAAGAGGATGGCCCACATGGGCTTGCCGCCCAAGGCGAGGGCAGCGGCGAAAACCACGCTCGCGGCGGCGACGGCCATGAGCGACATCGTCAGAGTCCCGCTCCTGGGTGCCTTGCGCTTGCCGGGCGCGAGGTCCTGGCTGATGGGGATGAGCTCGCGCAGAACCGCGATGACCTCGGGCTGGTGCCACAGTCGGGCGGAGTCGGCGAGGGTCTTGCGGTTGAGCGGATGCTCGAGCCACTCGCGCAGCAGGGCGCCTTCATCATCCCGCAGGCCTCTGCCGAGGCGGCCCAGCCAGTGTGAGGCTTCCTCGCGTGCTTTCTCGACGTCGGACGCCGATGACTTGCCCATGCGCGCATCCTACGCGACCGGAAGATCTCGTGCGGTGCCCACGCTGCGGACGAGCCAGGAAATCAGTACCATCCCGCATCCCAGCGCTGTACGGTGTCCAGTCCCATGAAACGCAGCGTCGATCGCTTCCTCACCACTCACACGGGCAGCCTGCCGCGGCCGCCGGACCTCGTGGACATGATGTTCGCGAAGGAAGAAGGGGTTCCGGTCGAATCGGCCGCGCTCGCCAGCAGGATTCGCGGCGCCGTGGCCGAGGTCGTGCAGAAGCAGCTGGCCGCCGGCGTCGATATCGTCAACGACGGCGAGATGTCCAAGCCGAGCTACGCGACGTATATCAAGGACCGCCTGGATGGATTCGGGGGCACGGGCAACACCTTCGTGTACCAGGACCTGGTTGGTTTTCCGGATCTCGCCCGGCGCGCGTTCAATGATCCCGGACGCTCACGCCGCAAGACCCCCGCATGCAACGCGCCGATCAAGATCCGTGATGTCACCGCCGTGAATCACGACGTGGAGAATCTCAAGGCGGCCGTGGCCGGACGCGACCCGGCAGAGGTGTTCGTGAGCGCGGCTTCCCCGGGCGTGGTCTCGCTTTTCTTCCGCAACGATTACTACCCGACGGAGGAAGCGTATCTGTACGCCATCGCGGATGCGATGCGCAGCGAGTACGCCGCGCTTCTGGAGGCCGGTTTCGTATTGCAGATCGACTGTCCCGACCTGGCGATGGGGCGGCACATTCAGTACGCGAATCTCGAGCTCGGGGAATTCCGCAAGCGCGCCCAGATGCACATCGAGGCGCTCAATCATGCGCTGGGAAATGCGCGCCCCGAGCAGCTGCGCCTGCATCTGTGCTGGGGCAACTATGAGGGACCGCACCATTGCGACGTGCCTCTCGAGGACATCATCGATCTGGTGTTCCGCGCACGTCCCAGCGGCATCGCCCTGGAGGCGGCCAATCCCCGCCATGCCCACGAGTGGCAGGTGTTCGAGCGAATCAAGCTCCCGGACGGGAAAGTGCTGATTCCCGGCGTCATCGAGTCGAAGGCCAATTTCATCGAGCATCCCGAGCTGATCGCGCAACGCATCGGGCGCTACGCCAACCTGGTCGGCCGGGAAAACGTCATTGCCGGCAGCGACTGCGGCTACGGGACGTGGGTCGGGCAGGCGGCCGTCGACCCCGCCGTCGTGTGGGAAAAGCTCAAAGCCATGTCGGAAGGCGCACGCATCGCCTCGGCGCGGTTCTGGGGCTGACGCTGTGGCGGAGCAGGGTAGCGCGCGTCCCCAGACGCCGTCAGGCGCGGAGCCGGGCGGCGGGCGTCCAGGGGCGCCGTCCGCGACCGACCCGTCTGCCTGGCTCGAGCACGCCCTGCGCGCAGGGCCCGACCGCACCTTCATAGAGACCTCGCAGGGGCGGCGCTTCACCTACGGCGAGCTGGAGAAGCTCTCGGCCGAGCTGGTGTCGGTGCTCACTCACAGCGGGGTGTCGGTGGGTGATCGGGTGCTGATGCGCGTCGACAAGTCGGTCGAGGCCGTTGCTCTGTACGTCGCCTGTTTGCGCCTCGGGGCGGTGTTCGTGCCGCTCAATACCGCCTACACCACCCATGAGCTGGAATACTTCATCCAGGATGCCGAGCCGGCACTGATCGTAGTGCGGCCCGAGGACTTCTCCGCGACCGCAACGCTGCTTCCCGAGAGCGAGCGGGCGAGGATCCGGACGTTGGGAACGGCGGCCGACGGGACGTTGTTGGCGGGTTCCGGTGCGTCGGCGCCGGGTTCCGGTAGAGCATCAGCGTCGGGGCGTTCCGGTGCGGCGCCGGCGACCGTGCCCGCGGGCAAGCTCGCTCCCCAGCAGCTGGCGGCGCTGCTCTATACCTCGGGTACGACCGGTAAGCCCAAGGCGGCCATGTTGACGCGCGGCAATCTCGCCTCCAACGCCACCAGCCTCGTCGATCTATGGCGGTTCACGAGCTCGGACGTACTGCTGCATTCTTTGCCCATTTTCCACATCCACGGTTTGTTCGTCGCCACCAACACCGTGCTCGCGGCGGCCGCTTCGATGCTCTTCCTGCCGAAGTTCGACACCGAGGAAGTGCTGCGGATGCTGCCACGCGCCTCCGTGATGATGGGGGTACCTACTTACTACACGCGCATGCTTGGCGATCGGCGGCTCTCGCGCGAGACGACGCGACACATGCGCCTGTTCGTCTCCGGGTCGGCGCCGCTCTCGGCGGAGCATCACCGAGAGTTCCAGCAGCGCACCGGGCACGAGATCCTCGAGCGTTACGGCATGACCGAGACTTCCATGATTGCCTCGAACCGCTACGAGCGCAGAGTCCCCGGCTCCGTCGGCGCGCCGCTCCCGGGTGTCGAGGTCCGTATCAGTCAGGAGGGCTCGGTGGTCCGCGAGCCGGATGTGCCGGGCATGATCGAGGTGCGCGGCCCGAACGTGTTTCAGGGCTACTGGCGCAATCCCCAGAAGACGGCCTCGGAGTTTCGCGAGGACGGTTTCTTCGTCACCGGCGACATCGGTCGTATCGATGCACACGGCTATGTGCACATCGTCGGCCGCGCCAAGGACCTGATCATCACCGGCGGCTACAACGTCTATCCGGCCGAGGTGGAGCAGGAGTTGAATGCGCTCCCGGGTGTGTACGAAAGCGCCGTGTTCGGTGTTCCGCACCCGGACTTCGGAGAGGGCGTGACGGCCCTCATCGTGCGCCGTTCCGGCTCGAGCGAGCTGGACGAGAGCACCATCCTGCGGAGCCTGCGGGATCGCCTCGCCGGGTACAAGCTACCCAAACGGGTTTTGTTTGCCGCGGAGCTCCCGCGCAACACCATGGGCAAGGTGCAGAAGCAGGCACTGCGGGATCTCCACGCCAGGCTGTACGCGCCGCCCGCGCGCTAGCCTGCGATTCGCTTGCCTTCGGGCCGCTCGAATGAGCTCGTGCTGGCCGACGCGGGGCTCGCCTCCATCGCTTCCTGGTGCAGCACGACGCGATTGCGTCCAGTGCGCTTGGCTTCATAGAGCGCCGCGTCGGCGTGTGCCAACAACTCCCGCAGCTGGAATCCGGAGCCGCTGGTCGAGGCGACGCCGAAGCTCGCCGACACCGTCAACTCCACGGCGTCCTGTCTGGTTGTGATGCTCGCGATGGCCTGGCGCATCTCCTCCGACCGGCGGCGCGCTTCCCCGGGATCGCAGGCGGGGAACAGGAAGCCGAATTCCTCGCCGCCGAAACGACCGAAGACGTCATTCGGGCGCAGGTAGGGCTTGCAGGCCGACACGACGCGCCTGAGCACATAGTCGCCGGTGGCGTGGCCGTGCTTGTCATTGATCGCCTTGAAGTGATCCAGGTCGCACAGCACGATGCAGGTCTCGGCGCGCGCTTTGCCGGGCTCGGCGCCCGCGGCGCTCCCCCTGCTGTGCTCCAGTGCTTTCTGCGCCTGCTCCATGAAATGCGGGCGGTTGCAGATGCCCGTGAGACCGTCGAGCCGGGACAGGGTCATGAAGTGCAGCTGCGAGCGTTTGGTGCGGTAGGCCCAGAATCCGACGAACACCACACATAGCCCGAGCAGCGCGATGTACAGGCGACTGGCCTCCACTGCCTTCGCCTCCAGTTGCCTCTCCAGCTGCAGTACGCGGTTCTCGCGATTCAGCGCACCCAGCTGCAGCTGGTTGGCCAGATTCTCGTGACTGATCTTCTGGTACGCCAGGTGGCGGGCGCTCACGTCGTTGAGGTAGCCCTTGTCCGCGAGCGCAAATTGCTCATGGTAGGCGAGAGCGGCCCGGTAGTCGCCGCGAGCCTTGGCGAGCTCGTAGAGCGTTGCATACGCGTTGACCAGGGGCTCGGTGAATTCGTTCGCAACGGCCGTCCGCACGCTATCCAGAGCGAATTGCTGTGCAAGCCCCTGTTGCCCTTTCCTGTAGTACGCCTGCGCGAGTAGCGAGTCGTAGCCGGAGATCAGGCGCCCGTACCTGGAGCGCACGACATCCTCATACCGTTCCTGCAACACCGCAATCGCCTCGTCGTAGCGCTGCCGGGCGATGTAGAACTGCGCGGCAAACGTGCGAATGGCGGCGGCAGGCAGCGCGCCGCCGGCCAGCCTCTCGCAGGTGGCGATTCCTGACTTCAAGGGAGCATCGCTTCCCAGACGGCCGCTTCTGTAGAGCCCTTCCAGGCGCAATTCGCCCCCTTTGCACTCGCCGCGTCCCGCCCAGTTGTCATCGATGAGCATCTGGGCGTAGCGCAGCGTGAGGTCGTATTCGCCGACCTCGACATAGGCGTAGGCGGCGACCTGAAGTGCCTGCTCCCGCGCGTCTCCGTCGGAGATCTGCGGCAGCATCTGCAGCAGACGATCGAGGCTGGAGAAAGCCTCCTCGTAACGCCTGGCGAGCGTCAGCAGGTTGACGATGGTGGTGGTCGCGCGGAATCGGACGGTCAGATCGTGAGCCGAATCGGCAAGCTTGCGCAGCTGAGCGAGTGCCGCCGCATACTCTCCCTTGTAGGCGCTGTTCCAGCCCTGCAGGTACTCGAGGGACTCCCGCTCCGGCGAGGCCAGCCGGGCCGAGCGCGCCTGCAGCGATTGCAGCAGTTGCGAGAACTTTGTGTAGTCGGCCAGCTTTGCGGCGTCGGCCTGCTTGAGGAGTTGCTCGGCATCGTCCGCGCCGTCAGCGAGTGCACCCGCACTGAGAAGGCTCCAAAGCAGAACGAGCGCGCACGACGCCAGTCGGCGTGCGCGGCAGGGGCTGCGCCGCACTGGCTGAAGCAGCTCAGGCAACGCGGCGGGCGTGTTGCGATTCTGGTCCATGATCATCCGGAGCGTCCTGCTCGGGCGCCTCGTCGTCCTTCTCCGGTTCCTCGTCCTCCCGTCGCGGGACGAATATGAGGCAACAGACCTCGCTCGGGGCCGCGAGGTACTGCGCCAGCGTACGCTCATCGCCGGCCAGGATGGCGTCCGCAGCGACTTTATCGATCCGCGCTGCGGCGAGCGCTGCCCGTATTTCGCCATACCCGGCGTGTCGGAGCTGTGCGTCCTGCCCCAGCTTCTGCAGAAAATCGATGATCTCGGTCACGGGGTCCTGGCCTCAAACGGCGGCAATCACGGCAATTTCCACGCGGTGCCCGGGCTTCAGCAGCTTCGCTTCGATGCAGGCCCGCGCCGGCGGGTTGCCGGGAGAGACCCACGCATCCCAGACGCTGTTCATCTCGTCGAAGGTCGCGATGTCGGTCAGCCAGACCGTCGCCGACAGCAGCTTCGACTTGTCGGTTCCCGCGCGCTGCAGCGTTGCGTCGATTCCCTGCAGCACGTTCTTCGTCTGCTCACGGACGGAGGTCCCGGTGGACAGCACACCTCCCACATAGACGACGCCGTTATGGATGACAGCGTGGCTCACCCGCGAGCCACTTTCTATTCGTTTGATGTCCGACATCTTCCCCTCGTGATGGTTATTGCGCTGCCGTCACCGCGATGGCCACCGAGAAATCCAGCAACGAAAGTTTCGCTTCGATGCACGCGCGTGCCGGTGCGTTGCCGGCCGGCAGCCAGGCCTCCCACGCACCGTCCATCTCCTGGTAATGACGCATATCGGTCAGCCACACGGTCGCCATCAGGATTCGCGCTTTATCGCTTCCGGCGCCGCGCAGCAGCTCGTCGATGCCGGCGAGGACATTCTGCGTCTGCTCCCGCACCGAGCTACCTGGGGATACGACGCCCGAGACATGCACGACGCCTGCGTGGATGGCGACGTGGCTCAGATGCGGGCCGGCTCCGATGCGTTCGACTTCTGCCATGGTCTCCCATCAACCCCCTGATCCTGACTCAACAGGCCGCGATGACGCCGATTTCCACCGTGTACTGAGGCGCCGCGAGCTTTGCCTCCACCACCACTCGTGTGGGCGCGTTTCCCGGGGAGATCCACTCGGCCCACACCTCGTTCATTTCATCGAGACGGCGCAGGTCGGTGAGCCACACCCGGGCCGAAAGCATTCGGGACTTATCCGTTCCTGCCGCTGCCAGCAATGCGTCGATGCGTCGCAGCACGCTTCGGGTCTGCTGTGCGACGTCCGCGCCGGGGGCATCCAGTGCGACCTGTCCCGCCAGATACACCACGCCCCGGTGGATCACCGCCTGGCTCATGCGGGGGCCTGCTTCCAGACGCACGATGTCGGTCACGATTCCCCTCCGCGGCACGTTCCCGAGGCATCCAGGGCACTCACGCGTGCACGCACGTGCGGATCCGGCTCGAGAGCCTGGGCTGGGGGAATGATGAGCGTGGCGTGCAGATCGATGTTGGCCTCGGGCAGTGAACGCAGCGGCAGCCGCTGAGCACGATGCCGGCTCATCGGCAGCGCGACGGCCTGGTAGAGGATGACTTCATGATCCAGGTCGTAGTCGCGTGCGAGAACTTCGACCAGCACCTGGCGGTAGGCGGCACCGGTGGAGAAGCGGGCCAACGACTGGTCGCCGGCGACGCCCACTTGCCACAGGACGACATAGGCGGAGGTATCCAGCTTGCGCCGGTAGAACATCACCTGGCTGGCTTCGTAGTGCTGGCAGCCATAGTCACCCGGGTCGATCCCGAGATCGGCGTACAGGCAGTCCTCCGCGGAGACCCCCGGCTCCATGTGCGCAGCGAACCCCTCGTTGCGCGCCGTCTCGATCGCCCTGTGGGTCGGCCACGCGAAGACGCCTGGATGGCCATAGAAGGCGCCGCAGACCCGCTTGCCGCCCCGGACCTCGGTCATGATGGCTTCGACCATGTCCCGGTAAGTCTGCAGGCGCGACTTGCCTTCCCGGTAATAGGGCTGAAGGCTGCGGACGTCGGCGTGCATCCTGCCGAGCCACAGCTCCATGATCCCATGGGAGACGCCCGCGAAAACGACTTCGGCGGTCTCGATGTAGCTTCTTGCCAATGGCGTGAGGTGGGAGCCGAGTGTCATGCCGACGCCCACACAAACCAGACTCCCCGAACGACCCATCCCGCCCCCCTGGCCGTCGTCGATGCTCCGCCTGCCTGACGCTGGGCCGACATCCTGGCCCATCCCGGCCCATTCTGGCCCATCCTCGCCCGACGACCTGCGACCTGCCCCCCTCGAGCAGCGGCGAAGCGTAAGCAAACGGGAGGTTTGCGGCAACTGTCGGTCCCCCGGGGCCCCGGGGATGGGGGGCACGCCTCACGGGTACCGCGCCACCTGGCCGCGTCCGCTGGTTGGGCATGCGCCTGTAGGTAGTTGCCGCATGGCGCCGGTCGCGGCGATGGCGCCAGCCCGCAGATATTTCGAGTCACTGTGACTGTGTTGTTGGGTGGGAACGGGATCCCAACTTGGCGGCAGTACATCACAGCCGCGCGCGCCGGGCGGAACGAGCATCGCGAGGCGCAAGACCCGGATCACAGTCTGAGGCGGGGGTTTCAGTAAGCTTGCGCAAAGTGCGTCCCGTGCCTCAGTGAGCGGCGGTTGCCTTGCCATAAAGTCCGTGCCGGGGCCCTGTTCCACAGCACCCTGGGGGCTGACGTAAATCGATGTGGCTCGAACTGCTCGAAATCACTCTCCTCGCCGCCACCGGCGTGTGTGCCGCCGGCTGGTTCCTGACTCACCGGAACCTGGCCAAGGCCAACCGTGACCGGGAGGATCTGTCCAGCTCCTCGCACATCATCGAGGTGGAGCGGCGCATGCTGGAGCTGGTGGCCAGCGGCGCCCCCCTGAGCGAGGTCCTGAACACCCTGACACAGGCGATCGAGCGGGTCTCCCCCGAGTCCATGTGCACGGTGATGCTGCTCGATGAGGAGCATCGCCGGCGCCTGCTGATGGCTTCCGGCCCGAGCCTGCCCCAGGCCTACCTGGCGGCGGCCAACGGCCTGGAGATCGGGCCCGATGTGGGCGCCTGCGGCTCGGCCGCCTACCGCAACGAGACGATCATCGTCGAGGATATCGGCACCGACTTCCGGTTCGCCTCGGCGCGCGACTTCGTCCTCAGCCATGGCCTGCACTCCTGTTGGAGCCAGCCGGTGCGCGATTCGCGCGGCACCGTCCTGGGAACGTTCGCGATCTATCGCGCTCAGCCCTCGCGGCCGCGGCCGGAAGAGCTGCGGATGGCGCGCGTGGCCGCGCAACTCGCCGGCAATGCCATCGAGCGCATCCGCGCCGAGAAGCAGCTCACCGATGCCATCAAGCGCCTCAATCTGGCCGAGACCGTGGCGCGCTTCGGCACCTGGGAAGCGGACTTCCAGAAGAACATCATCACCGTCTCCGAGGGGCTGGCCGCCCTGATGGAGCGCCCCCGCTCGAAGTTCCAGCTGACTAAGGCGGAGTTCGAGCAGATGGTCCACGCGGATGACCGCGCCTCACTGTGGTCGGTGGGCGAGCGGCGCTCGGGCGCAACGACCATGCAAGACGAATTCCGCCTGGTGTTGCCCAGCGGCTCGGTGCGCTGGATGCGCAGCCAGTGGGGCTTCGAGCAGGGCTCCGGGGCGACCCGCGCCACCGGTGCCATGATCGACGTCACCAACGAGAAGGACATGCTGGTGGAGGCGGAGCAGGAGCGTGCGGCCGCCGAGGCCTCCGCGCGCGTCGCTCGCCAGGCGGAGCGGCTCGAGCAGGATCGAAAGATGATCCTGGAGCTGGTCGCCAACGACCAACCCCTGGAGCAGGTCGCGGCCACCATGGCGGATGCGGTCGCCAGCCACCTCCCGGGGAGCCTGTGCGCCATCCGTATCCAGGTGCCCGAGGATGAGCCGATCGCGCTCTATCCGGAGTTCCCGCAGCTGCTGTCCGGCGCGCTCGGCCGCGTCGAGTTGAACTGCATCAACGAGACGCTCGCCGCTGCTCCTCTGGAGAAGCTCGCCGATACTCCCGAGTGGGCTGCCTTCGTGCGCGGCGCCGGCGAGCTGCCGCACCGCTTCTATCGAGCCGTGTCGGTGCTGCGCGATTCCCGCAGGGCCGGCATGATCATCTCGCTGTTCTCGGAAGATCGCACCGACTGCCAGGCGCAGCAGAAGCTGCTCGAATCCTGGGGCCGGTTCGCAAGCCTCGCCGTCGAGCGCCGCGGGCTGTACAAGCAGCTCTCGTTCCGCGCCCAGTATGACTCGTTGACCAGCCTCCTGAACCGCACCTCGCTGTACGAGAGGCTCGAAGTGCTCACCCGCGCCGGTGCCTGCGGCGGTGGCCCGCTGGCGGTGATCTACCTGGACCTGGATTGCTTCAAGGAGATCAACGACACCTTCGGCCACGGGGCCGGCGACGGCGTGCTGCAGCACGTCGCCACTCAGCTGATGGCCAGCGTGCGGCGCACGGATACGGTGGCGCGCATCGGCGGCGACGAATTCGTCATCGTGCTCCCGGGAGTGGGCGATCGCGGCGAGGCGGGCCGGATCGCCGATGTCGTCATGGCGGCGATCTCACAGCCCGTCGCCGTGGGCGGACGCGAGCTGCTGGTGGGAGCGAGCCTGGGGATCAGCGTCTGCCCGACCGACGGCACCGATACCGATTCGCTGCTGAAGATCGCGGACGAGAGCATGTATCGCGTCAAGATGACGCACCGGAGCCGGCGCGCGCTGCAGGATCAGGGCAGGGCGGCCGCCGCCGGTCCTGACGCAGAGGAACGCCTCACCGCCTGAATCGCCGGCACCCGCCGTGAGCTCCCACGACACCTCGCGCATTCTGATCGTCGATGACAATCGCGCGATCCACGAGGATTTCCGCAAGATCCTGCGCGGCCGCGGGCCGGAGGAGAATCTCCAGGACCTCGAGGCCGTGCTGTTCGGGGAAACCCTGCCGCCGGTCCGGGCGACTCCGCAGTCCTTCCGGGTGGACTCCGCCTACCAGGGCGCGGAGGGGCTGTCTCTGGTGCAGCGCGCGCTCGAAGAGCATCAACCGTACTGTGTCGCGTTCGTGGACATGCGCATGCCGCCGGGGTGGGACGGGCTGCAGACCATCGAGCGCGTGTGGGCCGCCGATCCGCACGTCCAGGTCGTCATCTGCTCCGCGCACTCCGATCATGAGTGGTCGGATCTGATCGCCAGCCTCGGACGCTCGGACAAGCTGCTGGTGCTCAAGAAGCCCTTCGAGGCGATCGAAGTGCTGCAGTGTGCGCAAGCGCTGAGCGCGAAGTGGCGCAACGAGCGTGCGCTCGGCCAATACGTGAATTCCCTCGAGCGCAGCGTCTCCGAGCGCACCGAGCGCCTGGAGGTGGCCAACAGGCAATTGCGTCACCTCGCCACTCACGACGCGCTCACGAGCCTGCCGAACCGCGTGCTGCTGGACGACCGGCTCAACCAGGCCATCGTGAGAGCGCAGCGCACGGGTGAGCAGTTTGCCGTCTGCGTGCTGGACCTGGACCGCTTCAAGCTCATCAATGACTCCCTCGGGCATCGGGCCGGAGATGAGCTGCTGAAGCACGTGGCCCGCCGCCTGCGCTCCGCGGTCAGCGAGGCGGACACACTCGGGCGTCTCGGCGGAGACGAGTTCATGCTGATCGTCGGCCGCATGGGTGAACGCGCGGAAGCCGAGCAGCTCGCGCGCATTCTGTTGGAAGGACTGCAGACGGCGACGCGCGTCGGGGAGCTGGAGATTCAGCCCTCGGCGAGCATCGGGGTCGCCTTCTATCCGGCCGACGGCACGACGATCGAGCTGTTGTACGCCCACGCCGACGCCGCGATGTACTGCGCCAAGCAGCGCGGCGGCTCGACCTTCGAGTGCTACCGGGCGAGCATGAGCCATGCTTCTGAGGAGCGTGTCCGGTTCGAGGGCGATCTGCATCGCGCGCTGAAGCAGCAGCAGTTCGAGCTGCACTATCAGCCGAAGTTCAAAGGCGTGAGCCGACGGATCCACAGCGCCGAGGCGCTCGTGCGCTGGCAGCATCCCGAGCAGGGGCTGGTCATGCCCGATCGCTTCATCCCCCTGGCGGAGGAGTCCGGCCTCATCGTTCCGATCGGCGCGTGGGTGCTGCAGCAGGCCTGCCGGCAGCTGCGGACGTGGCGCGATTCGGGCCTGCCGCTGGTGCGCGTCGCGGTCAACATCTCGGCGGTCCAGTTCCGCCGCGCGGATCTGGTGGACACCGTGCGCCGCGCCCTGACGGATGCGGACATCGATGCCCAGTACCTGGAGATCGAGCTGACGGAAACCGCGCTGATGAGCGATCCGGAGGAATCGGTCGAGATCCTCGAGCGCCTGAGCCGCATGGGCATCCTCGTGTCGGTCGATGACTTCGGCACCGGTTACTCCAGCATGAGCTACCTGCGGCGCTTCCCCATCGACAAGCTGAAGGTCGACCGCAGCTTCATCACCAACATCATGATCTCCGCGGACGATGCGGCGATCGTCCAGGCGATCATCTCGCTGGCCCACAGTCTGCGCCTGAGCGTCGTGGCCGAGGGCGTGGAGAGCCCCGAGCAGCTGGCTTTCCTGCAGAAACAGGGATGCGACCAGTATCAGGGATACTACTTCAGCCCGCCGGTCGATTCGGCGGCGTTCGCCGAGATGCTGCGTGCCGGTAGCCTCGCGGAGCCGGCCGCGGATGCGGCCGATCGCACCTACAGCCGCCTGGCGATGCCACGGCACTTCAGCGGCGGCGGTTGAGGGGGCGGGTGGTGAGCGGGCCAAGATCAGCCAGGTATGGGTTGCGTCTGAGCTCGCAGCAGCTGTTGGTGTTGACGCTGGCGCTCATGATCGGCGCGACGGTTGCAGTGGCGCGCCAATCGACGTGGTTGCTCGCGGGCGTCCAGGCCTGTATCGCGGGAATCGGCTTCTGGGCGCTGCGCTCGGAGCACGCCCGTGCACAGGCACTCGATCGCTTCGCCGCGAGCAAATCGGAGAAGCTGCTGGAGAGACTGAGCATCGCCACCCAGGCCGCCGGCATCTACTGCTGGGAGCTGGATTGGAGCACCTACAGCATCTTCTGGGACGCCAGCCGCCTGCCGGCCGACGAAGTCGCCGCCGCCTCGCGCCGCCACTTCGGGTTCGAGCTCGGGAGCGACCTGTTCAAATGGGTTCACCCGGAGGATCAGCACGCCGGCGGCAAGGCGATCTCCGAGTCGCTCGCGCGAGGCGAGGATCACGCCTCCTTCCGCTATCGGCTGGTATTGCCCGACCAGTCGATCCGGCACGTGCAGGCCTTCGCGCGTACCTACACCGGCGCCGACGGAAAGCCGCAAAGGTCCGTCGGAGTCAGTTGGGATGTGACCGAGGAGGTCGAGGCGGCCGAGCGGGCGGCGCGTGACGCTCTGAAGGAGCGGGAGCTGCTGGAGCGCCTGAGCGTGGCGACCCATGCCGCGGGGCTGCAGTGTTGGGAATACGACTTCCGCACCGCCGCGCTCACCTGGCTCGACAACGATCTCACCTCCGGGCGCACGGGGCAGCAGAGTGCCCAGGAAGTAGGCGAGGCACAGTTTGCGCTGGTGTTTCCCGAAGACCTCCAGATGGTGACGCGGAGATCCGACGCCGCGCGCGCGTGTCACGAGCCGATGATGTCCGTCATCTACCGCCGTTCGGATCCGGACGGGACCACCCACTATATCCAGCACTATCAGCGCTTCTTCTATGACGAGTCAGGCGCATCCCTGCGCGCCCTGGGCGCAAACATCGACATCACGGAATCGCACCGGCGCCAGGTCGAGCTCGAAATGCTCTCCGTGCGCTTCGACATCGCCGCGCGCGCCGCGC
>Ga0105240_10010084_pt1 | contig 13298 bp, 16 predicted proteins | sample KBSC54metaG_FD_80426 | JGI IMG/M metagenome (GOLD analysis project Ga0105240, IMG submission 80426) | Corn rhizosphere microbial communities from Kellogg Biological Station, Michigan, USA - KBS C5-4 metaG | ecosystem: Host-associated > Plants > Roots > Rhizosphere > Soil | place: Michigan, USA... | reverse complement strand
GGTCGATCCCGCAAAATCGATAGATCAGCCGCTCCACCTTTGTCATGAAATCGAGGAAGGTACGGTCTCCTTTGTATACTTTGGCGATATACCTTCCAAATGGGAAAGCGAGTATCACCGTTATCAGAAAGGTGACTATTACACCGAATAGTTCCGTGCGCATGATTTTAGAATTTCTCGGGTTTCAGCAAAACATACAGCAGGTAGATGAATACCGCTATCGAAACGATAAAGATGGCCGTCATCATGGTCTTTACCGGGGAGATGCCAAAATAAATGCCCGAAAGCAGGTAAAGTGCCTGGATAGGCGCCGGCACTGCATTACAGCCGCCTGCGCTCGTTGCCGCTCTCAGCGGCGCCATATCAAAATGGAAGGCATTTCGCCAAAATGGGAATGGTGGCTATGCTTCGCAACTCAGTTTATATTCTTCTATTTTCCGGTAAAGGGTGGTCAGCCCGATGTTGAGGAGACGCGCGGCCTCGGTCTTGTTGCCGCGGGTATGATTGAGGACACGTTGAATATGAAGTTTTTCGACGCTGGCCAGATCGAAGGCCGAAATGGGACCGGTTGAGCGCAGACCGATTACCTGGAGGTCTGCGGGAAGGTTTTCAAGCGTCAATGGTCCGCCGTCGGAGAGGATGACGGCCCGTTCGATGATATTCTTCAATTCGCGTGTATTGCCTTTCCAGTCGTGTTGCTGAAGCCGTTCGAGGAATTCCTTGCTCATGCCGTCGATATGTTTGCTGGCTTTGGCGGCGAAAAAGCGCAGGTAGAACTCGGCGATCGCCGGAATATCCTTTTTCCGTTCGCGCAGCGAAGGCAGTGAGATGGAGAAAACGTTGAGACGATAGAAAAGATCGTCCCGGAATTTTCCATCCGCGACTTCCTGCTTCAGATCGCGGTTCGTAGCCGCGATGACCCTGACATTCACGCGGGTCGGACGGGTATCGCCTACTTTGATGAATTCATTGGTCTCCAGGACCCGCAGCAGCTTCGCCTGCAGATCGATATGCATTTCGCCGATCTCGTCGAGAAAAAGCGTGCCCGGGTTGGCTTCCTCGATGAGGCCTTTCTTGTCGCGGATTGCGCTGGTGAACGAGCCGGCCTTATACCCAAAAAGCTCGCTTTCCAGGAGCTCCTTGCTGAAGGCGCTGCAGTTCAGCGGTATAAAAGGTTTGGTCGATCGTTTGCTTGCGAAATGGATCGCCTGGGCAAACACTTCTTTGCCCGTCCCTGTCTCCCCTAGCAGCAATACCGTCGCTTCGGTGGGCGCCACTTTTTTGGCAAGAGCGATCGCTTCGGCGATCAACGGTGAATTTCCCAGAATGGCGTCGAACGTATAGCGTTTGCCTACCTGCTGCTCGAGCTGGCTGACCCTTTTTTGAAGTTGTACCTTCTCCAGCGCGCGCGACAGCAACGGGACGATCTTTTCGTTATCATCGCCTTTGGTGATGTAATCGAATGCGCCATTCTTCATCGCCGTCACCCCATCGGTGATATTGCCGTAGGCCGTCAGGAGGATCGTCTCGATGAGCGGATGCCGCACTTTGATGTCGCGGACGAAATCCACCCCGTTGCCGTCCGGCAGCTTGACGTCGCAGAACACCACATCGACTTCCCCTTTTTCCAGCAGCCGGTTGCCCGCCTTAAGCGAATCGGCCTCCAGCACCGTCATACCTTCCAGCCGGATGATCCGGGCCAGCAGCGTCCGCAGCTTCTCTTCATCATCGATGATCAGAACCGTTCCCGTCGGCATTCTTGAGCGAATTAGGCAGTGAATTTATCCCTTTTCCCACAATCCGTCATGATTCGATGGCCCCGCACGCGGCATAAACCGCCGCTACCTCCTGGTTTTCCCCGCCGCACATCTTTTGTATCTATTTCCCTCATCCAACATATGTATCTATTTCCCTCATCCAACATATCTCATTTGCGGGCATAGTATAATGGCCAAATTAAGTCATTGATTATCAGAAATCTAATGTTGCCATTATTTTTACTGGTCAAAACCGATATGTCTCCCTCCTATTTCGCACAAATCATTTATTTTTGCGTCCCGTTGTACCACGCAAAAGCGCGTGTCCCGCATTCCGCGCCGACACCCGCCAGGCCCGACCCGGCCTCGCGCAAAATCCTCCGGAGAGGTGGCAGAGCGGTCGATTGTGGCGGTCTCGAAAACCGTTGTGCGGGCAACCGTACCGAGGGTTCGAATCCCTCCCTCTCCGCAGTTAGTTTCTCAAACTTTCCGTCGAAAGCCTGTTGACCGAGTGTTGACGGGCTTTTTGCTTGATGAGAGTGTCTGAGCTTTGCTTCATTTTGCCTCATTTTGCGTGAGCTTTCAGTGAGCAATTCGTGACCTACCATCGACAAGGCCAATGTCGGACGATCCACTTTTTATTTTCACTATGAAAGCAAGGAACAGCTCCTGCTCGATGGCCCGAATAACATGGAAGTGCACCTCTTTGAAGACAGCGAGCCCTCAGGTGACATGGATTTTCTCAACCTGTTCAGCCATCTTGCAGAAAACATCGATCTGGCCAAGGTCATGCTGATTCCCCATACCGCGCATATTACACCTGATCATTTTCATCAGAATATTTCGAGAAAGATCAAAAGACACTTTAGCGGAGGTCGCCGCGGGTAAAAATGAATAAGAATATGGAATATCTCGCCGACGCGGCAGCTACCGCTGTAATGAGCCTCATGGTCTCCTGGCTGCAGGATGGACTCTCCTTTACTCCCAGGCAAATGTCAGAAAAATGCCGGAGCCTTATTGCGGCTATCCTTTCAATCGCTTAGCCGTGTCCTGAAATTCCACCACGAAACAGCAACCCAAACCGAAATGATCAGTGGCAGGATCACCTTTATCAAGCCGTCCCCTACTGCCAGTCTCGATGCAGCGGCACCCGATAGGTCAAGTAAAATTCCTATATAAGCCAGGTCCTTGATCCATACCTCCGGGGGAATATTATTACAATTGCTGCAATTACCTTCCAGGTGCCAAGTATGATTCTGAAATAGGGCGGATAGCCCAGGTGGATGAGATCGCCTTCAATGTGCGGAAAAGGGATCAGGTTACCTATCCCGGTAATCAAAGACATCAGGACTACCAATGTAGTACTGATGATATAAACCAATCTTCGTCTCATATTATTTTATATTGTTGTTCTTTTTCAGCATTCTAACCGCCATTTTTCGACTTAAGGATTCAGGTGTAAGTGCTCTTATCACCCTGAACTTCAGACCAGGATAAACCAACATTTGGTTCTTTGTCAAACCAGCCAATGCTTCGGCCACGCATTGCTCCGCACGGAGTGGTTTTACCGGCGTATTTTGAAGAGTAAATCCAAGTTTATAAAAAACAGGCGTCTCCGTAGGCGTCGTGACCAGAACAGTGATATGTATACCGTACTCTCGAAACTCCGTATGCAAACTCTTCCCCAATGCCTGAATAAAACCTTTAGTTGCCGCCTCGGCTGCCATGTATGCTACTCCCTCCACCGCCCCCATAGCGCCGGTCAGCAAAATGCCGCCTTTCCTTCTTGTTGCCATTTTTTTTGCGAAGTGATGCGTAAGCAACAAGTGTGATATAGCGTTGAGATGAATTCTGTCGCCGAGATCGTCAATCCCACGATCGAGGAACCTCGCTACATCTCCTGTGCCTGCGTTTGATATGAGCAAGCCAATCTCCAGGTGGCTGGTCTTTTCAATCAATGAATGCAGGTCTTCCCGCTTTGACAAGTCGGCCTGAATAGCCAGGCATTCAATTTTATGCCGGGACGAAAGCTGCCTGGCCAGCGTTTGCAGCAGCTCCTTTCTTCTGGCGACCAGGACCAAATTCAAGCCTCCCGCCCCCAGCTGTTGTGCAAATTCTTCCCCAATGCCTGAAGAAGCTCCTGTGATCAAAGCCCAGTTTCCGAACATCGGCGGATCGATAATTGGTTTCATCGCATTCTTTTTGTCCTTGACGCAAAGTTGCAATTTCGGTCCCTTTTGGCCTTGCCTAAAAATTTCAATTTGTTGAACAATTCACTCAGCGAGACGAATGCTTGCTTTCCCTTTCCCGGCAGGAGGCGGGAGTAACCTTAAATTGTTGCTTAAACGATCTTGAAAAATGCGACACGTCATTGAAGCAGGTTTGAAAGGCAATTTCACTAATGGTCAGGGTGCTGACCTGCAGCAGATCCCTCGCCCTTTCCAATCTTTTGGTTTTGATATAATTGGCAGGCGTATCCTGAAATACTTCGGTGAACTTACGGTTGAAGGTTGCCAAAGTCATGTTTGCCAGCTCAGCAAGATCCTTCACCGTAATATTTGAATACAAATGCCGTTGGACAATGTCCCTGATGTTCAGTTCGCGAGGCGTGAATAAGTCCCGCAGCAAGTCCTTTATTGATGTGGAGTTCTTGCTTTGCAGAAGAATGAGGATCAGTTCCTTCACCTTCAGCTCAAGGATATCGTCGTTGACAAAGGTCGGGTTCTCGAAGTAGAAATCCAGGTTTTCAATAAATTTCCTGATAATGTCCTTTGAGGCTATCTTTTGGATATATGGTTGCTCATTGCCCTTTTTCAGAAAGGCGGGGAATTCCTGCCGGTACAATTTTTTGAGCGTATCCGCATGTAAATGAAAGACCAGTATTTCATAGAAGTCGCCATCGGAATATTCGAGCAGGTTGGCAAAATACGTCCCGCAATTCAAAATTACCGATTCATCACTCCCGACCAGCACCTGTTCGGCCGGGGAGTTGATCTGTGTCTTTCCTTTTTTGTAATAAATGAAACAGGCTTGCTGCGGAAAATCTACCGACAGGCGGTAAGGTGGTTTGATAATGATCGTTTCGATCAGCGTCTTACCCCACAGGTCAAATTTTTTATGGCTGATAATCATTGGAAGCCCTATGACGCTTTCTTCTTTTTCGAAGCCTTGGCCCGCTTATTAAAATCCAGGGCTAAATCGATCCAATAGTTGAAATCCGCCTTGCTTTTCATCCCGCTCTCATCCACCATAACATAGCCACTCATCGGCCGGTTAGTGAAATCCATCGTTCGGCATCCTTTTCGGGCAACCGACTGTTCATGCAAGGCAGGATCTATCCGGCACATCAGCTCTTCTTTGATGATGCCCACGCACATCTTTCCGTTGTACATAAAGGTGAGTCCGCCCATCATCTTTTTTTCCGCTATATTCGGCAACCCCGCCAATCGCCTACGGATCCGATCCGCTAATTTTTCGCTGTATGACATAAGACCGCTATTTTATTTCAGCATATTCCTTAAGGCCGGCCATGAATTTCTTTATGCCGGCTTCCGATTGTCTCCTGATGATCAGTCTGTCCATAACCCGCCCAAGCCATCCGAACTTCACCTGGTATATCATCACCTGCTTTACCCTGATCCTGTTTCCCGCCCGCTCAAAACTGTAGGTATGGGACAGGCCCTGTATAGGAAAAGAGCAGGCTGTCAGTTCATAGGTCAGCGCTTTACCAGGCACCCAACTCGTCACCTTTTCCTCAAACCAATTCTTACCATCCTTCATCTCCACTCTTCTTGCTGCGCCGATCCCGGCCTTCACCGGTGTAAGCGCATTAGACCTTTTTACCGTCGGATCGAATTTTTCCAATTCTTCAATATTGGAAAGGGAATCCCATATTTTCTCCATGGGCGCGTCGATAAGGATCTCATTATGCAGTGTGGTCATATAAATTACTGATTTTGGGCCAGTGCCCGTAGGTTCTGTAAGATTTTTTCCTGTGCCTTGGCAAACATTTTTTTCATCATAAGTCCGTTCATCATCCTGGCCAGGATCGTCCTTGGTGAATAATGTGTCTCCGCCGTCACCTTCGTACTCGAATCCGTCACCGTTTCCAGCAGGAGCGAAAATCGAGTATCCAGTAACATTTTGCTCATGCCCATCGTATCGCTTTCCACCTTCCATACCATCCTCTTCTCCGGGACAAATTCAACGAGCTTTTCCGTAATTATCCCTTTTCGGCCTTTGCTTTCCACCTCGCAGGTCCGCACTGCGTTCGGTTCGTTCATTGCACCCGACACCTTTATTACACCCGGATTGATTCTTGGAAGCAGGGTTATATCCGTGACGATCGCCCACACCCTCGAGACGGACGCGTTCAGCAAAGCTTCACTCCTGGCCTGTAAAGTGCTCATTGACAGTTGATTTTACGATTAACTTGTAATTTGCAAGTGTAAAAATAAAAAAATACTTGTAATTTGCAAGTCCAATAATTGGTATCACTTGAATAAAAGGAAAATTGTGTTCCGGTCGGACTGCCCGATCAGCACGGCCCTCGACATATTCGGGGACAAATGGTCTCTGCTCATTATCAGGGATCTGATGTTCAAGGGACTCAACACATACGGTGATCTTTTGAAAGGCGGGGAAGGTATCGCCACCAATATCCTTGCCGACCGGCTCGGCCTGCTCGAATGCGCCGGCATCATCTCCAAGACCAGGCATCCGGAAAGCAAGGCTAAGGTACTTTACCAGCTCACGCCTAAAGGAGCCGGCCTGGCACCCGTTCTCATAGAGATCATTGCCTGGAGCGAGAAACACCACGAGGTCCATCCCCAGGCCATTGCCTTTGCCAATGAAATCAAAAAAGACAAGGCCGCAGTACTAGCGCAGATATATTCGCGGCTAGACAGACAGTGACAGTTGCGCCAACGTAGCCAAATCGGGAAAAAGAAAAGCCTGCGCCCAAGCGCTGTGGCCGGCTGTTTTTTGATGCCGATTTCTTGCTATAAATTTACGGTAGTTCTTTGTGAAGCAGATGCTTGGATTGATGGCGGGAAAATGCCATAGTCGATTTTTCACTTCCGCCCGGAGTGAAGCAATATCCACAACGGCCGGAACACCTATAAAATCCTGCATTAATACACGGGCAGGTTTAAATGGAATATCTTTATCCGAGCCGGCGGGTTTCTACCGAAGAATAGTTTCTATATTGTCATGGGTTATAGCGAAATCATCAAAATTACGCAACGCATTCTCCAGCAAGATCCGGATGGAAAAAGGCAATTTAGCAATACCATGGCCCTTATTGGCAAGTTCTTCAAGACTGAAATCGGTGAAAGTGCCGTTTTTAGTGGTCAATGCCCTTTTTACCTGATAGGGATCTTTCGACATAAGTTATATTTTTAAGCCAATCGTGGTTGTTAGCTGCGAAACTCAATGGTCAAGCCAGTCTTTGAGAACAAGGGCCTCATTGTGCTCCTCATCTTTGGCGCCATAAACCAAAGTAACAACTCCTTTGTTTTGCTCTTCCTTTAGCAACGAGACCTGCTCCTTATTCGTTTTTAGCTCCATGCGATATCTCTTTTGAAATTCATCCCACTTGGCAGGGTCATGGCCAAACCATTTCCTGAGTGTTGTACTCGGAGCAATCTCCTTCAGCCACAAATCAATGTGGGCCTTCTCTTTCGTAAGACCGCGCGGCCATAGCCGGTCCACGAGAATACGCCTGCCGTCCTCTTTGGCTGGCTTTTCATACACTCTTTTAATCTTTAGTCCCATATTATTACCCTCCTGGTTTTTATCCGGCAATTACATTTCCGCTATCCCTTGCCGTTCCTTGATAATAGGTCTTTCACTCTGGCCCCTCAATTGATCTGCGGCGGACAACCTTTGACCCACCAATATAAAATCTCTCATCATTGGCATCCAGCACTTTTGTCTTTGGGCGAAGCATACGCATATATGCAAACCCCTGATGCTGAAGCAGTAAAGCCGTTATTTGAGCCGTGGCAACTGCGTCAGCGGGCTGAAAAACAACGCAGTCAGGCACTGCGCCAAACAATGCACTATCTTCCAGGGCCATTTGGGAAGGACCGTCTTCGCCGATAGAAACGCCGACGTGGCTGCCCACAAATTTAATATTTCTCCCGGATACTCTTGCCATCCGGGTCTGGTCGGCAGCCCGGGTAAAAAAAGCGCCGAATGTACAGATAAAAGATATTTTGCCCAACCGGAGTTCTTGCCGTCGGCATCCAGCACGTATACGTTCGGCTGTTGTCTTCCCAACCCGGCGCGCCTGCCCGAAAAACTTGAGGCGATCATCTGTTTCGAACTCGGGCCACTGTATTACCCTTCAACACCTCCATCACCGTATAATGACTGAAGTGCAGATTTTTTGGCAGATTACATCTTTAACGTCCATCATGCGTACATAAGGAGAAACCTCCCGGTAATCAGCTCGGAATTGACGAGGCATATGGCAAAGGAAGAAGGTATATTATACAAAAAATTTATCATGGAGAACCTATTAACAAGATAAGACGCGGCCTGGAATCAGCTATATCCGCAGAACGAATCAGCAGTTATCTGCTTTATTTCTTTCAGCAAGATTTGTTGCCTCATTTCAGGAAGGAAGAAGAGGCTTATTCTCTAAACTGCCCGCAGGTGATTTTGTCCGGGCCAAGGCATTTGGCGATCATAAAAGGATTTATGAGTTTGTTGAGCGGATCACCAGAGATAAATCAAACAAAGATTTGCTGGCGGCCTTTCCCGATACGCTGGACCGGCATATCCGATTTGAAGAAAGAACGATCAACAACTGCAGAATAATGCGTATTCTATGAAATCCGTATTCCACGGTGACCTTGAGCACACGGGCTTCGATTCTTTGACCACGTGCAAAAATACCGGTCGTTCACCGCGAAAACTGTTTTAACTTCATGCGTCGGACGCTTTTCTATGTTTACTCATTTTTCACCAGCGGAGCGGGCAGTAAAATATCCCGCTGACAGGCGTGTCTTCATTGGGCTCAAACACTATGTCTGGTGGACACTCGCCGGGCTCCTCGTAGTCACGGTGGGTGCCGCATGGCTGCAACTGGCGATTGGTGGACTTCCGGCCGACCCGGGCCCGGTCGGCCCGGTCCTCGCGACGGCCACAAAAGCATTACCGCATGGTTTTCCCGGTTGGGTCCGGCTTTCTCACTGGGTGAATTTCTTTTTTCTTGCGTTGATCATGCGGAGTGGGTTATCGATCCTTGCCGACCATCCGCGCCTATATTGGAACAACGGCTGCAATCCTGATTCGGAATGGATCCGGTTCACGCCCCACAAGGTGCCGCGGGACCGGGTATATACGGCCAAGGATGACGCCCGGTATATCAGCCCGGTGCTGGGTCTGCCGGGGTTCCGGCACTCGGTTGGGATTGCACGATGCTGGCATTTTATCACCGTCCCTTTCTTTATCTTGAACGGGGTGATATTTATCGTCTTACTGCTGGCGACGGACCATTGGCGGCGGCTGGTTCCCACGTCCTGGTCGATTATCCCCGATGCATGGAATGTGTTTGTGCATTATGCCACTTTTCACTGGCCGGCCGAACCAAACGGGTTTTTCCGCTACAATGCGCTGCAGCAACTGTCCTATTTCGTAGTAGTCTTCGTGCTCGCACCGGTGGCCCTGGTCTCGGGGATGGCGATGTCACCTGCGGTGGAGAACCGGCTGCATTGGCTGCCTAAGCTGTTCGGCAACCGGCAGGCAGCCCGCTCGGTACATTTCCTCGTGTTGTTGGCGTTCCTGGTCTTCCTGGTGATCCATGTCGCGCTGGTGGTCCTGACGGGCGCAGTGCGGAACATGAATCATATCATCCTGGGTACCGACAGCCTGTCGGATCACAGGGGAATCACTATCGGGAGCGCCATCGTATTGGCAGTTGTGTGCTTTGCATTTTTCGCGCACTGGCTGTCCTGGCGGCGGCCCCGGGTTCTGCAACGGGTCGAGGCAGTCATGAACGGGACTTTGTGGCGGCTGACCATTAATCGCCTGAAGCCAAGACTATATTACCGGCGGCAGGATATTTCACCTTATTTCTGGATGAACGGCAAGATGCCGCAATCGGAGGAATGGCGTCGGCTGGCGGATCAATCCTTCCGGGACTACCGGCTATCTGTCGGAGGGATGGTGAACCATCCGGTGCAGCTTTCCCTCGCGGACCTTCAAGCCATGGGAATACAGCAGCAGATCACCATGCACCATTGCATCCAGGGGTGGACCGGTATTGCCGAATGGGGCGGGGTACCGATGCGCGCGATCGTCGAAATGGTCCAGCCTAAGCCTGGCGCCACCATCGTGGCATTCTATTCCTTTGGTGAGGGCCTCTATGGAGGCACCTATTACGATACCCATACGCTGGACAACTGCCTCAAACCAGGCTGTATCCTGGCCTGGGAAATGAACTATTCACCGCTGCCCGTCGAGCATGGCGCACCGCTGCGGCTCCGGGTCGAGAACCAGCTCGGTTACAAAATGGTCAAATGGATCCGGTCTATCGAATTCCTGGAGAGTAGTGAAAAGATCGGTGAAGGATTTGGGGGGAAAAACGAGGATGACGAATACTACGATCTGTTAGCGGATTCGTAAAAGATGGGCATACCCCTGGAGCCGGGTGCAGCTTATCCTACCCTGTGAGGTAAGCGGAGCCGTTGCTGACCGTTCCGCACAGATCGATGATCCGGTGGGTCCTGAAAAGTTTTTCCAATAGCATCCTGCCTTCCCTATAATCATCGTGAATGGGACACGGATGCACCGCAGAACATTTGCTCAAACCCAAGCCGCACTCTGTGAAAATCGCGTCGCCGTCGATAGCTTCAATGATCTTCATGATCGGCCGTTTCTGCTGCTCACCGGAAATGTAAAATCCGCCGGACGGCCCCTTGGCGCTGTTGATCACCTTTTGCTTGACGAGGGCTTGGAGCAGCTTCCCTACGGTATGTTCGTTGGCATCAATGGCGGCGGCTATCTCCTTGATCCCCGGCCGCTCTCCTCGGCCCGTCCGTGAAGCGAGGTAGATAACGGCTTTAATCGCTGTTTTACAAGTTAAGCTCAGCATGGTTTATGTACTTAGGTATTTTTTCCCGGCTTCCGAAATCCGGTCATAGCTCCACGGCGGCTGAAACGTCAGCTCTATCGTTGCCGCATTGCCCGCAAATGTATCCAATAAGACTCGTTGTACCGCAGCGGTAATGGTTTCACCCACCGGGCAATACGGTGTGGAGAGGGTCATGGTCACCGTTATTCGAGAAGCCGGTTCATCGAATTCGATCCGGTAGATCAATCCCAGGTCGACCACGTTCAGACCGATCTCGATGGCGGACGCCGCCAGGAGAACGGCCCCCTCCCGGACTCGATGTTCGAAACCCCTTTCTTCCAGCTCGGGCAGCAGGAAGACGGGATACGCTTGTGGTGCGCGAATAACGCATGCCCCTCCGGCAGATCATCCAGCTTCCCGAGGATCATCATCATCGGCATCGGCATTGACAGCTCGCGAACATCGACGGTTACCATTCTTGCGTGATTCTATTCGTTACCGCGATATCGCTGCCCTCGTAAATTCAAAAACCCAGCTGTTCCTCCAGTTCCAATGTTTTGGGGAACAATATATTATTCTCCAGGTGAACATGCAAATGAAGGTCTTCTTCAAATTCCGACAACATGCGGAACAGGAGACTGTAGCTGGCGCAGGCATCCTCCGGCAGGAAATAATCCGCCGTTAGCTCCCTGATGGCTTCCAGGGTCTGCCCAACCGTCTCATGCTCTATCTCCATCCGGCGTATAGGGTTGCCCGCAGGACCGAAAGACAGCAATTCCTCCGTTTTCGAGGCGGCTCCACGAGTCGCCAGGACTTTGATATAAGGGAACAATATCTGCTCCTCGGTCTCCAGGTGCGCGCTCAGCTCGGTACTGATATGCTCTACCAACTCGTATACAGCCGGCAGCTCGGGATGGTGCGCTCCATGCACCTGCGCCACTTTACAGGCATAAGTCAGGATGTCGGGGAGATTTTTTTTGATGTACCGATGATGGGTATTCGCGATATAATCTGCCAGAAATCCCGGATCCCATTCATTATACGGCAAGGGATGAACATCCCTGTCCTTGCCGGCCTGCTGGAGCTCCTGCTCCACCCGGGTAACATCGATGCCTTTTTCGGCACAGGCTTCAACGACCGTTTTCTTACCTCCGCAACAAAAGTCGAGGCCATACTTCTTAAACACCTGCGCCTTGCGAATATCTTTCGCGGCAATCTGCCCGAGCGTATGACCAGCCTCCCCGCTTCCCCGCCTGGTGATCCGGACCTTCCACCATTCGGGACCCTGTTCGAGGTATTCCCAGTTGAATACATCCCCTCGTTCTCCCAGCAGCTGGTAATAGAGTGGCTTAGGATCATGGTCGTTGAAGATGGTCAGGCATTCCCCTCCCGACAATTGATCGAAGCGGGCAAAGATGGTAGGATGCTTCTGCCGGGGTTCCAGCAGGGTGACATCGAGTGTGTTTTCTTGTATTGTAGGCATAACCATTTTTTTTAGCGTCTCCACAAAGATAGAAACATAATTTTAATAAAAGTATTAACATACTTTTATCTTTCCCGGCGAGGGTTTCTGCACGTCATTCCTTTTCACGCCGGGTTTTATTAGAAGCATCAGAACAATAGATTTAGCGTGTCATCCGGTTTCCTGGATCTATAGGCGTCGAAAAAGGTGAGCGAACAACAGGTATTTGGCAAGGTTGAGATATGTTGTAAACGGGGCGACAAAGGAAAATATTCCGACAAAGATCAGGATCAATCATGACCCCCTCAGACTATACTGCCGACCTATCCAGTCTGGACCTCGTATTGTCCGGGGATGTCCTGGTTTCATTGGAGTTGCTGCGGCGCTATTAATATGGAGGTGCGGAGCTATTAATATGGAGGTTCGATGAATCCAGTAGACTTTTTAGAGACGGGCCTCTTCAACAGCCTTAGTATAGTTCCGTCGGAAGTTCGCTCACAGAAATGATCTTCCCGTTAAAAATTGTCTTATCAAGTGAGATTATCGCCTGCCTGGCCTGTGCCGATACTGGCATGCAAATCTCTCCACTCCTTAGCGAGCGGCCATTGAGGGAATTTCTATTCACCGTGGCATAGTCGACATTGCCGTATTGAAAGAAGAGCTTTCTTAGCTCGGAGTCGGTCGTATTCAAGCTGATATTGGAGATCCTGATATTCATAAGTATCTTATTGGGAGACAACGTCCGGCAAAAGATCAAGTTGATCCGCCGTCGTCATTGAAAGGTACCAATTAATACCGGCACCAGCAAAAAATAAGGCGACGATATTCATTTAATCGGGTTACATTACATCCATCACCACTTCTTTCGCGGCAACGATTACTTTTTCAGCATAAGGTTTTTAGTAAATAATTTAAAACGTTCACTTTTTAAAATGTTAACTATGAGACTTTCTGAGTTTATTTTATTGAATGAGCAAGAAAAAAAATCGACTGTCCT
>Ga0105240_10010082_pt1 | contig 13298 bp, 13 predicted proteins | sample KBSC54metaG_FD_80426 | JGI IMG/M metagenome (GOLD analysis project Ga0105240, IMG submission 80426) | Corn rhizosphere microbial communities from Kellogg Biological Station, Michigan, USA - KBS C5-4 metaG | ecosystem: Host-associated > Plants > Roots > Rhizosphere > Soil | place: Michigan, USA... | reverse complement strand
CGGGAGGCCGCCGAGGCCCTCCGCCTCTACCTCGGCCGCGGCCGCCCCTTCCTCGAGCGGCGCAACCGCCATGAGCTGTTCCTCAACGCCCGCGGCGGCCCGTTGACCCGCGCGGGCGTGTTCCTCATCCTGCGCCGCCTCGCCGCGAAAGCCGGGCTCGAGCCGGAGCGCATCCATCCACATCTTCTGCGCCACTCGTTCGCGACGCACCTACTTGAGGGAGGCGCCGACCTGCGGGCGGTTCAGGAAATGCTCGGACATGCCGATCTCGCGACGACCGAGCTCTACACGCACGTATCCGATCGCAGACGGCGGGAGTTGTATTTCCAAGCGCACCCGCATGCGCGCCGTTTGAAGCAGGCAACGCAAGCAAGGAAGTAGGCATGCACCTCGACCCGCACGTTGCAATTGCGGCGGTCAGCACTCTCGGAGCCGCCTGGCTCATGATCAAGGCCGGTCTCCAGAAGAGCGCTCTCGAGCACCGTCAACGCCGGCGCGTCTGCCCGTCTTGTGGCAGGGAGATTCGCGAGCGCGTCTGCACGACCTGCGCGTCCTAGCGCTTGGTCTGAGCTTTCCGCTTCAGCCCTTGGGCAATGGTCCCGGCTGCGCGGCGCAGGTCGCCGTCGGCGTCGTCGTCCACGGAAAGGCCTTCGAGCAGCACGATCGTGTCTCGCTGCGCCGAGCCGTTCTTCAGCGCCAGCACGGCGAGCCGGCGCACCGCGGAGTTCTCGTCGTCATCCGCCAGCATCTTGTGCAGGAGCGGCCGCACCGAATTGACAGTGCTCGGGTGGTCGCGCGAGAGCAGCTCGAGCGAGAGGAGCGCCGAGCCGCGCGCCGCCGGACTCCCATCGTCGAGACCGCGCCGCAAGAGCTCTTCCTTTGCCCGCCAGCGGAACAGGCCGACGGCACGAAAGGCAAGTGCACGCTCGCGGAAGTCGGCGCTACGCGCAGCGGCTTCGAGCTCGTCGTCCCACTCGGTGCGCAGCGTCGCGAGCTCCTGCGCGGCGCCACTCGTTGCGAGCTCGTCGGCCTGCGCCGCTGCCTCTGCGAGCGTCATGCCGGCACCGCGGCTGCAGCCAGGATCGCCGCCGCCGAGCGCTCGACGTCTTCGCGCGTCGTGCGCCAGTTGCTGACCGAGATCCGCATCGCGTGCTCGCCCTGCCACTCTGTTCCGCCGAGCCAGCAGGTGCCGTCCTCCTGCACGCGACGGATCACCTCGCGCGTGGTCTCACCGTCGCCGAACCGAACGAGCACTTGGTTGAGGACGACGTCGTTGAGGATCGTCGCCCCGCTCGCCTCGAGCAGCTCCGCGAAGCGTCGGGCATGCGAGCAGCAACGCTCGACGAGGTCGGCGACACCGTTACGCCCCAGCGAGCGAAGCGCCGCGTAGACGGCGAAGCCACGGGCGCGGCGGGAGAACTCGGGTCCCCAGTTGACGGCGTCGCGGCGACGGGGGTCCTCCTGAATCACGATGTACGAGGCGGTCACCGACATCGCCTCCCGGTGTGATTCGGGATGCGCGCAGAAGGCGATGCCGGAGTCGTAGGGGACGTTCAGCCACTTGTGGGCGTCGGTTGCCCACGAGTCGGCGCGCTCCGCACCGCGGAGGAGATGGCGCAACTGCGGAGTCGCGGCGGCCCATAGACCGAACGCGCCGTCGACGTGGAACCACGCTCCGGTTCCCTCAGCGGCGTCTGCGATTGCTTCCAGATCGTCGAAGGCGCCGGTGTTCACCTCCCCTGCCTGGCCACACACGATCGTGGGGCCGCCGCTGAGATCCGGCAGCTCCTCGACCCGCATCCGCCCCTGGTCGTCAGCGGGGACGACGACGAGCGACGAAGCTCCGATTCCCAGCAGCCGGAGCGCCCGGTCGATCGTCACGTGGCGCTTCTCACCGACCACGACGCGCAGCGGCGGGCCGCCCGCGAGACCGTCCCATGCCACGTCCCAGCCTGCGCCGGCGAGCACGTGATGCCGCGCCGCGGCCAGCGCGGTGACGTGAGCCATCTGGCAACCGGTGACGAAGCCCGCGGAGACGTCGGGCGGCAGGCCCAGTAGCTCGGCAAGCCAGCCGCGCGCGACCTCCTCCACCACCATCGCGGAGGGGCCGAGAGCCCACCCGCCGGCGTTGACGTCCCACGCCGTCGCCAGCCAGTCGGCCGCCGTGGCGGCGGGAAGAGAGCCGCCCACGACGAAGCCGAAGTAGCGGCCGGACTGACTCGCGACGAGGCCCGGATCGGACGCCTCGAAGAGCGAGGCGAGAACCGCTCGGTCGTCGAGCCCTTCCTCCGGGAGCGGGCCGCCCAGGGCGTCGTAGAACCCCCCTTCCGCGTCGCTCTGCGCTCGGACCGGTCGCGCGTCCAGCGTCTCGAGGAAATCAGCGGCGTAGTCCGCAGCCTGCCGGAATAGCTCCCGCTCGCCCACTGCAGCGACTTTAGCCGCCCCGCAGCTAGATTCACCCGTCGATGGCGCACAGGGTCGTCCTCATTCCCGGCGACGGCACGGGACCGGAGCTGACGGAGGCGACGCGGCGCGTTCTCGAGGCGAGCGGCGCGGAGCTCGAATGGGACGTGCGCGAAGCCGGCGCAGACGTGATGGAGCGTCACGGCGGCAATCCGCTGCCTCCGGACGTGCTCGACGCGATCCGCGAGACCGGCGTGGCGCTGAAGGGGCCGATCACGACACCCATCGGCGGCGGCTTCCGCTCTGTCAACGTCGCGCTCCGGAAGGAGCTCGACATGTACGCGCAGGTGCGGCCGTGCAAGAGCTATCCGGGCGTCCGCAGCCGCTTCGAGGACGTCGACCTGATCATCGTCCGCGAGAACACCGAGGATCTCTACGCAGGCATCGAGTACGAGGAGGGAACGCCGGACGCCGCCGAGCTGATCGAGTGGATCGAGGCGCGCGGCGGCAGGCTCCGCCACTCGGACGCCGGGATCTCGATCAAGCCGATCTCCGTTACGGGCACGCGCCGCATTTTCGATTTCGCGTTCGACTACGCGCGCCGCAACGGCCGCCGCAAGGTGACGGCCGTGCACAAGGCGAACATCATGAAGTTCACCGACGGGCTCTGGCTGCGCGTCGCCCGCGAGGTCGCGGCCGAGAACACGGATGTCGAGTTCGACGATCGGATCGTGGACAACATGTGCATGCAGCTCGTGCAGCGGCCGGAGGAATACGACGTGCTCGTGCTGCCGAACCTCTACGGCGACGTCCTCTCCGACCTCGCGGCCGGGATGATCGGGGGACTCGGAGTCGCCCCCGGCGGGAACTACGGCGAGACCGTGGCCGTCTTCGAGCCGACCCACGGCTCGGCTCCCAAGTACGCCGGCCAGAACAAGGTCAACCCGATCGCGCAGATGCTGTCGGGCGTCCTCATGCTTCGCCACCTCGACGAGCGCGCGGCGGCCGACCGGGTGGAGCGCGCGATCGCCGCCGTCATCGCCGAGGGCGAGAGCGTCACCTACGACATGAAACCGAGCCGCGACGACCCGACGGCCGTCGGGACGAGCGAGGTCGCGGACGCGGTCATCGAGAAACTGGAGGCAGAGGTACACGCATGATGAGACGGAAGATCACGATCGTCGGGGCCGGCGCCACGGGCGCTACCGCGGCGCACATCCTCGCCGCACGCGACTACGCGGACGTCGTCCTCACGGACATCAAGGAAGGGCTGCCTCAGGGCAAGGCCCTCGACCTCAACCAGATGGGGCCCGTCCTCGGCTTCGAGCCGCAAATCACCGGCACGAACGACTACGAGAAGACGGCAGGCTCCGACGTCGTCGTGATCACCGCCGGGCTGCCGCGCTCACCCGGTATGTCCCGCGACGACCTCGTGACGACGAACGAGAAGATCGTGGGCTCGGTCACCGAGCAGGTCGTGGCGCAGAGCCCCGACTGCACGATCGTCATCCTCTCCAACCCGCTCGACGCGATGTGCCACGTCTCGAAGAGCGTCTCGGGCTTTCCGAAGGAGCGCGTCTTCGGCCAGGCGGGGATCCTCGACACCGCGCGCTTCCGCACCTTCATCGCCTGGGAGACCGGTGCTTCCGTTCGCGACGTGCAGGCGCTCGTGCTCGGCGGGCACGGCGACCAGATGGTGCCCGTCGTCTCCGCGGCAACCGTCGGCGGCGTCCCGCTGCGGAAACTCGTCTCCGAGGAGAAGATCCAGCAGATGGTCGAACGCACGGCGAAGGGTGGCGGCGAGATCGTGCAGCTGCTCGGCACCTCCGCCTGGTACGCGCCGGGCGCGTCGGTCGCCGAGATGGTCGACGCGATCCTCCTCGACCAGAAGCGCGTGCTCCCGTGCACGGCCCTGCTCGAGGGCGAGTACGGCCTCGACGGGCTCTACATCGGCGTGCCCGTCAAGCTCGGTGCGGGCGGGATCGAGCAGATCGTCGAGCTCGACCTCTCGGACGACGAGCGGGAAGCGCTCGAGCGCAGCGCCGAAGCCGTACGCGAGGTCGTCGGCGTCCTCTCCACCTAGGTGATCGAGACGATCGAGAACCGGTTCGCTGGACGTGACTATCTCGTCGAGCTCGGCGCGCCGGAGTTCACCTCGATCTGCCCGCTCACCGACGCGCCCGACTTCGGCGAGCTCACGATCCGCTACGTCCCCGACGGGAAGCTCTATGAGCTCAAGTCGCTCCGCGACTACCTGACCTCGTTCCGCGAGCGGAAGATCTTCCAGGAGGAGGTCGTGAACGAGGTGCTCGAACAGCTCGTCGCCGACGGCGCACCGCGGTTCGTCGAGGTCGAGGGCGAGTTCGCCGCGCGCGGTGGCATGACGACCCGGGTCGTCGCGAGCTCCGGAGAGCTTCCGCAGTCGTGGATCTCGGGCTAACCGGCCGCACGGCACTCGTCTGCGGCGCCTCGTCGGGCCTCGGGCTCGCGAGCGCCGAAGCGCTCGCCGAGGAGGGAGCCAACGTCGTCCTCTTCGCGCGGCGCGCGGAGCAGCTCGACGAGAACGCGGCGCGTCTCGGCGGTGTAGCGGTCGTAGGAGACGTCAAAGACGACACCGCCCTTGCGCGGGCTGTGGCAACCGCCGTCGACCGGTTCGGCGGCCTCGACATCCTCGTCTGGAACGGCGGGGGTCCGCCGCCGGGCAAGGCGAGGGAGATCGATGCCGAGTCCCTCGAGGCCGGCTACCGCCTCCTGCTACGTCCGGCCGTGACGGTCGTCCAGCTCTGTCTGCCACATCTCGAGCGGAGCCCGGCCGGGCGGATCGTCGCCCTTACGTCGCTCGCCGCGCAAGAACCGAGTGCGCATCTCGCCCTGTCGAACACGTTCCGTCCCGGGCTCCACGGGTGGCTCAAGACGCTGAGTCGAGAGGTCGGCCCCAAGGGCATCACGGTCAACTGCGTCGCCCCGGGCCGGATCGCAACGCCTCGCCTCGATGAGCTGTACCCGGACGGCCCGACCGACGCGCAGCTGGAGGAGATCGCCCTTCGCCGCTGGGGAACGCCGCGCGAGTTCGGTGACGTCGTGTGCTTCCTCGCCTCCGAACGCGCGCGGTACGTCACGGGCCAGACCGTCGTCGTCGACGGCGGTCTGAAGCGGTTCCTGTTTTGAGACGACACGTCACACCCTGGCGGGCCCTCGGCGCACTCGTCGTCCTCCTGCTCCTGACCGTCCTGATCCTCGTCCGGATCCCCTCCGGGCAGTACATCCTGCTCCCGGACATCGCCCATCCTGTGGCGCCGCTCGTGAAGGTCGAGGGCGCGCACACGCCGAGCGGCGCGGGATCGATCTATTTCCTCGACGTGATCGAGAAGAAGGCGAGTGAGTTCGAAAGGCTCTTCCCCTGGATTCACTCGGACGCCACGTTCGAGCCTGCCAACGACGTCGTCCCGCCGTGCTCCACCACGCAGCAGGCGCTGCAGGCGCAGCTGCAGGAGATGGCCTTCTCCCAGCGGGTTGCAGCCACCGTTGCTCTCCGCCGGCTCGGCTACCACGTCGTCGTGCGACCGACCGGGGTCGTCGTCTCGCAGCTGATCGCCGGCACGAACGCTCCTTGCAAGCTCCAGCCGATGGACATCATCGTCGCGGTCAACGGAACGCCGACCGCGACGGAGGTGTCCCTGCACGAAGCCCTGGCACGGGTGAATCCCGGCGCCGTAGTCACGTTACGCGTCCGGCGTGGCAGCAAGACGCTCACCGTGCGCGTCCGGACGATCGCCGTCGGGAATGGTCAGGCGCTCGTCGGATTCGCGCCCGAGCAGGCGGCGACCTTCAAGCTCCCGATTCGGGTTTCGATCGACGCCGGCAACGTCGGCGGCCCGTCGGCCGGCCTCGCATTCGCGCTAGAGGTGATGCAGAAGCTCGGGCGCAACGTGACCCACGGGTACCGCGTCGCCGCCACCGGAGAGATGGAGCTCGACGGGACGGTCGCGCCGATCGGCGGAGTGAGACAGAAGGTCGCCGACGCGCACAAGGCCGATGTCGACGTCCTCCTCGTCCCCGCCGGCGACAACGCGAAGGTCGCGCGTCGCTACGCGCCGAAGCATCTTCGGGTCATCCCCGTGCGCACATTCGCCGAGGCGTTGCGGGTGCTGGCAACGCTTCCGAAGGCCCAGTAGAAACTCGCGGAAATTCGTCAGTTTTCGTCCGCGGCAACGCTTGCTTCGGCGCTCTCTGCACCTATCATCGCACCTTCAGACCGGGCCGATTTTCTAGAGCAAAGAAGAGAATGAGCAAACGTTCCACTCCAACCTGCGCTGACTGCTACTTCCGGAGAGCCGGCCTCTGCGCCCTCCAGGGCGAGACGATCTGCCCCACCTTCCGCGTCGAGTCGGTCGGCCGGAGGCTCACTCCTCCACCCCAGCCTCGGCTCGTTCCGCGCGCGCTCGCTCACGCCGCCGCCTAGCGGCTCGTAGGATTCGGCTGTGCGCTTCCCGCGCCGACCCCGGATCGACACGGACGAGGTTGCCGATCGCTGGCAGCCGCGGCTCTACGCGCGCCTGATCATTCTCGGGCTGCTGATTGCCTACGCGATCGCCTTCATCCTCGAGAACCGGAAGCAGGTGAGCGTCCACTTCGTGCTGGTGACGGCACGCGTCTCGCTCGTCTGGCTGATCCTGCTCGCCCTCGGGGTCGGACTGGTCGGCGGGATCCTGCTCGCGCAGCTAGAGCGCCGCCGGCGCCGCCGCTCGCACCAGAGCACCTAGCCTCGCGACTCCCTCGCTGATCTCGTCCGGAGAGACGAAGCTGAAAGCAAGCCGCAGCGCGCACTCCCCGCCGCGCCCGCTCGCGAAGAAGTCGCTCCCCTTGACGAAGGTTACGCCGGCTGCTTCTGCCTCGACGAGCAGCTCAGCTGCCGGAGGGCCCGACGGGAGATCGACCCAAACGAAGTAGCCGCCGTCCGGCCGTGTCCAGGTCGCATCGTCGGGCAGCTCGCGCTCGAGCGCCTCGAGCATGGCGTCGCGCCGGGCGCGCAGGAGCCCGTTCACGCGGTCGAGGTTCGGGAGGAAGCTCTGGCGCCGCAGGAGCTCGTTCACCGTCGCCTGCGTGAGGTACGGCGGGGAGATATAGGTCGAGACGGCGAGCGCCTCGATCTCGGCCGCGAGCTGCGGCGGCAACACGAACCAGCCGACGCGCAGCCCGGGCGCGATCGTCTTCGAGAACGACGAGCAGTACGCGATCTGGTCCCCGCCCGCGAGCTCGAACACGCTCGGGAGCGGCTCGCCGACGTAGCGGACGAGCCCGTAGGGGTCGTCCTCCAGCACCAGGAGGCCGCGCTCCTGGGCCAGCTCGGCGAGTCGGTGCCGCCGCTCGACCGAGAGCGTTCGTCCGCTCGGGTTCTGGAAGGTCGGAATCGTGTAGAGGAACGCGAACTCTCCCTCCGGAAGCTCGTCCGGGATGAGCCCGTCCTCGTCCATCGGCACGCCGACGATCTCCGCGCCGAGCCGCGAAAGGATCTTCAGCGGCCGGTCGTAGGTCGGCGCCTCGACGAGGACACGAGTCCCAGCACGGATCAGCTGCTCAGCGAGGAAGGCGAAGCCCTGGAGCGACCCGCTCGTGATCACGACGCGCCCGGGATCGACCCTGTGCCACTCGGCGAGACGCTCGCGCAGCGGGCCATACCCTCCGCCGGGGCCGTAGCTGAGGATCGACACGCCGTCCTGCTCGAGCGCGACGCGTGCGCAATCCGCGAGCTCCTCGACGTTGAGGCACTCGGGCGCCGGAGCGCCGCGGGCGAAGGAGATCATGCGGGCAACGTAGCTATCACCTCGGCGCGCAGCTCCTCCATGCGGGCCACGCCCGCTGTGTGGCCCTTCTCCTCGTACAGCTTCTGCGCCTGTGCAAGTGCCTCGAGGGCCTCGCTTCGCTTGTTGGCAGCCACCAAGACGATTGCCAGGTCGCGGTGGGCGTCTGCCTTCACCTCGAGGGCATCGGTGGGCTTGCACCACTCGACGGCCTCAGCAACCAGCCGTTCGGCCGCTTCGTGCTGACCGCGGCGAGAGAGGATCTTGCCGCGCACCTGCCTGATCAGCATCTGCGTGATCACGTCATCGGCAGCTCCTGCGTCCTCGGCCTTGTCGGTCAGGTGCCATGCTTCCTCGTCCCGGCCCAAGCGGTAGAGCGCCTCGGCCGCCAACCCGGCGACGGTCGAGAGCCAGCCTTGCTCTCCAAGCGCCTCCAACTCGGCGACGCCGCCGAGTGCAATCTCGGCCGCGAGCGCGGGATCGCCGGCCGCCAGCTCGGCGTCTGCAGCTTCCATCGTGGCCGACGCCGCGAGCAAGAGCTGACCGCGTTCTTTGCCCCTCTCTATGGCGGTGCCGTACAGCTCTCGAGCCTTGGAGATGTTCCCGCGCATCGCCTCGAGTTGGCCGACATTCGCGAGGAAGAAGGGGTGCTCGGACGGATGAGCCTCGTACCATGAGATGGCTTCGTCGACTGGGGTCGGGCCGTAGAGATACGCAGCCGTGAGCCTCGCGTTCGCTTCGTCGGCCAGAAGGCGGTCCCCGACGCGTTCGGCGTGCTCGAGCATCCGCCCAAGCGATTCTTGAACCCGCCCCCAGCGCAGTGCGGCGTGGTCGGCGGTCGAGGCAACTGTCCAGGCGTCGGCGAGCCCGGCGTCGTCGCCGAGTGCCCCGAACAGCTCGAGGGCTTCATCCACGAGCGGTTGGAAGGCACCAACCGTTGCCGGTTCGGCAAGGTAGGAGATACGCGCACGCGCCAGGCGACCCCGAAGCTCACGCGGCCGGTCGTCGCTCTGCTCCGCACGGTCGATCAGCGAATCGGCGTCGCGAAGCGCACCAGCGAGGTCACCGCTCTCCATTCGCATCCGAACAAGCCTCAGCTCACGCTCGAACGTCAACGAGTCATCCGGTGCAAGCACGACCGCGCGCTCATACAGCGCAACGCTGGCCGCGGCGTCGCTTCGGAGTGCCGCCCGCTCGCCAGCTGCGGCGAGCCGGGCCGAGGCGCGGCCCGCGAGCTCGTCCGTCTTCTCGTCGGCCAGTCCGAGCTCGGCGCGGTACCGCTGTGCCTGCTCGAGGTGATATCCGAGGATCTCGTCGAGCTCGATCAGATCCGAACCGTGGCCCTCGAGCCAGGCGGCGAAGAGCTCGTGCAGCTCGGCACGGGCCGCTTTCGGCAACCCGTCGTACGCGGCGTCGCGGATCAGGAGATGGCGGAAACGGAAGGCGTCGTCGCCGGGCAGCTGCGTCCGGTCCGGGCGCACGAGCTCCTTGCGGACAAGTGCCATCAGCTTTGTGGGCACGTCCGACTCCTCGGGCGCAAGCGCCTCGACACCGCCGCGGTGGAAGATCTTGCCTTCGACCGATCCTCGCTCGAGCACGCCGCGCTCGGACGCGTCGAGCTGGTCGAGGCGCGCCGCGAGTAGCGCCTGGATCGTCGGTGGCACAACGACGTCGCCGTTGGGCGACTCCGCGACCATCGCGAGCATTTGCTCGACGAAGAGTGGGTTGCCTTCGGCCGCCTCCCCGATCCGCGCGCGCAACGCGTCGTCCAGACCAGCATCGCCGAGCAGCCGGTCGATGAGCTCCTCTGTCTCCACAGCGGTGAGCGGCTCGAGCAGGACCGTGGTCGCATTGAGCTTGCCGCCCGCCCAGGTCGAGCGCCGGTCGAGCAGCTCCGGCCGCGCGATACAGAGCAGGAGGATGGGCGCGTCGCGACTCCAGTCCGCGACGTGGTCCACGAGATCGAGGAACGTCGGCTCCGCCCAGTGGAGGTCGTCGAAGACGCACACCACCGGCGCCGACTCCTCGAGCAGCTTGCGAAACGCCCAGGCGATCTCGTCCGCGGTCGCAGGCTCCTCCGACTCCCCGAGCAGCGACGCGATCGCCACGGCTGCGCGGGGATCGGACGGGCGGCGGCCGAGCTGGAGCACGGCTTCCACGACCGGCCAGTAGGTGATCCCCTCGCCGTAGGAGAGGCAGCGGCCGCGGACGACGGGAACGTCGTCGAGCGTCGCGACGAACTCGGCGGTCAGCCGAGACTTTCCGACGCCCGCGGGTCCGAGAACGGTGAAGAGATGGCACGCCGCCTCCGAGCGCACTCGCTCCCATGCGTCGTCGAGAGCGCGCCGCTCGCGCGCACGGCCGACGATCGGGATGTCGAAGCGGCGCACGAGCTCGCCTCCGGCGGAGACGAGAGGGTAAGCCGGCACCGGCTCCGACTTGCCCTTCAGGTCGAGCCGCCGCTCCTCGCCGAGCTCGACGGCGCCACGCGCAAGTCCGGCCGTCTCTGCGCCGATCAGGATCTCGCCCGGCTCCGCAGCCTGTTCCAGCCGCGCCGCCACGTTCACGGCATCCCCCGTCGCGAGGCGTTCCTCGGTGCCGGTTACGACCTCGCCGGTGTTGACACCGATGCGGCCGCGAATCCCGAGCTCCGGGAACGCGTCGCGCATCTCGACCGCGGCCCGGCACGCCCGGAGCGCGTCGTCCTCGTGCACGACCGGGACGCCGAAGACGGTCATCACGGCGTCGCCGATGAACTTCTCCACCGAGCCGCCGTGGCGCTCCACGATCTCCTTCATCCGGTCGAAGTAGCGTGCGAGGAGCGCGCGCAGCGCCTCGGGGTCGGTCGATTCGCCGAGCTCGGTCGAGCCGGCCACGTCGCAGAAGAGAACGGTGACGGTCTTCCGCTGTTCGCGCGACGCCGCGACAGGCGCCACCGGAGCGCCGCACTCCGGACAGAACTTTGCGCCGTCGGGGATCTCGTGGCCGCAAGCGGCACAGACCGTCATGCCGCGAGGCTACTGCTACTTCATGCGCTGGGCGACCATCTGCGCGACCTCGGTCGGCGTCGTGCCGACCTCTATGCCGCGCGCCTCGAGCGCCTCCTTCTTTCCCTGGGCGGTGCCCGAGGAGCCCGAGATGATCGCCCCGGCGTGGCCCATGGTCTTGCCGGGCGGCGCCGAGAAGCCCGCGATGTACGCCAGCACCGGCTTCGTCACGTGCTCGGCGACATACGTGGCGGCCTTCTCCTCCTCGTCGCCACCGATCTCGCCCACGAGCACGATCAGCTCCGTCTGCTCGTCCGCCTCGAAGGATGCGATCACGTCGACGAACGACGAGCCGACGACGGGATCGCCGCCGATGCCGACGATCGTCGAGTTGCCGAGGCCGAGCTGTGTCAGCTCGTGGCCGATCTGGTACGTGAGCGTGCCCGAACGTGAGACGAGGCCGACACCTCCCTCGCTGAAGATCTCGGCCGGGATGATTCCCGCATTCGCCTTCCCGGGCGAGAGGACGCCTGGGCAGTTCGGCCCGATCATCGTCGTGCCCTTGCCGCGGAAGTACGTGTACGCGCGCAGCATGTCGTGCGCTGGGATGTGCTCCGTGATGCAGATGACGGTCGCGATGCCCGCATCCACCGCTTCGTAGATCGCGTCGACCGCGAAGCGCGCGGGGACGAAGATGAGCGACGTGTTCGCGCCGGCCTCGTCGACGGCCTCGGCGACCGTGTCGAAGACGGGGACACCCTCGACGTCCTGGCCGCCTTTCCCTGGCGTGACGCCTGCGACGAGGTTTGTGCCGTAGGCGCGGTTGCGGAGCCCGTGGAAGCGGCCTTCCGAGCCGGTCAGGCCGGCGACGACGAGGCGCGTGTCGTTGTCGAGGATGATGGCCATCAGGCGGACTTGACCCCCTTGAGCACGACGGTGGGCAGGTCGAGGCGGCCGCCATGAATGCGGACGTCGAGCAACTCGCGGACGCGGTCTCGGTCGCCGGCGGGCGTCTCAGTCCGGTCGAGCCAGTCCTCGAAGTCGGTGTCGCGCAGGAGTGACATCTCCTCGGCAACCTCGAGCCCGGCGAGCTCGAAGAAGCTGTGCCACTCGGCAACGCCGTAGTTGCGGACGTGGCTCGGATCACGGAGCCGGTCGGCCTCCTCGGCAGATTCGCTCGTGAAGGTGTTGTCGCAGATCACCACGCGGTCTCGCGCGACGCGCGCCATCTCGCGTACCGCGGCGAGCACGTCAGGAAAGTGGTGCGCGGCGATCCGACAGGCGACAGCGTCGAAGCTCGCGTCGGCGAACGGGAGATGGTCGGCCGGCGCGATCACGTCGGGCTCCATGCCCGGCGCCGCGTCCACGGTGACCACCTGCGCCCCGACCTCTCGCAGCCGCCGCGCGACATGGCCTCCGCCGGTGGCGACGTCCAAAACGGTCACGCCCGGCCCCGGTTCGCACCACTCGACGACGAGGTCGAGGTCGTCTCCGGTCGCGTGCGTGGCGCTGTCCCGGTACGCCTGCGCCCGATCGCTCCACAGGTCGCTCACGCCGCCAGCTCCACGGCGCGCCGCGCCCCGTCGAGCATCGTTGCCTCGGGATGGATGTTCTCGCGGCCGGCGTCGGCGAGGATCTGCCGGCCCTCCTCGGCGTTCGTGCCGTCGAGCCGAACCACGATCGGATAGCGGGACATGTCGAGCCGGTCGAGCGCGGCGAGGATCCCGCGAGCGACCTCGTCGCAACGCGTGATCCCGCCGAAAATGTTGAAGAAGATCGAGCGCACCTGCTCGTCGCGCGTGATCACCTCGAGCGCGTCGACGACGCCCTCCGCGCTGCCGCCTCCGCCGAGGTCGCAGAAGTTCGCAGGACGACCGCCGGCGTGCGCGACGACGTCCACGGTGGACATCCCGAGACCGGCTCCGTTCGCGAGAACGCCGACGTCCCCGTCGAGCTTCACGTACGTCACGCCCTTCTCGCGCGCGAACGTCTCGATCGGGTCGGCGGCGGTCGGGTCGCGCCACTCGGCGACGTCGGGATGGCGAAAGAGCCCGCTGTCGTCAACGGTGAACTTCGAGTCGAGCGCCTTGACCTCGCCGTCGGGCGT
>Ga0105240_10010081_pt1 | contig 13299 bp, 16 predicted proteins | sample KBSC54metaG_FD_80426 | JGI IMG/M metagenome (GOLD analysis project Ga0105240, IMG submission 80426) | Corn rhizosphere microbial communities from Kellogg Biological Station, Michigan, USA - KBS C5-4 metaG | ecosystem: Host-associated > Plants > Roots > Rhizosphere > Soil | place: Michigan, USA... | reverse complement strand
GAAAGACCTCCGCCGGGAATATAACCGTTCTGTCAAACCAAGTTGGACCGGGATAGTGGTATTGTTTGGTTGTAGCGGCGGTCTGTGACCGCCGGAGACGACGCTCTCAGAGCGCCGTCGAGTGAAGGTTCAAACTATACCACTACCTGGGCCGGAGCACCGCTCAAACGGGCTTCTCCGAATGAATTTCCCGGCACTGGGAGTTTGGGGGGGAATGTTGGTTGTTGAAGGTTTCAGTCCGCTTTCCGTCCTTTGCCCGTCGCGTCTCAACCTGGAGCAATTGCGTCCCAGTGCCGTACACAAGCCGGCTGAGCGTAAATGGCCGGCATGGCAAAGTCGGGGAATTGGCTGAATGGCTTCAAGAGTGCTTCTAGCAATACCGATGAAGAAGGTTTTCATGGGATTGTGCATTGTGGCGTCGCTGGTTATGGCGCTCGCCGCAGTTGCTTGGTTTAAATTCTGCCCCAAACCGGGCGCGGATGAGGCGCTGACGTTTCCCGTCGACGCCGAATACACCCATTGGGTGGGTAAACCTGCTGACCTCGACTTCGTTAGCCTTGACGGCCGCCGGGTTTCGTCTGCGGAACTCAAAGGCAAGGTCGTCCTGATCAACTTTTGGGCGACTTGGAGTGAAGCGTGCATGCAATCGCTTGAGCAGCAGAAGGAGACTTATACGAAATTCCGCGAGCAAGGTCTGGAAGTGGTTGCCATTAATTTCGATGAGAACCGCGCGGCGTTGGAATCTGTCATAAAATCAAATAGCATTCCTTGGCCGCAGTCTTTCGCCGGCCGTGAAAACCTTATCGGCAAGAAGTTTGGCATTTCTCATTACCCCAGCGCGTGGCTTGTGGACAAGGCGGGCAATGTGCGTTTCGTCAGCGCGCTCAAGGATACCGATAAAAAAATCAGCACCTTGCTGTTGGAAACGGATGCCCAAGCGATCGAAATTGGGAAGAACGCCAATTCCGGATATCGCGGGCGCATGAATCAAGGCTTCGCCACGATGAGTAAGATGAAAGTCGGCGCGATGTTCGACGCGCTGGTGGTTCGCGCACGGACTATGGGACGCTCTCAGACCAGCAACACCAAGAGCACCAACACCGATGGCTCCATTTCTGTTGCCGAAAAGGTGGAGCTGCCATCCGCTCCAGCCCCCGCCAGTCTCACTGGCCTTGGCGACAGCCTGAAGATCCGGAGCGTCATGTTGGGCGCCAAGCCCTCGGTCGTCATCCAGCACGCGACCAGCACCGGCCGCTATCTGGGTATCGGCGAAACCCTGCGCGTCCAGACTCCGCAAGGCGACGTGATTTTACGCTGCGACCGCATCGAGACCAAGGGCGTGCTTTTGACCGAAGTCAGCAGCGGGGCCCAACTTCAGCTAAAACTCCGCTGACGGATTTTTTATCTGGTTGGATTTAGTCGGAATTCGCCGGATTCCACTCGAAGGGGAGGGGTAGAAGCATATTTTACTCAAAATGGCCGAAGCTGTTTTGAATACATTGATGATTCTGCTGTCCACGGTTTGTGCGCGATGAGCAAGACTGCTGAATTTCTTTCCTCGGCCCGGCTTAATATAGATCTCCTAGGGCATGCAAGACGGAGTTGCTAGTGCATTAACCTTCAACTTGTTCAGCTGAATGAAAATCGAATCTTCAAAAGTGGTCGTCGCCCTTTCTATCAGCTTTTGCACGTTAGCTCACAATGCCTTCGCGCAGGAAATGCCTGCGCAGATTTTGGGGTATCCCACAACGAGGTCTCCTGAAGGTATTGTTTGGGGAGCCCAGACAAATGGGCTAAGCGGAGGACTATATGTCAGGCGCGGGAGAGTTTATGACAAGGTTGAGTTGTACTTGAAATCCGAGCCTGCCAACTTGGTTGGAACCGACCTCGCTATTCCAACTGTTTCCACCGTGCAGTCTCCGCATGATAGCATGGAATTTGTTACGCCCACAAATTGGTTCTGCGGCCCGGTCGAACTTATAAACGAAAAGGGTGAAAAGGTCCCTCCACTCCGGCAAGAACTGGTTTCATCTGCTACTTACCCAGATCGCTTCAATTACGAGGAGGTTTTCAAGCTTGAGATAATGCGACCAGCTGTGAGTCACATAATCCCCGCAATGCGAATAGATTTCAAAAAAGAAAGGCCAACATTGTTTCTGACCTTCTACCTCACGAACGTTTTTCAATTAATGGAAGCCGGTCGATATCAGATAACAGTGCATCCCAAAATCTACCAGCGATCCAAATCCGACCCGGAAATTTACGAGCGGGTCGATCTGTCTCCTGTAACGTGCCCAATCGATTTCAACACCAATGCTAATCGTGGGAAGGAGATAAATTCGCTACCAAGCAGATAAGCGAAGTTCTAGAGACTCGAGTGTGGACTTTGCGGTGGAGTCACCCATTCGTTGCGTCGCGGCTTCCTAAAACTTGCAACCTGCAACTTTCAACCTGCAACAACCAACCGATCACGCCTTCATCACCGGTCGGGTGACCTTGAGCAGATGCTCGCGCATCATATCCGCGCGGATGAAGTCGCGTTCCTCGGTGGAAAGTTTTTCGGTGTGCTGTTTCTGCAAATGACCGGGTTGCGTCATGATGAACAGTTCATCTACCAACGCGCGGTCTGCGCTGGTGAACAAGCCGAGATCAAACCCCAGCCGCATTAGCGAGAGCAGGTTCATCGTCTCTTTTGAGGAAATGCTGTGGGCGTTGGCCAGAATGCCGTAGGCGCGTCCAATGTGGTTGAAGAGCATCTTCCGCTTGGGCTTCTTCTCGAGCAGGCGGGCGCGCGCGTTTTCCTCGTGCTCGATGATTTGCGCGACCACTTTTTCCAGACGTTCAACGATGGTTGATTCTGCTTCGCCCAAGGTCATCTGGTTCGAGACTTGGAACACGTTGCCCAGTGCCTCAGTGCCTTCGCCATAAAGTCCGCGCACGGCGAGGCCAAGCTTGTTGACGGATTGGATGATGGGGTTGATCTGCTCGTCCAGCACGAGGCCGGGAAGGTGGAGCATGGCACTTACGCGGATGCCGGTTCCAAGATTGGTGGGGCAGGCGGTCAGGTAACCCAAGTCATTGCTGAACGCGAAATTGAGCTGGCCCTCCAGTTCGGAATCCACCGTATCGATGGTTTGCCAGGCTTGCTTGATTTGCAGACCGGGGAGTAACGACTGCATGCGCAGGTGATCTTCTTCATTGATCATCACGCTGAGCGTTTCGTCTCGGTTCAAAACGAGTCCGCTGCCAGCGCCTCGCGCGGCCTGCTCGCGGCTGATGAGATGACGTTCGACGAGGATTTGTTTATCCAACGCGGAGAATTCGTCCATCGATGCCGCAAAATTATCCGCCATCTGCGGCAGCCGTTGAATCGCCGGCTGAATCTGCTGCAACGTCTGCATGCGGTCCGGCTTCTTGGCATAGCCCGGAAATGCCGCGCCTTTGATATTCCGCGCCAGACGCACGCGGCTGGACATGACGATCCGGTCATGTGGCCCCTTGCGGCGTGCTATCTCGGCGGGGGGCGTAAGAAACTCGTGGATGTTCATCGCTCAGGTCCTCGCGGTTTCGCCCGGTGGCTTCATCTGAATCCGCTTCATTTCGTCCCTGAGTTTTGCCGCCTGTTCAAAGTCTTCCGCTTCGACCGCCTTGTTAAGTTGGTCCTGCAAGGATTTTACCTGCTTCTGCGTATCGCGAAGCTTGCGTTGTGCGACGGGCGTTTTGCCGACGTGCCGCGTGCCCTTGTGCATTGATTTCAACAGGGATTCCAGCGCTTCGCCGAAGACGATATAACATTCCGAACAGCCCAGCCGGCCGGTCTTTTTGAAATCCGCCTGCGTGAATCCGCAGTGGGAACACTTTAACTCTGCCGCGCCGTCTGCGGTCTCCGATTCCAATGAGGCGCCCAATCCCAGGAGCAGATGCGCCAGCGAGGAGCCGGTCGGGTCATCCACGCCTTTTTGTTTGGCGCATTCATCGCACAGGTCAACCTTTTGCATTTTGTCGCCCACGATCTGGGTCAGATGCACCTTGGCTTCCTTTTCTTTGCAAACGCAACAGAGCATAAAATCAATCAAGCACGCTGAAGTTGGAACAGATGGCGTACATCGTGCCGCATCAGCGTCCGCACCACCCAGACGAAAAGCGCTGTATAGCCAGTAAGCATGACTGCCAGCCAGAGCCGCGGAATCACCGCATGATCTCGCTGGTCGATTAATATCGCCGGAAACTTCACGACGATTTGCTCCGGATGGAGCATGGCGAACACGCAACAGGGCACCAGCATCACCAAGCTAAACCAGGTGGTGAACAGCACATATCGCCGCCAGCCATTCGAGTACCTCAGCAAGCCGATGCCTGCAACGACGTTTAGGACGTTCCAGAAACCAACGTTGCCCCCGCTAACCATTCCAGCAATGCCCATCACCACGATCAACACGGCAACCGCCGTCAGGGCGGTGGGGCGTTTCATGGTGATGGCAGCGGATTGCATGGCATTCGGCTAACTGTATATCGGCTCGCCACTGACTTTCGTCAAGGCGTGGTAGCTAGCTTCCAGTTTGCGCGTGATCTTGCCGGGCTTGCCGGAACCGATGACACGACCGTCAATCTTCACCACCGGAACGATTTCCGCACCGGTACCGGTCAGGAAACATTCGTCGGCGTTAAACAAGTCGTAACGGGTCAAGGTCGGCTCTGACACTTTGATACCCGCCTCCCGCGCGATGTCCATGACGGTACCACGCGTGATGCCGTAAAGCGCGCCGGCGGAGAGCGGGGGAGTCATCAATTCACCGTTCTTCACGATGAAGACATTGTCACCCGTGCACTCGGCCACGAACCCTTCGGAGTTCAACATGATGGCTTCTTCGCAACCGGCGTTGTTTGCCTCGATCTTGGCGAGGATGTTGTTGAGGTAGTTCAACGACTTGATCGCCGGGTTCAACGCGCTGTGCAAGTTGCGCGTGGTCGGCACCGTGATGATTTCCAAGCCCTTCTTGTAATACTCCGCTGGGTAAAGCTGGATCTTGTCCGCGATGATGATGACCGAGGCCACTTTGCACTTGTTCGGGTTCAAGCCGAGATTGCCCACGCCACGCGTCACCACGAGGCGGATGTAACCATCGCGCAATTTGTTCGCGCGGCAGGTGTCGACGGTCGCCTTCATCAACGCGGCGTGCGACATCGGGACCTTCAGCAGGATTGCCTTGGCAGAATAGAACAGCCGGTCGATGTGCTCCTTCAGCTTGAAGACGCGCCCGTGATAGATGCGGATGCCTTCAAAAATGCCATCGCCGTAAAGCAAGCCGTGGTCGAACACGGACACCTTCGCGTCCTTCTCGCTGTAGTATTTGCCATCAATGAAAATCTTCATGATTCAAGTCCGCAGAACCTAAGGTAACACCGCCACCCGCGCAATGAAGAAGGGGGTGTACGATAGGGGTGCTCCCTTGACACAGCCCCAAAGTCCCGGACGGACGAAATATGAATAGCCGTGGGCGGCAGCCCGCGGAATGGCGTGGAAATTTGGTGCGACCCCGCAGGGGTCGAACGGCTTCGAATCGCCGCTCCGTGGGCTGCCGCCCACGGCTATTCATGTTTGGCCGCTTCGCGGCCAGAGGGCTCTCACAATCTCCAATCCAGTATCCAGCATCGAGCCCCGAGCATGCTCACCCCTTCAGCGCCAACTCCAACAACCGCTTCTCCTCTTCCGAATAATTCAACTTCAACGCCTCTGCGTGCCCCGCCGGGCTCATCTTCCCCCAGCTCTTCTGTAACGCCGTGATGATCTTTTCCTCCGTTGTCTTGGCCGCGAGTTCCGTGAGCTGTCGTTCCAAGAACACCAGACAAAGCGCATCCTCCAAAATCCGGCTATCCGGATCGGCTGGAAAATTCTTCTTCAGATTCAGAGCCCGCACCTGCCCGATGACCTCCTCGCCATAACCCACCTCGCGCAAAATCTCCGCCGCCTTGTCCGCGTGAAACTCCTTCAACACCTGCCGCCACTTGAGATACCCCGCGCGGGTGGCTGGATACGATTCGCGCGGAATCTCCCAACGCCGCAGATGCTGACACCGCGCCCCCAGCCGCAATGGCTCGGAAGCATCTGGCGCGAGCCGTAGCACCCAATCCGTCAGCCAGCGCGAATAAACCAACTCATGCGGCTGCGGGGCACCATCAACAATTACCGATTTTGGGTCCTTCGCATTCTCCGCGTCAAAGCGCGCAATAACCGCCGCGAAGCGTTCGGGATTCTCTGGTTTAAATGTGCTCATTAAAATCAGATCTGCTCTGCGCCGATGCGGCGGAGTATTCCATCCGACCCCGCGCCCACAACGATAGGATACAAATTCTCCGAAAGGCAGAATGCCACATCCTCTTCCAGTTCCGGAATGGCCAGCAACCGCCGCGCATTGGCTGACTCTTGCATCGCCGCTTCCAAATCGTCCGCATGCGTCCTGAACATGCTGGCCGTCTCACGGGCAGACTCAGCCTTGACCATGGCGGGCTTCAGTTCCAAAAGTCGCTCGCACAGTGCGCCCGCGCCCAGACAATCTTCAAACGCCATGTCTTCGCCCGTTCCCGCGCACACTAAGATGACGCGTGGACAATTCAACCGCGCCAGATGCTGTGCCGTCGCATTCAGATTGAGAAACGAACCGGCCAAAACGTGCCGCGCGCCACGACATGCGGCAAACGCCCGCGTCCCATTCGTAGTCGTCGTCACTATGCAACGTCCGCGCACCACCACCGCCCCATATTCGCGCGGCGAGTTCCCGAGATCAAAATCCACGCTACCCGAAAGCGCCGCTGTGATGCGCAATCCCTCTCGTTCCCCCGCCAGTAAGACTTTGCTGTCCCTGGCCCGCCAACTAACCGCCTCCTCAATCGTCGCCACCGGCAGCACTGATTCTGCCCCCCGCGCCAACGCGGTCACAATCGTGCTCGTCGCTCGCAGTACGTCGAAGACAACGCAAGCGGCCTCCGACAAGTCTTGCTGCCGGAGTGCCTCAAATTCCGCAGGTGTAAAAGTAGCATCGACGATCATGGATATCTTGATTTAATGGCTCTGAAGTTTTCAGACACTAGCCGCCGTGTCGAGTTCACCTTCCTTCGCGCATTTCCCACCCAAACAAATCAATCTGCTTAACCTTCTCGAACTCACCGAATGCGTTAAAGCAGGCTACAGCCGATGCAATGAAGACGCCTTCTCGCCAGCCTTTCGTCAGTTGACGTCCCTCAAACCTCGTGAAAATAATGCTGAAAGATCTCAGATTTTGTAAGCTTCGTGGCTGTTTTTCCTTTGAGAAACTGTTCTCAAGTCTCACACCAAACTTTTCATGCGCCAGCTTCTCGGCATAGCCGAGGCCTTCAATCGCGGAACAGTCGAATGCTCGAAGAAAATCTTTACGCATTCGATCTAAGCCGATCGCTTGTTCGGCTATTTCGACTACCGCAGGATGCTCCAGCTTCATCCCCACGGTTCGGTTTTTTCCAAAACAGTCCCGGAGACTTAGCCCTACGACGAGAGTTGTTAAACCGTGGTCCAGTTGTTTTTGCATCTCTACGACCGTTTCCGCGTTTTCATGAATTTCGCCCATCTTAAAAGCAACTCTTAAACCCGTTTTGCAGTCCGGAGATAATGAAACAAATACTGCTGCGCAAGCCCCGCATGCGGGCCGAAATGCGTCGCAGCGAATCGCTCCAATCGTACTTTTTTTGCGCGACGCTTCGGAAAATACAATCGCTGCAAGGCCCGCTCCACCCATACATCGATTGGAAACGCTTCATCGAAGCCGAGTGAGAACAGCAGAGCGCAGTCCGCGATTTTGCGCCCGACACCATGGCACTCCATCAAAGCCGCGCGCGCTTCGTCCAGCGGTCGCTGGGGCAGGGCGGCGAGGTTCAATTGTCCCGAGCTGACACGTCGCGCGGCGTCGAGCAGATACTTCGCGCGGAAGCCCATCTTGCACAGGCGCAACTCGGCTTCAGTCGCTGCCGCAATTCGATCTGCCGTCGGAAAACTAAAATGCGCTGTGGCATCCGTATCCGAGGGAATCCGCTCGCCATAATGCTGGCAGAGTAGGGCGACGCACTGTTGGATTTGGACGATCTGTTTCGTGGAACTGAGGATGAAGCTGGCAAAACATTCCCACGGGTCCTGACGCAAAAGGCGGAGTCCGCGGCAGTGCGAAGTCGCGGCTCGCATCGGCTCATCATCCGGAAAACTCGCCAGCGCAGCCGCATGGTCATCGGACAGGCGAAGGTAATCCGTAAGCCACTGCCAGTCTTTTTCCGGCACGGCAACAGTAGCTTCGATGGTAGAGCTTAAGGGATCAACGTCCTTCGCCGACGCAGGACTAGTTTGCCGTAGTAACACCCAGCGTCCGTGAATCACGCCCTCCCATGCCTCGCCTGACGGCCGCCACCGGAATGCCTGCCCGCTGGTCAATGTCCCTGCGAGGTCGTAGTCGTGAACAGAAAAGTTACGAGTTAGCACGGGCGGGTTCGGCTTTGGCGGGTTCCCATTTTGGCAGGGCGAGATTGGGCAGTCGACTGTGCCAGGCGGGGAATAGTTTCTTGCCGACGGTCATCCAGACCACGTTGATTATCCACACGCCGGCAAGTCCATACACGGCGCCCAATAACATTCCCACCATCACATCGCTGGGGTAATGCACTCCGTTGTAGACGCGTGAAAAAGCAACGGCCACCCCAAGCGGTAAGAGAAAGCGCCAGCTGCGCCGGTAATAGATGAACGTGATCATCACCAGCGCGCCCCAGTTGAACGCGTGCGCCGAAGGCATGCTGTTCCGTGCGCGGTTGGGATTCGCCGCCTCGGCCTTTTGTGCCGCCTCGCTTTCCGACACCATCGCGTACGAATCTTTGCCCCGTCGGCGTGCGTCAAGCAGGGTGACGAAAGGTCGCGGGCGCGCGATGGCGTGTTTGAGCGGATTGCAGATACACGGGTCGCCGAGACTCAGCAGAATGGCAATCATCACGGCATACACTCGTCCTTTGCAACCGCCGCGCCACAACACGAGCACAGCGGTGACTACGATCGCCGGGATAAAAAACTGGTTGCCGCTCAGGAACGGCATCAGCACATCGAAGACAGGATTAACCAGCTTCAGGTTAATGAAGCGGAACAGACTCTCGTCGATGGATTGTAACGCGGACATATCGCGTCACAGGAATCAATAGACCACGACCGAGCGGATGGGCATGCCCTTCAACTTTTCGCGTCCGTTCAAGAAGCTGAGTTCGATGAGGAACGAGAATTCCAGGATTTCTGCCCCGAGCTTCTTCACGAGTGCTGCCGCCGCTGCCGCAGTGCCGCCAGTGGCGAGCAGGTCGTCGATGAGGATGACCTTCGCTCCCGGTTTCAGCGCGTCAGTATGGATGGCAACGGTGGCCGTGCCGTATTCGAGAGCATAGTCCTGCTCGTGGGTTTTGTAGGGGAGTTTGCCCTTCTTGCGCACCGGGACGAAGCCCGCCTGCAGTTTCACTGCCGCTGCCGCCGCAAAAATAAACCCGCGCGCATCTATGCCGATCACGGCGTCAACCGAGCCGGGCGTGAACGGTTTGCACAACTCGGCGATGGTGGCGTTGAACAACTGCGCATCGGCGAGCACGGGTGTGATATCCTTGAACTGGATGCCCGGCTTGGGGAAGTCAGGCACGTTGCGGATGGCCTTCTCGATTTGCGCAGGCGTCGGCAAATTTGAACTCATAGAGCGGAGATGTTGCGCGGAGAGAGTCCGCGCCTCAAGCTTTTCAATTGGAGTGCCGAGCACCGCCTCGGCTCAACTTCCGCCTCAGCGTTTGTTCGCTTCCAACTTCTCAATCATCCGGCGCAGCTTTTTCAGTGCGATATTTTGAATCTGCCGCACGCGTTCTCGGGTGACGCCGAATTTTTGGCCCACTTCTTCCAACGTCTTCTCGCTGCCACCATCGAGACCAAACCGGAAGCGCAGGATTGTCTCTTCCCGCGGGTCAAGGGTGTGCACCATTTCGCGCAGCATCTTGGTGACGGTCTTTTCCTCGAGATTTTCGTAAGGCGAAGTGGCGTTTTCGTCCTGCACGATCTCGGAAAAATTATTCGAGTCGTCATCGCCGATGGGCGCATCGAGCGACGCGGGGCGGATGGCGGCCAGGCGCATCTGTGACACGCGCGCGGCGGTGAGCCCGAGTTCGCCGCCCAATTCTTCATCTGTTGGTTCGCGGCCAAGTTCTTCCTGCAGGCGCATCGCAACACGGCGCATCTTGGAAATCTTGTCCACGAGATGCACCGGCAACCGAATGGTCTTCGACTGGTTCGCGAGGGCGCGTTTGATGGATTGCTTGATCCACCACGAACCGTACGTTGAAAGTTTTCCACCTTTGGCGGGGTCGAAGCGTTCAACGGCTTTCATCAAGCCGATGTTGCCTTCGCTGATAAGATCGAGGAGGGGAAGACCGATGCCCTCGTAGTCGCGCGCAATTTTCACGACGAGACGGAGGTTCGCTTTGATCATGTGCTCGCGAGCCTTCTTGTCACCCTTCTTGATGCGCGCGGCGAGGTCGATCTCCTCTTGCACCGTCAGCAAGGGAACTTTGCCGATTTCGCGGAGGTAAAGTTTGATGGCCGTATCGCCATCGTAACTGGTACGGGGTGCTTCTGGTTCAAGCTTCGGCGGCGGCGGCGTCTCGGTCGGCGTGGGGATAGGCTCGTCGAAAGCCTTGGAAATGGGTGACTCGTCCTTTTTTAGACGGCGTTTCGGGGCGGGCTTGGTTGTGGCCCGCGCCTTCGTTTTGGCTTGTCCCCCGGCTGTCTTGGACTTCTTCATTTGGTACCCGAATAAATGTTCAATGGCAGTCTCCCGTCAAGCGCCTCTTTTATGACATAGCTCAGACAATACCAACTCGTGCACTATTCAATAAGTCCCGATATTTCGTGCGATATTAAAGCGTGGTCATTGGCAAAATAGTGCGTTTTGCAGCATGTGAAGAAGGTTTTTACATTTCTGCAATGGTACGAATGTACCACTTACACACCAAACAAGCGGTCGCCAGCGTCGCCCAAGCCCGGAACGATGAACCCTTTTTCATTTACGCGCGCGTCCACTGAAGCGGTGAAGATTGGCAAAGTTGGATAACTTTTGCGCACTGTGCGGACGCCAACCGGACCGGCCACGAGGCTTACCAGTCGCATCCGACGCGCGCCGTGTTCCTTGAGCAGGTCGAGCGCGGCTACTGCGCTGCCGCCGGTCGCGAGCATCGGGTCAATCAATAGCACCTCGAATTTGCTCAAGTCAGCCGGCAAACTCTTGTGATAAAAGTTCGCTTTGAGCGTCGATTCCTCGCGCTTCAAACCAATGAAACCGACGCGTGCGTTCGGAATCAGTTGGAGAATCGCATCAAGCATTCCCAAACCGGCGCGCAGCACCGGCACGAGGATGACTTCACGCTTCAGGCTGCGCCCCGTTGTTTTCGCCAACGGCGTTTGCACGGAGACTTTGTCGACCTCGAAAGAACGCGTGGCCTCGTAGATCATCAGCGAGGCCACTTCGCTCAGCACCCGCCGAAACTCCATCGGCTCCGTGCGCTCATCGCGCAAGCGGGTGAGGTTGTGCTGTACTAACGGATGGTTGATGACCGTGACGCCCTTCATCGCGTTGATTTAGTAGAGGTAATCCGCAGACAGGAAATACGGCTGGCCGGCTTTCAACTTCGGCAGTTCAATCCCCAGGTCAACCTTGAGCGGCTTTGCCTCGGTCTTGCCGAACATCTGAAACAACTCGGAGAGATCCGAGATGCGACGATACTCGATCAGATTCGCCTTGGTGAGGCCGGTGATCTCCTTCGCCTTGTCCACAGCGACGTCGAAGTTGCCCAGCTTGTCCACGAAGCCGAGCTTGAATGCTTCCGTGCCGGAGAGCACCCGGCCGTCGGTATAACAATTCCAGTCGTTGGCCAGTGCCTTCCCATCCTTCGAGTTCGCCTTGTAAGCGGCGCCCCGGCCTTCGACCACCACGTTGGTGAACTTGCCGTAAACTTCGTTGATCAGGTTTTGCACCATCGCGGTTTCTTCCGGCGGAATGGTATCCGGGTTGCGCGAACCGCTGAGCATGTCTTTATACTTGCCGCTTTTGAACACCTGCGGACGCAACCCCACCTTGTCCATCAGGCCGCGATAGTTCAAACCGCTCATGATGACACCGATGCTGCCGGTGATGGTCAGGTCGTTCGCCACGATGTAGCGGCAGGGGGCCGAAACATAATAGCCACCCGATGCAGCCAGATTACCCATGCTGACGATGATCGGCTTGCTGCTGTTCTTTTGGAAATCGCGCAGTGCGATGGCGATCTCGTCTGACGCGAGCACTTCACCACCGGGAGAATCTACCTTGAGCAACACCGCCTGCACGCGCTTGTCTTTTTCCGCGCGGCGCAACTGCTCCTTCACGGTGTCCACCATGTTGAATGCGGTTCCATCGATGCGCGCGCCCGTGATGACTCCCTCGATGCGGATGACGAGAATCTTGTCGGAAGCGTCGTTATCTTGAACGGTGACTTCCTCCATGCGCGGACCAGAACTGTGATGTGCGCTGCCGCCGGAAATGCTCGAGATGCTGCTGATCAACTGCCCGAAGTTCATCAGCAGGCTGCCTGCGAGAAATACGAAAAGAATGATGGCTGCAATCATCCAGCCGCGGCTCTTTTTCTGCGGTGAGGGATTACCGGTCGGCATGAAAACGGGCGGTGGCATCGGTGGACGCGGCGGCGGGGGAGGAGGTGGGGGCGGCGTCTGGTTCACGACCGGTGCTGGCGGAATGCTTTCGTCCATACGCGCGCACCCTAGCGCAACCACGGTGCGGCGGCAAGTGCTGCCAGTTACGGCACCAATTCAACCTGGTCCCCTGGTGCGAGGGGAAGATTCGCCGCAATCATGGCTTCCTGTGCCACCAACTCCATCCGTTCACCCGAACTGCTCACTATGATAACGCGGCTGGGGTCGCGCTGGCCGGTCCAGCGAGCGGCGACAATCGCCTGTCCCAGAGTTAAACCCGCCGTCCAAGGCACTATGGGAACCATCACTTGCCCAGTGAATGAAACGCCCTTCCGTTTTGCTTCGGCCAGGATTTCGCCTTGGGCCTCGCCCGCGCGAAATGCTTTTTGCAGTTCGGACTGTGAGTTGGATTTGCAACCCGTGACCAGAGCCAGGCCCAAGAGTGCGGCGGCGAATAGCTGGACAATTCGTGGCATGCGCACGAAATCCTAGGTGCCGAGCTCGCGCATCCATTCGCGCACGGCGGT
>Ga0105240_10010080_pt1 | contig 13300 bp, 14 predicted proteins | sample KBSC54metaG_FD_80426 | JGI IMG/M metagenome (GOLD analysis project Ga0105240, IMG submission 80426) | Corn rhizosphere microbial communities from Kellogg Biological Station, Michigan, USA - KBS C5-4 metaG | ecosystem: Host-associated > Plants > Roots > Rhizosphere > Soil | place: Michigan, USA... | reverse complement strand
GGTCGACTGGGACGATCACGCGGCGCGGGCGGCGCTGGCCGATACGCTGGCCGGCAAGCCGGTGGCGTCATGATCCGCCGGCTGGTCCTCGCCGGCCTGCTGCTTGGCAGTCTGCCCGCAACCGCGGCGACGCCGACCCGCGGCTATACGGTGATCGGCTTCGACAAGATCCGGGTCGACGGGCCGTTCGACGTCACCGTCCGAACCGGCCTAGCCCCTTCGGCGCGCGCCACTGGCAGCACCGCCGCGCTCGACCGGATCAGCATCTCGGCTCAGGGCTCGACGCTGGTGATCAAGCCCGACAACACCGCCTGGGGCGGCTATCCCGGTGGCGCGATCGGCAAGGTCTCGGTGGCGGTGACCATGGCGGGGCTATCGTCGGTGGTGCTCGCCGGCTCGGGCAGGGTGACGATCGATCGCGCCAAGGGCCAGGCACTGGAGCTGGGCCTCGGCGGCGGCGGCCTCATCACCATCGGTGCGGTCGCCGTCGACCGCGTCAATCTTACGTTGACCGGCGCGGGCATCGTCACCCTCGCCGGCCGCGCCGACCTGGCGCGCGTGGTGCTGCGCGGCGCCGGCAATCTCGCAGCGGAGGGATTGACCGTCCGTCGGGCCGACATCGTCTCGGCCGGCGCGGGCGCGATCACGCTCACCGCGACCGAGACCGCCAAGGTGACCGCCGCCGGCACCGGCGACGTCACCGTCCTCGGCAAGGCCAAATGCACGGTCGAGGCAACCGGCGCAGGCAACGTCACCTGCGGTCCGCCACAGCCGCGCTAAACGAGCGCCAGCGCGGCGAGCTCGCCAAGCAATTCGGGCGGTAGTTCGGACAGGCCCGTTGGATCCGAGGCGAGATCGGCCGGCGCGTCCTTGTCGGCGAGATAGCGCCAGCCCTGATGGGCGCGGCGCGGCTGCGGGGTGACCGGGACCAGCTCGCTGTCCAACCGGATCAACGTGCGCGCGCCATCGTCGGCCTGGCCGAAGCCGATGATCCGCTGGCGCGCGACGAATTGGTGGCGGATAATCCAGAACAGGCTGCCGCCGATCACCTCTGCATGGCGCGTCGGGCGATAGCGCGTGGTGATCGCCACCTCGCCGGCTTCCATGCGTGCGGCGATGCGCCGGGCAAGCGCGGCAAGATCGCCGCAGCCGACCGCTACCTTGGACAAATTGAGCATGGCCATCGCCATCGATGTGGCGATGGCGGCGGCAAGGTCAAGCCGCCAGACGCGCGCCTAGCGCGACTGCGCTCGCCAGCGCGCGACGATGCGGTCGAGCGCGTCCTCGTCGGTGACCGGCTCGCTCCATACTTCGGAGAAATAGGGGTCGGCGGACGCCGGGCGCATATCGGACGGAAGATCATCGAAACGGACGCGGATCGGGATCGACACGCCTTCGCCGCAGACGATGCACTCGCGGTTGCGCAAGGCGGGAACGACGTCGAGGAAGCCCTTCGCGCCTTCCGGCATGGCGGCACGGACGAAGGCCTGGTCGCGTTCGTTGTTCAGACGCATCGAGATGATCGTGCCGCACTGTGACAGCACGCCTTCGGCAAGGTCGGACGGCCGCTGCGTGATCAGGCCGAGGGCGATGCCGTATTTACGGCCTTCCTTGGCGATCCGCTCGAGGATCTTGCGGACGGCCTGGCCTTCGATGTCCATCCGCGCCGGGACGTAGCGGTGCGCTTCCTCGCAGACCAGCAACACCGGACGGCGCTCATGCTCGCGCGCCCAGATCGCATAGTCGAACAGCATCCGCGACAGCATCGACACGACGACCGAGACGATGTCCGACGGAATGCCCGACAAGTCGACGATCGAGATCGGCGGGCCATCGCTGCCAAGGCGGAAGACACGCGAGAGGAACTGCGACATGCGGTCGGCGACCAGCATGCCGGAGAACATGAAGGCGTAGCGCGGATCGCCCTTGATCTCGTCGATCTTGGTCTTGAGCCGCAGATAGGGGGCGGTGTCGCCGGCCCGCTCGAGCTTGCCCATCTCGGTCTGGATCGCGGTGGTCAGATCCGACAGGACGTAGGGCACCGGGCTGTCGACGGTGAGCTTGGTGATCCCCTGGGCGACGCGGTTGCGGCTGCGCGCCTGGAGCAGGCACTTGGCGAGAATATCAGCGTCGAACTGCCGCTCGGGTCCCTTCTGGGTGAGGAACACCTCGCAGTGCTCCTCGAAGTTCATCAGCCAATAGGGCATCTCGAGATTGTCGACGTTGAACCGCGCGCCATTGGGGAAGGCGCTGGGATATTCGCCGTGCGGATCGAGCATGACGATGTGGCCGTTCGGCGCCGCTTCGCAGATCCGGTGCAGGATCAGTGCGGCCGAGGTCGATTTGCCGGTACCGGTCGACCCCAGCAGCGCAAAGTGCTTGCCGAGCAGCGCATCGATGAACAGCGCGCCACGCACGTCGTCGGTCGGGAAGACCGTGCCGATCTGGATATGCGGCCGCTCGTCGGCGGCGAAGATCTGCTTCATGTCGGCATCGGTCACCGGATGGACCCGGCAGCCAGGCACCGGATAACGCGTCACGCCGCGGCGGAAATTATAGATGCCGCCATTGGCGTCGGCATTGCCCTCGCCGAGAAAGTCGATGTGGGCGAGCAGCCGCTCGCCAGCGATGTCTTCGGAGCGGAGATTGCGGACATTGGCGACCAGCAGCAGGTCGCCGACCTTCATCTTGACCTGACCGCCAACCTGGCCGGACTGGGCAACCGCAGGATCGGGGTCACTGGCAAGCGCCTCGAGGAGCAGACGGTCGAGCGCAACCTCAGAGGTCGCCCCATCGATGCGGACGACACGGCCGATTTCGGCATTCGCCGCCGGACGAAAACGTCCCGCTGCGACGGCATCCGGTTCGAACTCGTTATGACCGTACAAATCCATCCCCGCGCACCTTCGGCAAAGCGATGTCGTTCTCTTACCGACAAGGCGTAAATTTTTTCGATGTGCCGGTTATTTTCTATTAACGACGGAAAATAAGCGCCGCCGCCCAGCCCAGCATCAGCGAAACGGCGACGGCGAACAGGCCATAGGTTAACGACCAGTTGTCAGCCGCATTGGCGACAAAGCGCTCGAATCCCGATTTTCCGATGCGCACGTCACGCACCGCGCCGGCCAGCACCCGGCCATCCTCGATCAGAAAGGTTTCGGCGGTGTAATTGCCGACCGGCACCCGCGCCGGGATGCGCAGCCGGGCGCGGTACAGGACATTGTCGGTGATCTCCACGCCGCGCGGCTCCTCGAGATAGAGGCCGGCGCGCCGGCGCAGATCGACCAGCCCCTCGCGGAAGCGCTTCGCCTCGTCGAGCCCGCTGGCGCTGGCCGGCGACAGCTGCAGGCTGTCCAGCCCCAGCTCGTAGATCGCCGCAGTCCGCGTATCGACCAGCTCGGCCAGCGGCCGCGACGAGGCGATCGCATAATAGGCCGGCGCCGAGCGATAGCGCGCCGAGGCCGCGTTCATCCAGATGCCGGCGATCTTGCGCTTCTCGCGCACCGTGATCGGCTCGACCGGGCCCTTCAGCACCACCGCGATATCGGCGCGCTCGCTGGGCGTGCGCCCGCCGGGGTAGAGGATCGCCCCGAACAGCAGCAGCTCGGCGCCGGTGAAGCTGTAAACGATCTGGATCTCGCGCTGGGAGACGTCGGGGACCAGCTTCGGCCGTTCCGCCGCGGCGAGCAGCGGCGCCAGCGCCAGCAACGCTGCAACCCGCCGCCTCATCCCGGCTGCACGGTATAGATTTCGTCCGGCCGCCAGCCGAGCCCGAGCGCCATCCGCGCCGCCACCGCGAGCACGATCAGCGCCAGCAGGAAGCGGAGCATCTCGGGCTTGAGCTTGAGGGCGAAGCGCGCGCCGAATTGCGCGCCGACGACCCCGCCGACCAGCAGCAGCGCCGCCAGCACGATGTCGACCGCGCGCGTCGTCGTCGAATGGACCAGCGTCGTCGCGGCCGTGACGAACAGGATCTGCAGGAGCGAGGTGCCGACCACCGCCGTCGCCGACATGCCGAGCAGATAGATCATCGCCGGGATCATGATGAAGCCGCCGCCGACGCCGAGCAGGACGGTGAGCGCGCCGACGACGGCGCCCAGCGCGAAGGGCGCGATCGGCGAGATATAGAGACCGGAGCGGTAGAACCGCCAGCGCAGCGGCAGCGCCGCGACCAGGCGATGGTGCCGTTTGATTCGCTTGGGCGGCTTGCCGGCGCGCGTCGCGCGCAAGGTGGCGACGGATTCGTTCAGCATCAGCAAGCCGATGCCGCCGAGCAGGATGACATAGGCCAGGCCGATCGCGGTATCGATCTGGCCGATCGCCTGGAGCAGGCGAAACAGGACAATGCCGAGCAGCGAGCCGACGACACCACCGGCGACCAGCACCCAACCCATGCGGAAGTCGACCGCGTCGCGGCGGATATAGGCCATCAGCCCCGAGACGCTGGCGCCGGTGATCTGCGTCGCCGACGAGGCAACCGCGACCACCGGCGGAATGCCGTAGAAGATCAGCAGCGGTGTCGTCAGAAAGCCGCCGCCGACGCCGAACATGCCCGACAGAAACCCGACCAGCCCACCGAGGCCGATGATGACCAGGGCGTTCACCGATACGCCGGCGATCGGCAGGTAGAGATCCATGCGATCTGCCTAGGACCTGTCCTGATATCCGGCAACGGTCTGGGCGGAGCCGAAGCACCGAATGCGGCCGAAATCTGCGCGCTGACTCGGTACAGGCAACGTCAGCGCCGCCATGCGGAATCCTTCTGTGGATTCGTTGCGTGTCCGGAACGCATCTGCCGAATTCCGGTCGCGGCGGGCCGAGAAACTTCCCTCTCGTGGAGTCCGTCGGAATCTTACCAATTAACTTTCTTTACGGAACTGTAACATGAAAACCACATTCCGCCTCTTGCCGCTTATTGCATCGCAACATTTTACCTGAAAGAATCGGTAATAGTTCGGAGGTTAAGCCCTCGGTAACCAGAGGGGTGCAAAACTCCGAGCTGCACTTGTTTCCGGGGGGTTTCATGGGCACGCAAATGCGACCGGCGGACGGCGCGATGACGCTGGCTGAAATGAAAGAATTCGCGGCCTTTCCGGCGGCGACCCAGCGCTACATCCGTCGCTCGCTCGACGTCGGCCTCGGACGCCATGACGCGCTGTCGCGCTGGTCGCGCGACGTCGTCGAAGCAGCCAGCATCCGCGCCCAGGCGCAGATCTACGGCCGGCTCGACCTGATCCGCGGGCTGATCCCGGACGACAGCGGGCTGGAGACGATCGAACCTTTCTTCGCGCCGCTGGTGACGATCAGCGCCTTCGATCTCGGCCAGGACCGGCTGACTGGTTTCGGCGCCTATCGCTTTCTCTATGAGCGGCTGATCGGCGCGGCTTCGCGGCCGTGGCTGCCGGGCGCCTTCTGCGCCGCGGCGGCCCTGCCCCATCTTCATCCGCAACGCCGCCGGGCGCTGCTCCAGTCGATCAGCGAGGCGGCGGCAACCGCCCCCGGCTGGTCGAACCGCGAGCCGCAATTCTTCCCGGAATGGGTCGAGAAGGTCACCGTCAACTAGGGTCAACCGGGTATTGACGGGACCCAACAAGACCGTGACGCATTGAGGGGCCGGGCGCCGTATCGCCCGGCCCTTTTTGCGTCACGGAGCCATCGATGCCCGCCGTCCAGCTGACCACCCGCCGGATCGAGAAGCCATGGGGCCGCCGCGACCTGTGGCCCGGCTTCGGCGATGCCCCGCCAGGCGGCGCGCCGGTCGGCGAGATCTGGTTCGAGCATGAGGGCGCTGCGGCCGAGCCGGAGCTGCTCGTCAAATATCTCTTCACCAGCGAGAAGCTGTCGATCCAGGTCCATCCCGACGACCGCGCCGCCCGCGCGCATGGCCATAAGCGCGGCAAGGACGAGGCCTGGCTGATCCTCGCCGCCGCGCCGGATGCGGTGATCGGCCTCGGCCTGCGGGAGGCGGTCAGCCGCGAGGCGCTGCGCGCCGCGGCGCTCGACGGCTCGATCGAGGATCTGCTCGACTGGCGATCGGTCAAGGCCGGCGATGTCTTCTATTCGCCGGCCGGCACGGTCCATGCGATCGGGCCGGGGCTGACGCTGGTCGAGGTCCAGCAGAATGTCGACCTGACCTATCGGCTCTATGATTATGGCCGCCCGCGCGAGCTGCACCTCGACGACGGCATCGCCGTCGCCGACCCGGTACCCTATGTCGCAGCCTTTCTGCCGCGCGAGATCGCCCACGGCCGGCGCATCCTGGCCGATGGCCCGGCCTTCGTCCTCGAGCGCTGGACTGGCACCGGCCAGGCGCAGCTGACGCCGCAGCCGGACCGGCCGCTGCTGCTGATGCCGCTTGCCGGCACCATGGCGATCGACGGCGCGCCGCTCGAAGCCGGCACGGTCTGGTCGGTCGATACCCCGGTCGCGCTGGAAAGTGGGGCGGATGCGGATCTGCTCGTCGCCTATCCCGGAGGCGGCATCATCCAGGACCTGCGCTAGGGCACGGACCCTAGGCGACCATCAGCTTCGCGCCGGATCCCCAGGCAAGGATCCGGGGATCGTCGCTGGCGAACTGCGGGCAGAGCTGGAAGAAGGTCTTGTCGGCAACCGCGATACGGCGCAGCCGGCGGCGCGCCGTGGCCTGCTGGTCGCGCCGGCCATGCTGAACCGCGAGATTGTCCCAGATCACCAGATCGCCCTTGTGCCAGACATGCTCGCAGACATTGTCGGGCGCGTAGAGATAGCCGAACAGCTCCTGGAGCAGGGCCTCGCTCTCCGCCGGCGGCAGCCCTTCGACGCGCGAGGTTTGCATCTCGAAGACGTTGAGGAACTTCCGGCCGCTGACCGGATGGGCGATCACCGCCGGGCCGGTGATCTGCGGCAGGAAATCGGGCGTCTCATAGGTCACCGCCCGCTCGGTCTGGCTCGGCGGGATGACCGTCGCCACCGCGATCGTCTCGACGCGCCGGCGCAGCGCTGCCGGCAGCTTGGCGAACGCCTCGCTGCCGCTGGCGAACAGGGTCGAGGTGGCCCCGTCATCGACATCGATGCCGTAGAGCGACAGCAGCTTGAACGGCTCGGGCGTGAAGGCGAGGTCGCTGTGGAAGATCAGCGCGCAATTGCCGAGATTGCCGTCGACCGAGATCTCGCGGTGCCCGCCTTCCTCGACCAGCACCCGGCCGAAATGGCCGAGCACGCGGGTCTGGTCCGCATCGCTCAGCGACTGGTTGCGAAACACCAGCAGGCCGTTGCCGTAGAGCAGGTCGCGCAGCGCCTGCTGCTGCGCCTCGTCGAGCGGCTGCGCGAGATCGAAGGCGACCTCCCGGCCGAAGGACGGCAGCGGGCGGCTGTCGAAGGCGAAACCGGCCATGGCACTCACTCTCCTCGCGCCGCGATCGCCGGCGTCGCCGGATCATAGCCTGAAGCGCAGGCTTCGCAGAGAATTTTCCGAAAGAGAGCGGGCGGGGATGGTGGAGCCGAGGGGAGTCGAACCCCTGACCTCTGCAGTGCGATTGCAGCGCTCTCCCAACTGAGCTACGGCCCCGCGCCGGCGGCGACCCATAGCGGCGCGCCCGTTGCGATGCAACGCCGCTTGGACGCGATAATCCACGTTGGATTTGCCCCGTCCAACCGGAACAGCCGGCATGGCTTTTTCGTTTTTCTCCAATGATCCGGATGGCTTGGCCGGCTTCCCCCGCCGGCAGCCGGCCGACCAACGAGAATTGGAGGACAAGATGGGCTATCAACGGGACGAACGGCGTTTCGCGCGTGGCGATGAATTCTATCGCGGCGAGTTCGGTCGCGACCATGACCGCAGCGCCCGGCAGGAGCATCGCGGCAGCGACTTCGAGGATCGCATCCGCAGCTTCTTTGAGCGCGCCGCCGATGAGGTACGCTCATGGTTCGGCGACGAGGACGCCGAGCGCCGCCGGCAGGTCGACGAGCGCGAGGACAGCTGGCGCGACCGCGAGGAGCATCGCGACCGCGGCTATCGCGGCTTCGGCCAACCGGGCTTCCGCGGCCAGGAGCGCTGGCGCGATCGCGAGCGCGGCTTTGGCGCCAACGACGCCGACTTCGGCAACTACGGCTATGGCAATTGGGGCGCTTACGGCCGCAGCCGGAATGACTGGAGCCGCGACGAGCGCTTCGGCGATCCGCATTACCGCACCTGGCGCGACCGCCAGATGGAGGCCTTCGACCGCGACTACGACGATTATCGTCGCGAGAATCAGTCGCGCTTCGACAGCGACTTCGGCAGCTGGCGGCGCCAGCGCGACGTCCAGCGCAGCCATATCGCCAATATCCAGGAGCATGCCGAGGTCGAGAGCTCGGACGGCAAGCATGTCGGCACGGTCGACAAGGTGCGTGGCGAGCGCATTATCCTGACCAAGCGCGACCAGGAGGCCGGCGGCCGGCATCACTGGATCCCGACCAGCTGGGTCGCCAATGTCGAGCATAACAAGGTGCGCCTGACGCGCACCCATGACGATGCGCAGAAGCATTGGCACGACGCCGAGGACGAGGACCACAACGGCCCGCACATCCTCGGCCGCAGCTTCGCCGGCACCTATTGAGCGGGCGCATGATCGCGGCTGACCGGAGAGCAACCCGCCAGCCGTGATCGGGCGCTTGCCGCAATCCGGCGACAAGCGCACAAGGCGGCCCTCCCGGCCAGCGGAGTCGGGAGGGCCGTTTCGCGAGCGCAGGACCGCGGCATGATGGAAGCGAGAGCGGCGGCAATGGCGCGACCCCGTCCCTGGATCCTGCCGGTCTTTTTGGCGCTCGCGCTCGCCGGCTGCGCCCATAGTCAGACAGCGCCGCAGGATTGGCACGCGATCATCTCGCGCAAGGACGTCGAGCACATGCGCGACTGGCGCAAGGAGTGGGTCGCCGCGCTCACCAAGGCGCGCGAGCAGGGCAATAGCGCAGCGATCGCCGCCGAAGGCGCCTTGCTCGACCCCGATTCAGGGCTGGACAATCCAATGCCGCCGGCCGGCGACTATCGCTGCCGGGCGATCTCATTCGGAACCGGCAGCGGCGCGCGCGGCGGCTATTCGGCCGAGCCGGCAGCACAATGCCGGATCAATCCAATCGGCCACGGCATTCTCGGCTTCGCCCGGCTAGAGGGCCCGCAACGGCCGATCGGCCGGATCTTCCCGGGGCCAGGCGCGCAGCTGACCTTCCTCGGCGCGCTCGCCGTCGGCGATGAATCCCGGCCGTTCGATTATGGCGTCGACGAGGGGCGCAGCCTGGTCGGCCTGGTCGAGCGGGTCGGTCCACGGCGCTGGCGGCTGACGATCCCACGCCCGCCGTTCGAGGGCGCTTTTCGGGTGATCGAGCTGGTACCTGGTAGCAGTTGAGCCGGTTCCCGCCCTAGGCGGCGGCGAGCTGATCGCTGGCGGCGGCAGCGAGGCTGGTGCCGTCGAGGATCCGGGCGGTGTCGTCGCGCACGACCATCATCGCCTTGCGGATCGCGCAGGTCGCTTCATCGACGCAATCGGCGCAGGACCGATAGGCGGTCCGGCTGACGCAGGGCACCAGCGCTAGCGGACCTTCGATCACCCGGATAATCTCGCCGAAGGAGATCAGATGCGGCGCCCGGGCGAGGCGATAGCCGCCGGATTTGCCGCGAGTCGTCTCGATGAAGCCGGCCCGCTTCATCTCAGTGAGGATGATCTCGAGGAACTTGCGCGGCACCCGCGCCTCCTCGGCGATCACCCGGAGCGGCACCGGCAGGCCGGGGGGCGTCTTCGCCAGCGCGAGGAGCGCGCGAATCGCATAGCGTGAACGCTGGGTCAGCATCGCCCCGATATAGGCCGCAATGCGCCGAGCGAAACCCCCCTGAGGCGGGGGACTTTGTAATTTCCCGGCGATGCCCTATATTTGCCACGCCGATCTTCGGAGCGGCTATGGCGATAAATGATGCCGTGCAATAGGCGCAGCGGACCCGGGGGCAGTACCCGGCGGCTCCACCACCCACCGCCCGCAAGACGGCGGATGACGGGGCCGAACCAGGATCGACGTGTGTTGAAAGACGGTATTTTTGCCCGGCCTGAATGCGCCGTAAAACCGTTCAAAACCACAAGTGCCAACGACAACGAGGCGCTCGCGATTGCTGCGTAACTAAGTCCCTCACGGGATTAGGTTACAAAGCTTGAACGCGGTTCGGTCCGCACCGGGCAACAGAAGCGGAATCCAGCGGCCCGGGGGGTGCCGGGCAACAGAAACCCCCCACTTTCCCGACCTTTCTCTTCGCGCCGTCGCTCGGCTGGTCATTGCGGCTGCGTGCCGCTATCCGGGGCACCCGTTCACAGCCGGACCTGTCGATGCCTGCTGCCATCCGCCGGTTCGCGCCCGACTATTTCATCCTCAGCCTGTTCGGCGCGATCATCGTCGCATCGCTGCTGCCGGCAAAGGGCGGCTGGGCGCATGTCGTCGACATCGTCACGACCGCGGCGATCGTCCTGCTGTTCTTCCTCCACGGCGTGCGGCTGGAGCGCAGCGCGGTGATCGCGGCGCTGACCCATTGGCCGCTCCACCTCACCATCCTCGGCGCCACCTTCATTCTCTTCCCGCTGCTCGGCCTGGGGCTGCACGCGGCGCTCCGCCCGGCAATGCCGGAGCAGCTCTGGCTCGGCCTGCTGTTCCTCTGCGCTCTGCCCTCGACGGTGCAATCCTCGATCGCCTTCACCTCGATCGCGCGCGGCAATGTCGCAGGAGCCGTCGCAGCCGCGGCGACCTCGAACATCCTGGGCGTGGCGCTAGCGCCGGTGATCGTCGGGCTGATCACGCCGGCGCATGGCATCATTTCGCCGAGCGGCATCGTCAAGATCGCCAGCGAGCTGGTCGCCCCCTTCGCCATCGGCCATCTGCTCCGGCCCTGGCTCGGCCAATGGGCTGCGCGCAACAAGCGGCTGCTCACCTTCACCGACCGCGGCACCATCGTGCTGGCGGTTTACAGCGCCTTTTCGGTCGCGGTGAACGCGCATATCTGGAGCCAGATCCCACCACTGACGCTGCTCATCCTGGTCGGCATCTGCTCGCTGCTGCTGGCGCTGGTGCTGCTGATCACCCGCTATGGCGCCAGGCTGCTCGGCTTCAGCCGCGAGGATGAGATCGCGATCCTGTTCTGCGGGTCGAAGAAGTCGCTCGCCTCGGGCCTGCCGATGGCGCGGGTGCTGTTCTCGGGGCCCGCCAATGCGGCGATGATCGGCGGGGTGATGCTGCCGCTGATCCTGTTCCACCAGATCCAGCTGATCGTCTGCGCCTGGATCGCGCGGCGCTATGGCGAGCGAAGTTAGCGCCGGCGCTGCGATGGACTATCCGCCGATCCCCGCCGACGGCCGCGTCCTGTTTTTCAGGCGCGATCGGCCGGACTTCGGTTTCCTATCGCACTTCTACCCTTCGCCGATCCTGCTCGACGGAGAGGAATGGCCGACGGTCGAGCACTACTACCAGTTCCACAAGTCGCTCGACCCTCGGTACCGCCAGGCGATCCGCGATGCGGCGACGCCGGGCGAAGCCAAGCAGCTGTCGGCGTATCCCGATCCGCGACGCAAGGCGGCGGCCAGGTCCTGGTTTCTCGCCAACGGCCAGCTGCCGCGCGCGGACTGGATGGCGGTCAAGCGCGACATCATGCGCAGGGCCGATCGCGCCAAATACGACCAGCATCCCGATCTCGCAGAGCGGCTGCTCGCCACCGATGAGGCCGAGATCGTCGAGGATTCGCCCTATGACGATTTCTGGGGCGTCGGCCGCGACGCGACCGGCGAAAACTGGGCCGGGCGAATCCTGATGGAGGTTCGCGCCGCGCTTCGCGCCGAGCGATAGGACGTCCCCCGGGAAACTGGTATAGGCGGCGGCAAGTTACGGCCGGACGGCCTGAAAACGGGGGGCAGGCAATGAAGCAGCATGTCATCGCGGCAGGAGCGCTGTTCCTGATCGCCGGCGCGGGCCAGGCGCTGGCGCAGGGCGGGCGCTGGACGACGGTCGGCACGGCGCCGGGCGGCCCGATCGAGGTCGATCGCAACTCGCTCAACTGGCACCGGATGCAGCACGCCGTCTGGCGGATTCGCTATGTCGTGCCGAAACCGAATGGCGCGGTCGAGGAGCGCAATATCGAGCTGATCGATTGCCACGACCGCACCTCGGCGCCGATCTCGACGCGCTGGTTCGGCCCCGACGGCGGCATCATCGACGAGCAGACCGATCCGATCTCGGTCGCCCAGGCGCACCTCAAGCCGCCGACGATCTCATCGCCGGGCAAGGCCGCCGCGGCCGGCGCCTGCCGCCTGCGCCCACCGCCGCCGAAGAAACGCGTGGCGCACGGCTAGTCTGCAGCCGGCAGGTAGATCTCGCCGCCCTTCTCGCGGAATTTCTCGCTCATCTCGGCCATGCCGGCCACGACTTCATCCTCGCTGACCGGCTGGGCGGCGAGGAAGCTGTCGGCTGGCGCGTTCTGCTTTGCGGCGAAGTCGCGCACCTCCTGGGTGATCTTCATCGAGCAGAATTTCGGGCCGCACATCGAGCAGAAATGCGCGGTCTTGGCGCCCTCGGCCGGCAGCGTCTGGTCGTGATATTGCTCGGCGGTGTCGGGATCGAGCGACAGGTGGAACTGATCGCGCCAGCGGAATTCGAAGCGGGCGCGGCTGAGCGCGTCGTCGCGCAGCCTGGCCGCCGGATGGCCTTTCGCAAGATCGGCAGCATGGGCGGCGAGCTTGTAGGTGACGACGCCCACTTTCACGTCATCGCGGTCGGGCAGGCCGAGATGCTCCTTCGGCGTGACGTAGCAAAGCATCGCCGTGCCGAACCAGCCGATCATCGCAGCACCAATCGCCGAGGTGATGTGGTCGTAGCCCGGCGCGATGTCGGTGGTGAGCGGCCCCAATGTGTAGAACGGCGCCTCGCCACAGGCCGCGAGCTGCTTGTCCATGTTGGCCTTGATCTTGTGCATCGGCACATGGCCGGGGCCCTCGATCATCACCTGGACGTCGTTCTTCCAGGCGATCTGGGTCAGCTCGCCCAGCGTCGCCAGCTCGGCGAACTGGGCTTCGTCATTGGCGTCGGCGATGCTGCCGGGGCGCAGGCCATCGCCCAGCGAGAAGGCGATATCGTACGCCTTCATGATCTCGCAGATCTCGTCGAAGCGCTCGTAGAGGAAGCTCTCCTTGTGATGCGACAGGCACCATTTCGCCATGATCGAGCCGCCGCGGCTAACGATGCCGGTGACGCGCTTGGCGGTCAGCGGGATGTAGGGCAGCCGCACGCCGGCATGGATGGTGAAATAGTCGACACCCTG
>Ga0105240_10010078_pt1 | contig 13303 bp, 12 predicted proteins | sample KBSC54metaG_FD_80426 | JGI IMG/M metagenome (GOLD analysis project Ga0105240, IMG submission 80426) | Corn rhizosphere microbial communities from Kellogg Biological Station, Michigan, USA - KBS C5-4 metaG | ecosystem: Host-associated > Plants > Roots > Rhizosphere > Soil | place: Michigan, USA... | reverse complement strand
GACCATCCCCTCACCTTTGAAATGATGGCGGACGACTACGCTGCTTTGCTCGACGCTATGCACATCTCCTCCGCCTACGTCCTCGGTTGGAGTGATGGCGGCATCAACGCACTCCTGCTCGCCATCCGCCACCCTGAAAAAGTGAAGCGACTCGCTTCGACCGGCGCTAACCTGTGGCCCAGCGCGGATGCGTTCCAGTCGGGGCTGTGGGATGGGGAGAAGAAAGAGTACGACGCTGGCCTTCACAAGGCCTATACAACCCCGCAGGAAAAGAACAACCGCAAGCTCTTCCTACTGGATTGGCAGGAGCCTCACATCACGCTCGCTCAACTCCACACCATTCAGGCCCCGTCGCTCATCATCTGTGGCGATCACGATCTCATCTCCGTCAGCCACACCGTCCTGATCTACCAGAACATTCCCCACGCCAATCTCTGGGTTGTGCCTAACTCTGGCCACGGCACTCTAGTCGAGCACACCGACGAATTCGATCAGCAGGTCGACAAGTTCTTCAGCGAACGATACAAAGACTTCCACTAGGCTCAAAGTGTCGCTCAGTTTATCGCGCAAGCCATGAGAGACACGCAAACGACTAGGCAACAACTTTGCGATGGTGAAGTCGCTGGTTGGCTCTCCTGACCGCCATCGCGAAGAATCGTTGAGAACACAGATCCCCCGTTCTCCGTTCAAGTTGCCTTCCGGATCCAGGCCGACTCCGGTCCCGATCCGGACCGATATCGAGAATTTGCACCAGGGATGGTAACCGTCCTGTTACGCGGTCATGCGCTCAGAACCGCCATTCGCTGTTCGCTGAGTGCGTTGGCGATTTAGCGCTCATTGAGAATCAATGGAGTATAGGGGGACTGAACCCCCGCAACTCAGAGCTAATCCGACACTTACTTTGGAAGCCGCCAGAACAACTTCAGACTAAGCGGATTTCTGCTCATTCGGATTAAACCGCTTCAAGTTCGCCGACACAGAGAATCCGCCTCTACTCCGACATCTGCACAGGCTTCTGCTCGCTCGCGTCCATTCTGCCGCCGGAGTGCGACGCAAGACGCACGAAGCTCATAGCCATTGTCACTGCGCAGATCAGCATCGTTATGTGGAAGCCTACCTCAATGAAGAGTAGGTGATGCATGTTCATACCATTGTGCATATGCAGGCTGTCGTGCATCCACCAGTTGCCCATGAACCAGCAGAGAGTGACGAACAACCACTTGTTGAGCCAAGCCGCACCGAGGCCCAAGCCGCGGACCGCTGGCCATCCGAATAAGGCGAACGCCACGGCAAAACCAAACGCGAGCGCCTCAGTGACCGAGAGCACAATGTACCCGGGCAAAAGGTTCGCCGGTGGCATGGGAACGTCAGGTGCCATCGGCCAAATGTGTGGCCCGACAACAAGGGCGGTAAGGCCGATCACAATCGTCACAACCAGCATCCGCCATGGTCTACTCATGATTTTCATCTTCTTAGATTTGCGGCAACCCCAACGGGACGTTGCGTCTCTCGAGTTCAAACGGTGAACTCCAAGAGATGCCCGGACTTACGCCTTGAAGGCGTTCTGTGCGACCGCGAACACATCGCGTGCGGACGTTGTACCTGCTACGTGCTCCGTACCCGGGACTCCCAGGTCCATCCATCCCGCGTTGACGCTCTCATACATTTCTTCGGCAGCTCCAGTGTGGCCCTTCGGAATGCCGAACTGCTCGAACGCATCCGCCCACCCTGCACGCGGGACTGCAAAGGCTTTCACGCCGATTGCCAGGACTTCACCCAATTGTTCGGCCACTTCATCCGGGCTTACCATCGAACCCAGCTCGATGACGCGATGCCCTGACCACGCCGGCCCGGTCAGGAGCGTTGCCACCTGTGCGCCAATGTCGTCTGACGCGACCATCGTCGATTTCCGTTCTGTAGGGTTGTAGAAGACCGGTAGTGTTCCGCCTTTAGCAGCCTGCAAGCCGAAAAGAAAGTTTTCGAAAAAGCCGCCTGCACGCACAAATGCAACCGGAGATGGCAGACTTCGAAAACCTTGCTCCAGGAGTGATAAGGCAGTGATCATCCCAGCGCGCTTGTTCTATTCGCGCCCATCGAGGAGAGCGCCACCACCCGCGGGGGCGCTTCCTTGGTCAGCGCCTCGATATAGTTCGCAATCACGCCCTTTGCTTCCCTGTAATCAGGCGAGGGTGTCCATACAGCCGGCAACATGACAAAGGCGCCCTCAACAGCTTTGAGCGCTGCGGCCATGGATGTCGCGTCGTTCCAGTCTCCATCCACCAACTCCACGCCGCGGTCTGCCCACTTCGCCGCTTTCTCGCGATTGCGTACAAGTGCTCGCACCTGTTTGCCTTGCTCCAGCAGATGCCGCGCGGCGGCGCCGCCAACTTTTCCTGTAATTCCCATGACTAGATACATGCCCGTTTCTCCTTGTTAGAACGAAAGTGATGCTCCGATGCGAACTCCAGAGCTTGTGATTTGCGCAGCTAGCACTCCGCTGGTCCCGTGGGTTTCCACAGTTATCCGTCGCGTGAATCGTTACCGGCCTTTACACAGCCGACCGGATCGGTTCGATGAAGAGAGGTGTTGATCTTCACGGAAGCCCTTTATGTGGTCGTCACTGTCACGGCCTGACGCACATACCTGATACTTTCCAGTTGCTGCACCATGAAGGCTGCCAGATCGGCCCACCGGATCTTGTGCGCCTTCTCGCCACTCTCCGTGCTCAGCACCCTGGCAATGCCGGTCTTCTCGCCGTCGGTCAACATCGGCGGCCGCACGAGCGTCCAGTCCAGGTCGCTGCCTTCGATCTCGGCCTCCATCCCCGCCTTGTCTACCAGCAAACCCCGCAGAAACGTCCGCATGAGCAGGTGCTCGTTGAAGAAGCCGGCGTTCTTGACGCTCTCGCCCGCACCCACGACTGAAATCTTCAGCAGTCGCCGCACACCATTGCGCCGCATCGCGGCCACAATGTTGTGAGCCGCGCTCGTTTCCATCGACGTCACTTTCCAGGGCGTCTTGCCGCCCAGCGCGTCGATTACCGCGTCTTGTCCGGCGACCGCGCCATCGACCGCGACCGCGTCCAGCACATCCCCCGAAACAACCCTGACATTCGCGTTGTTGTACTGCGCGGCACGGCGCACGAAAGCCGTCACCTTATGCCCGGCCCGCACCGCCTCATCTACCAGCGCCTCTCCGCTCCTGCCCGCTGCTCCGATCACTAGAACTTTCATCGCGAACCGTCCTTTTCCCTCGTATTTTGTCGCCCATTCCAAATGAGCGACCTGCCCATTAAAGGCACTTAGTAACCATTGGTTGAAAAATAAGCATGGGTTACATCCAGCGGTTCACTACCTCATTTTCTCCATGGGAGGTGGCGCTCTGGAAACCAATGGTTACAAAGCAACAAGCGGTCGTAAGAATCGTGAAAAGAGACTAAGCTATTGGGAGTGACATCGACATCACCAAGTCGCCGCGTTGAGCGCAAGGAAAAGCTGCGGGGCGAAATCCTTGCGGCTGCAAGCAAGATGCTTGCCGATCGAGGTTACGAAGCCGTGACGCTTCGTGAGATCGCTAAAGAGATCGGCTATACGCACGCTGTGATCTACCAGCATTTTCCTGACAAATGGCACATTGTTGCCGAGCTGAGCCGCGAGACGATGGGTCTGCTGATTCAGAACTTCGACGCGATTGCCGCTAAACATCCTGAAGCGAAAGAGCGGCTTTTTGCGACTTCGCGTGGATTGATTCAGTTCTGCACTGCCCATCCACAACAGTTCCGCAATGTCTTCTTCGGGCCGGAGAACCGCAACGGCATCCGTGCTGGACAATATATCGACGACATTGGCAAACCGCTGTTCCAGCGTTTCGTACAGCTCTTCTTCGAAGTTGCCAGGGATGAAGGATTGCCAAGCAGGAATGACATAGTGGTAGCACACACCTGGTGGTATACGATCTTCGGCCTCGCCACGCTCATGGTGATCCAAGGGGTTGTGCCTGACCGGCCTGACCAGAGTCTCGTGGTCGAGCAAACGATTGCCACGCTATGGGCGGGGGTTCAGGTCGTTCCGCGATTGCCGAAGAGAGTGGTCTCTAAGCGATCCGGCCGATCCCGTACCACCTGAAGTCCAGTCCCACACATCAACTGTTGCCAACAGGGCAAGGAACTCATCCACCTGTGGACAGACCTTTCCAATCATTGCGGTCGGTTAGTCCCCCACTCGTCCTTTACCCTGTGGTTAAATGCACCCCTGATAGGCACGGCTCGCACTAGTCAATGCCTCGCCACCCCCAGCTCGTCCTGAGCCCCTGAACTGCAACAAGAAACCCATCCCATCGTTTTGCAGGTTATTTCCCCAGAATCGGCACAATAGAAACATGCTCGAAATCGTCCAGCCGAAGCACGTCTCAAGCACCAAAGCGGCTTCTCCCCCCGCCATCGATGTCGTCCGCTAAGTCCCATTACTTGCATATCGCTACAGCCAAGTCCACTGACTGGATGTCTTTAGTGAGCATCCGTCCCTGCAACCCACTCAAGGCAGGATCTTAAGGCTCAGAGACGGGGGGGAGGGTGGTAGCAGTCCTCAACGCATTCCGGCAGGCCCCTTGGCTGGCCGACGCAAATTGCTCAGGGACTGCGAGCTGCGCGTTGAAACTTTTCAAGAACCGGAGCCTACCGGTCCTTCTTATAGAGGAGATCTCGAATCGCCTTGCGCCGTTCCGCGTTCGCTTCAGCTTCAGCTTTGCGCTCCTCGGCACTCAGGTGCTTCTTTTCTTTCTCGGGCTCGTCGTCAGAAACACTGCACTCCGGACACCGGTTCGCGAACCCCGGCTTGCCCGGCTTCAACTCAAATTCCTCTCCGCAAACCACGCACGTTTTGATCGGGAAACTCATCTTTACCATCTTATCGGAATCAATCTTCCCGTTGTGGAAGCTTATATCTCCTGAATCCGTCCTTTAATTAGAGGGAGATACACTCTCCAGAGCTGTTCACAAGCTCTCCGGATTCCCTTTTGACCCGTCCACATTCCATGTTTATTCTGTACGCTCACCTCGCGGAGGACTGACATGCTTTCGAGTCATCCCAAAGTTCTGATTGTTGACGATGACCCAATGCACCTTGAAATCTACGGACTCCTGATGAAACAGGCCGGCTACGAAACCGTTCCCCTCCTGGTTCGCTTCACCGGCACCGAAATCCCAAGAGACCAGCCCATCGGACTCGCCCTCCTTGACTACCGCCTCAACTCCGCCAGAACCTCCCCCGAATATGCGCAGGAGATTCGCGCGACTTATCCGCACATCCCCATACTCGTCCTCTCTGACCTGTGGGCTCTTCCAACCGACATCGCCCCTTACGTAACAGGCTTCATCCGCAAAGGCGAGCCCGCCCGGCTTATCGAAACAGTAGCCGGCTATCTCCATCCGCCCTCGCGAGACACTGCCGGCGCAGCTCAGGCTCCCGTAGATCGTCCTTAGCCCCAACTGGGCAACTACTTACCTAAACCCGCCATCTAAGTTCCCATCCCCTCCTGCTTGGAAACCAGGAAGACGCTGCTCTTCAATCGATGCCCTATTCCCACATAGCGGTGCTGAGTCTCGTCTTGTCGCCCTGCCTCATATCGGCCGCGACGCTGCCCTCTGACCGGCAGGCCCAGCAGCTTAAGTCTCTTACGCTTGAGCAACTTGGGAACGTTGAAGTCACCACGCAATCGAAAGAGCCCACCGAAGTCTGGAACACCCCGGCAGCCGTTTACGTCCTCACGGCCGACGATATCCGCCGTTCCGGCGTCACCAGCGTTCCCGATGCCCTGCGGCTCGTTCCCGGTGTCAACGTCTCTCGTGTCAACGGATCCCGAAACTGGGCAGTCGGCGTCCGCGGACTGGCCGACCAGTTCTCCCGCTACGTCCTTGTCCTCATCGACGGTCGCAGCGTCTACACGCCCCTCTTTGGCGGCGTGCTATGGACCATCAACAACGTAATGCTCGAAGACATCGACCGCATTGAGGTCGTTCGCGGCCCCGGCGGCACCATTTGGGGAGCCGACGCCGTCAATGGCGTCATCAACATCATCACCAAGCACTCCCAAGACACCAAAGGCGCTCTCGTCTCCGCGGGTGGCGGCAACGTAGATCAAAACACCGAAGACCTCCGCTACGGCTCAGAACACAACGGCTGGACGTGGCGCACCGACGGCTTCGGCTTTGTCCGCAGCTCCGAATACCACATCCAGAATCAGCCCAAATACGACTGGTCTCGCGACGGCCAGGCCGGCTTCCGCCTCGATCGCAACTCTGGCCCAAATGAATTCACATTGCAGGGTGATGCCTATTGGGGCAAGTTCGGCGATGCTCAGAGCCTTTCCACCTATCAGCCAGCCGCGACACTCGTCTCCTACCAATCCACAAACGTGTCCGGCGGAAATCTGCGCACGCGTTGGCGTCGCCGCTTCAGCAACAACTCCGACATCTACCTTCAGGCCTACTGGTCACACGACCACCGACTAGGCTCCAACTTCGGCGAAGAGCGCGACAACTACGACGTGGATTTTCTCCACCGCCTTCCTGCCACTCCTCACCAGCAGTTCACGTGGGGTGCCGGCATTCGGATCAGCCCCAGCACAACACGGCATACCGTTCCCACAGACGGGTTCAATCCCGCCAACAGAACCGAGAGCATCTACAGCGGATTTCTCCAGGAGGAACTCCGTCTCGTCCCCGACAAGCTCTCCCTGATCGCCGGCTCGAAACTCGAACACAATAATTACACCGGCTTCGAATACCAGCCCAATGTCCGGCTCCTGTTCACTCCCACTGACAAGTTTTCAGTGTGGGCTTCTATTGCGCGTGCCGTCCGCATTCCCGATCGCGTCAACGAAGACATTCAGAACGACATCTACGTCCCCTCACCGGGTCTCATCTTCCTCAGGCTGAATGGCAATCACAATCTGATCTCCGAACGCCTCATCGCCTACGAGGGCGGGTTCCGAACCCTCATAAGCCCGCGACTCTACCTCAGTGCGAACGGCTTCTACAATGCGTACCGCAACATCATCGCCGTGGGGCCCCTTGGAGTCGGGAGCCCGACCGTCCCGCCGTACCCCCCCGGCACACGTCTGTTCACCGTTCAGTACATCAACGGCATTCATGGCGCCACCGATGGCGCCGAGGTAGACCCAGATTTTCAGGCTGCCTCTTTCTGGCGCATCCGTCCAGGATTCTCGTACCTCAACGTTGACCTCAGCAGCGAGCCGGGCTCCACAAACACGCTGACCTTGACCAGCCTGCGCGGATCCAGTCCAACTTATCAGGCCTTCATTCAGTCCGAAGTCAATTTGCCCCATCACTTGGAGTTCGATCAGTCGTTCCGCTATGTCGACTCACTTCCTGCTCAGAAGGTCCGCGCCTACACGACCGCGGACGCAAGGATTGGCTGGAATCCTTCGAAGAGCTTCTCCATCTCCGTAACCGGACAGAACCTCTTACAGCCTCATCACGCCGAATTCGGAATCGACCCTTCGCCAACGGTTTCCATCAAGCGTGGAGTCTATGCAAAGCTGGTTTGGAGCTACTAGTTCTTGGAAGGCAAAAGGATGCAGCCGGGACCTCCAACTGAGCCAGTGCGGTCGAGAGATGATCGACGCGCCTCTTGTCTCCGGACATCTGCTGCTGCCGTGCGTGCGCTCGCGATCACGCTGCTTCTCGGGCAGGCTCCCGTCATCCGTGCGGTCGCCGTCACTCCGCCATCAAAACCGAGCGAGTACGACGTAAAGGCCGCTTATCTTCTCAACTTCGGCAAATTCGTTCGCATGTCGAAGGCCGAACCGGGTCGCCCCTCGTTCAACATTTGTACACTGGGGCACGACCCCCACGACCCCATGGAGTCATCCCTCGATGCACTCGCAGACAACACGAGGATCAACGGCCTTCCCGTTCGCGTAGCCCACCTCCACGACATCTCCGCCGCAAAGAGTTGTGCGATTGTGTTCATCAGTGCAACCGAGAGCAGCCACATGCGCGAAGATCTCGCGATTCTCGGTACCACAGACATTCTCACGGTGAGCGATGCTCCCGACTTTCTCGAGCGCGGCGGGATGATCCAGTTCGTCCTGGTCGCAAACCATGTCCGATTCGCCGTTAATTTAGAGCCCGTCAATCGCACGCACCTCGTGCTTAGTTCGGAACTGCTGCGCGTCGCCTCTTCCGTTTCAGGCAAACCTCCCGCAGGAGAGTTGCCATGAATATCTGGTCGAGCAAGTCCATCTCCGGCAAGCTGATGCGCATGACTCTCCTGGTCGGCGGTGTCTCACTTCTGCTTGCCTATGTTTCCTTTTTGATCTACGACCTTTACAGCCTTCGCCAGCAACTCATGAGCTCGATGGCCACCGAGGCAAACATTGTCGGTGCAAACAGCGTCAGCGCGCTCGAGTTCGATGATAGGCAGGCCGCGGAAAACACCCTCTCCGCGCTCCGCAACTCACCCCAGATCCGGGCCGCCGTCATCATCCGGCCTGACGGAACGGAATTCGCGCGCTACCTGCGCCAGCCTTCTACGCAGTTCCAGCTCAACGAACATCTCACGCTCGGTGAAACTGAGCATTTCTGGACGAGGGGCCGGGACATTCTGCTCGGAGCGCGTATCCGCTTCCAGGGCGGCTGGGTCGGTTCCGTCTATATCCTCGCTGAAACCAGCGGAGTCGCCCACAGCATCGAGCGTTTCGGACTCATCTCCGCCGGCATTCTCCTAGTCTGCTTCGTCATTGCGCTCCTTTCTACAGCGACCATCCGACACCTCGTCAGCGATCCGCTGACTGACCTCGCCCAGACCGCCCAGATCGTCACTCGCGAACGCGACTACTCCGTCCGCGCCAAAATTCCACCCTCAAGCGATGAGCTTTCTTTCCTGGTGAAGTCCTTTAACGAAATGCTGGACCAAATCCAGACGCGCGACCGAGCCCTCGAGTCTTCGCGCGCTGAACTTGAACAGCGCGTCGAGGAGCGCACGGCCGAACTCTCCGCCACAAACAAAGAGTTGGAGGCCTTCTCCTACTCCGTTGCCCATGACCTTCGCGGCCCTCTGCAGCACATCAACAACATCGGCTTTCTCCTTCAGCATTCCGCATCCGAAAGACTCGATGCCGAAGGGCGTATGCTCGTCGACCGTCTACTCGAAGGTTCAAAGCGTATGTCTGTTCTCATTGATGATCTACTGAACCTGTCGCGCGCCAGCAGCCACCCTCTGCACCGTCGTCCCATCGATCTGAGCAACATCGCGGACGCCATCAGCGCTCGTCTTGACGCGGAGAAAGATGGGCGAAATGTTCGCTTTGATATCGCTCACGGCGCTCACGTCTTCGCCGACGAAGGGTTGATGCAGGTTGTTCTCGACAACCTGATCGGAAATGCCTGGAAATACACCTCGAAAGTCGAGTCGGCACTGATACAGTTCGGCTACTCAGACGAGCGTGGTGAGACTGTCTTCTTTGTCCATGACAACGGTGCGGGCTTCAACCCACGTTACGCCGACCGCCTCTTCCGTCCGTTCCAGCGCCTGCACTCACAGAGCGAATTCATTGGTACGGGCGTAGGTCTTGCAACTGCTTATCGGATCATTACTCGCCATGGCGGCAAGATATGGGCCAAGGGTGATGTTGATAAGGGCGCAGCTTTCTACTTCACGGTGCCGTACTCCGAGAGCTAATCGATAGCTCGCATCCAGTTGTCGGTTTCTAGCAGACGCTCTGCTTACCGCAGCCAGTACTGCCGGTTCATTCCCAACCGATGCTTGAGTTTCGGAGCGATCCGACTTTCTCGCCGCCCGACCTTGTACCCCAGGTACTTAGCCAGAGTGCGTGCGAAAGCCGACGGAATGTGCTGAGGGCCCTGGCCCAGCAGGTATTTCAGCTCCGACAATACGAACCGCCGCCCCTCACCCGAGGCGCTTCCGAACTGCTCGTTGAGCCAGCTCTCGCGCGAGTGCAGCACCCCTATGTCGAAATATCGCCGAAACTCCTCGCCAATGGTGTAATCGTGCGAATGCCTCACCAACGCATCGGCTACGTAAGCTGTCTTCCAGCCCGCACGATGCATCCGCGCCACCACCACAGTGTCTTCGCCAAATATCACATCTGTAGAAAAACCGCCCACGCTCATCAACGCCTCGCGTCGATAAGCGCCAAATGCATTGGAGAAGAAGATCGACTTGAAGCCCAATATCCGCCGGCTGTCCCACGAACGCACTACCGGAACTTCCGTGTAACTGAAGTGCCTGCCGTGCGCCTCGATCGGGCTGGCATTCTCCCTGGGTAGCTGCCGCCCGTACGCTGCTCCAATCTCCGGATCATCGAAAGCCTTTACCAGATTTGCGAATGCATTCACTCCAAACGGTGCTGCGTCCTGTGTGAGGTAGATCAGAATGCTTGCCTCAGCGGCGTATTCGGCTCCCATCTGCCTTGTGCCGCCGTGATTGAATTCCTGAGGCGTTATCTCCAAAACTTCAAATCCATCCCGGCGTGCCAGCTCCGCGGTACTGTCCTTCGACGCGGAATCGATCACAATTACTCGATCCGGTTGGAGTGTCTGCGCACGGATTCCCGTCGACAACGCATTCCAATAGCGCGCCGCGTTATACGTCGGGATGATGAGCTCAATCCGCTGCTTGATCATTGCGCTCACCACTCCACCTGCCTGCCTCTCCCCGCAGCCATCAGCGCATACCTGACATGCGCAAGCAGAAGGTCGACACGCGTCTGAATCTGCCGCGACAGAGACTTCGTCCGGCTCGCATTCCTTGAGTGCCGCCGGTAGTACAGCAAGTCTTCGTCAATGAAGAGGGCTTTGCCGCCCAACAAGTCGTTTCGAGTTCCGATCCACGCATCGTGCAAAAACGAATCCTGCGCCGGGAACGGCAACACATGTCCCAGAAGCGAGGCCCGAACAGCCATCGCTGATCCCTGGTAGTGATTCATGAAGAGATTTCGCCAGAATCCCGCCTTGAATCTTCCTCCGCGATTGATTCGCGAATCCGGAAGCGGCCTGTCATGCTCATCGATCATTCGCACCCGGCTCGATACCACCCCCACCTGCGGATCGCTCGCGAATACTTCCCTGAATCTCCGCACCTTCGTCGGTGCCCATACATCATCATCATCCGCCAGGAACAGTATTTCTCCGCTTGCACATCTCAGCGCATCCTCGAACGTCGCCAGCACTCCCGCGTTCTTCTCATGTCTCAGCAGTCTGATCCGCGCATCTCCTGTTTGCTGAATGCACAGAACCGTATCGTCCTTTGAACCATCGTCCACAATCACGACCTCATCGTTGGGTCCGAGTTGCGTCAGAATGGACTGTAGCTGCGCCTCCACGAATGGACCGCCATTATAGGCAGCCATGCACACTGAGATTCGTGGATCCCACATAGGCCGCTGCGCCTTCTGTGCCCTTTCTTCGGTCGCCTGCATCCACTCTTCAATCCGTTTGCGCCGCGAAGTGAAGAGCCTCCGCATCAGCGCCCGCCAAGTAATCTGGCGCAATTCGGCCGAGTCGCCCCGAATCCAGTGCTTTACCATCCGGACCATCAGCCGCAGTGTCCGCTCCCAACCTGCCAGCCGGTTCATCCGCAGGTCCCAGAATGCCGTTTCCGCAAACAGAGCATTCTCGTAGCGCGCTACACTCATCCGGCGCTGCATATCCTTCATCGAGAATTCGTGCTCGACCTTAACATCTCCGGCCACGTAAACACGCTTGCCATGTTCGTGCAGCTTGCTGAAGATCATGGCATCGCTGTCATCCAGCCAGAACCGCAGATCGTAACCGCCAACCTGTTTCAACGCATCGAGCCGAAGCATTGCGCCAGAGTTAAAAGCAAACACGGGCTCCGCAGGCACTCCGACATACCCGGTCCTGTACCAGCGCGGAATCGCCCCAAACTCAAACCAGTTCGGTGAAAGACGCCTGTCCTCAGCCGCGATCTGCGGCACAATCGCCCCGACACCGGCATACCTCGTGCTCGCTGATGCCGCCTTCGCCATCTTCTGGAAAAAATTTGGCGGCACTGCCGTGTCCTGATCGAGAGTCAGCAGCCATTCGGCCGCATGCAGCTCTGCCCACTCCATAGCGCGGTTATATGCGGTCGCCAGTCCCGAATTGCTCTCATCTCCGAAATACGCCACGCCATCGGGCAGATTATCTCCGGAACCAGACGCTGGACTGTTATCCCATAACAGCACCCGAATATCACCAGCATCTCGGCCGAACACTTCTCGTGCGGCCATGACGCTCCGAAACGCCGGAGCGTCCTGCGGTGCAATCCGGTACAGCACGATGACGACCATCACCTTCAGGCGTGTCGCCGATTCCGCAAACACAGGTCTGATCTCGCTCATCCTGATCTGGCTCATCCAGCCACCATTCCCGTCACGCGCTCATCTCCCCAGTGGAAGCACCTTCGCTGAACCACAACTTGAATCGCAACCTGCAGAATCGTCGAAAGCGGAGTGAACATGTCAGTAAAGAAGATGAATGAAAGGCACGTGAGAAAGATGCTCGCCACCAGCAGGCTTCGCGGCATCGCGCGCTCACGCGTCCACGCGCTGCCGATTCCCAGTAGTAGATTCGCCAAGCAGATTCCCGCGTACCAAAAATCCAGTGCATACGCCACCAGATAAGTGCTCGCCCCGTCAATGATCCTCACGTCATTGTGGATATAGGCATGCGGATCAGGCGGAGCCAGGAACGAGGGCAGCAGCGGATACAGGAATGCCAGGGTCGGCCCATGGAAACCGCCCCTAGCGAAAATCCAGCACAGATTAGAGAACGGAATCGACACGTAGGACGTCAGCCATAAATAAGCCATCGGCCAGTCCGCGTATCTCTGCCTGATCTGCAGGTACTCGAGAAATACGTCCTGCTCCGTCCGCGCATTGCCAATGACCGTGATCACCACAACCGCGAATGCCACAAAGCAAATCAAAATCGTGTACAGCTTGCGCTTGCTCATCTTCGTCTTCAGCGCGAACACGAAGAACATCTGCAGCAGAGCCACCATCAGCAGTCCTCGCGTAACATACAGCGTCATCCCACCGATACCGAACGCGATAAAAAGCGCCTTGCGCCAGCGCAAAGGATCGAGCGTCGCATTCACCGTCACCGTCACCAGCACAGGAAACAGCACCTGCTTAAATCGTCCGTATGTCAGATACGAGCTCGGATCCCCAAGTGCCGGAGGCGGCCCCGCGAGCGCCCAGTTAAAAACCATAATGACGAGCGCCGCACCGCACAGCACCAGATTCAATTGCCATAATT
>Ga0105240_10010077_pt1 | contig 13303 bp, 9 predicted proteins | sample KBSC54metaG_FD_80426 | JGI IMG/M metagenome (GOLD analysis project Ga0105240, IMG submission 80426) | Corn rhizosphere microbial communities from Kellogg Biological Station, Michigan, USA - KBS C5-4 metaG | ecosystem: Host-associated > Plants > Roots > Rhizosphere > Soil | place: Michigan, USA... | reverse complement strand
TTTCTGCTTGCAAATTTTCCTTTCTGTTCGGTAAGATGTTTTTCTTTAATTGTTTTTTCTACATCACCTACAACTAATTTTTCCCCGATTTTATTTACAAGCTTATCTCTGAAGTTTAATGCTTCAGGAAAGTTGTGTCCTGTATCTATATGAACGAGCGGAAAAGGAAATTTTCCGGGACGAAATGCTTTTAATGCAAGATGAACAAGCGTTATTGAATCTTTACCCCCTGAAAATAATAGACCGGGACGTTCAAACTGTCCTGCCACTTCACGCATAATATGAATCGCTTCCGATTCTAATTGCGCCAAATAATCTAAATGATATTTACTCATCTTAATTTTATTTAAATCATGAAGCCTGCTCATGAACATGAAGGCCACATTCTTTTTTTGTATTGTCTTCCCACCACCAGCGCCCGGCACGAAAATCTTCGCCTGGCCTTATTGCTCTTGTACACGGTGCACAACCAATGCTCACAAATCCTTTATCGTGGAGTGAGTTGTAAGGAATATCATTTTCATTAATGTATTGTTTTACTTCTTCGGTTGTCCAATGAAGTATAGGATGATATTTTATTACATGGTTACTTTCATCCCATTCAATCTGTGGCATATCATGGCGATCAGCAGAGTGTTCCGCCCGAAGGCCTGTAATCCAGATTGAATTATCTTTTAATGCTCGTTTTAACGGAGCTACCTTTCTTAAATAACAACATTCTTTCCTGTTTTCAACAGATTCATAAAATGCATTAGGACCTTTTTCTTCAACAAAACTTTCTAATGAAATAGCGTCAGGGTAATATGCTTTTATATGTGTGTTATACTTTTCATTGGTAGATCTCCACACAGAATAAGTCTCAGGAAATAATCTTCCGGTATCCAGCGTGAAAATTTTTATCGGAAGCTGATTACTTAAAATCTTGTCGGTAATAACCTGGTCTTCATAACTAAAACTGGTAGAAAAGGTTACCGCATCAGGAAATTGCCTGGTTAACCCCAACAGAAATTCATCAATGCTTACAACATTTGCCATTTTGGCGAGAGGTAATGTATGATCTTTTAGCTGTTGTGACATTTGATGGAATAGATATTTTTAATTTTTTATTTAAAGAGAAATATTTGAAAATATTGGTTGCTGTATCACTGAGTTATTAATCAGCAACAGCCACGCATTGAGTAGTTTGGCATACACATCTGTAGGAGAAAAGATAAGTGTTTCATAATTTAATAAAAATAATAGTCTACAACAAAAGTAGGGTATAGAATTTTAAAAACTGAAAATATTTTTAAACATACTTGTTTTCTTTCTTAACGTTATTATAAAAAAATTGAAATAATGTAATTGAGGATTGATGTTAAAGTATTGACCGGCACTAATTTCAATAGATTATTTTAAAAAATATTTATTGTAGAATTTATTTTGAATGATTTCAAAAAAAATATTTTGTAAGTAGAAAAGCAATTGTATACAAAGGTGATTTGAACAAATGCATAACTTTTATTGATCCATATCAACGGAATTTCTTATTTCATCTCAATGGACGAAGGCATCAACCCGGCTTAGCTTTGCAGTATAAAAATTTAGAAAATGGAATTATTAAATGCACTTGAGTGGCGTTATGCATCTAAAAAAATGAACGGTAAAAGAGTACCCGAAGATAAAGTAGAAAAAATATTGGAAGCTATAAGGCTCGCTCCATCATCCATCGGCCTGCAACCATATAGCGTAATGGTTATTACCGATCCGGAATTAAAAAAGAAAATATTACCTATAGCTAATAATCAACAACAAATTGTTGATTCTTCACATTTGTTGGTATTTGCAGCATGGGATGAAATAACAACAGAACGTGTAGAAGATTTTATCAGCCTTAATGCAAAAACGAGGAAGGTCTCAATGGAATCACTTGATGGTTTAAGAAGTAAACTCTTGAACATTTCTAAACGCTCCCGGGAAGAGAATTTTGAATGGGCAGCAAGGCAAACTTATATAGCTTTTGCAACCGGTATAGCTGCCGCTGCTGAAGAAAGAGTGGATGCTACACCTATGGAAGGCTTCAATAATGTTGCTTTGGACGAGTTATTAAATTTAAAAGACAAAGGTCTTCGCAGTCTTACGTTACTTCCACTTGGTTATCGTGAGAAAGAAAAAGATTGGTTGGTAAATCTTCCTAAAGTGAGAAGAGAAAAGGAAAAATTTTTCATAACGGAATTGGCATAATCAAATCAAAAATTAAATCAAGAAAAAAATAAAAAATGAAAAAATTATTATCGACAAATCCAAATAACTGGATGGTATTAGTGGCGCGGCTTGCATTGGGTATCACCATATTTCCACATGGCGCTCAAAAATTGTTGGGCTGGTTTGGAGGCTACGGTTACAACGGAACAATGGGATTTTTAACCGGGCAAATTCATCTTCCCTGGATCATAGCTTTGCTCGTAATTTTAATAGAATTTTTTGGTTCACTTCTGCTGATATTCGGCTTCCTTACCCGCATTGCGGCTTTTGCACTAATGGCAAGTTTCCTGGGAGTTCTATTTGCAGTTCATATTGGTAATGGTTTTTTTATGAACTGGGGGATGCAGCCCAATCATGGTGAAGGCTACGAATATTTTATTTTATTATTTGGCCTGGTGATTATGCCATTGATTGGCGGTGGTGGTAAAGCAAGCGTTGATGCAGCAATAACCAAGAATAAATGATCTTTGGCTTTGCATTTCATTATTGTGGTTTTATAAAAGTTAGAAAACGATGACAACATTATCAGAGTTTAAAACATTTACAGGTAATCTTAAGAAACAAGGTCATGTGATGCCTGTTTTATTTATTGGTCACGGTTCCCCGATGAACGGAATTGAACACAACCAGTTTAGTAACACTTGGGCGCAACTGGCAAAAGAAATTCCTGAGCCTTCAGCAATATTGGTGGTGTCAGCTCATTGGTTAAGTCGTGGCACAAAAATAACAGCAATGGATTTCCCTGAAACGATTCATGATTTCGGAGGTTTCCCAAAAGAATTATATGATGTGCAATATCCTGCACCTGGCAACCCTGAACTTGCAAAGGAAACCGCTTCTCTTATAAAAACCGCTGATGTAGAACTGGTACACGATTGGGGCCTTGATCACGGAGCGTGGACGGTTGTTAGAAACATGTACCCGGATGCTAAAATTCCCGTGTTGCAGTTAAGTATAGATTATACCAAAGGCCCGAAGTTTCATTATGAACTGGCTAAAGAACTTTCTTCATTACGCAGCAAGGGTGTTTTGATAATGGGCAGTGGTAATATGGTTCACAACCTCAGGCTGGTTTCCTTCGACAAGATTAATTCGGAGTTTGGCTTTGATTGGGCTGTTGAAATGAATGAAGTTTTCAAAAAAAATATCACAAACCGTGACCATGCTGCACTAATAAACTATGAAAATCTTGGCAATGCAGCTAAACTTGCCGTACCTACTCCTGATCATTACTATCCACTATTATATACATTAGGTTTGCAGGGCAAAAATGAAGAAGCTTTTATTTTCAATGATAAATTAATGGCCGGTTCACTTACCATGACATCGCTGGTGATAAATTAACTCACGGAATAAATTAGTATTAACTGAAAACTAATTATTCTTTCCATTCCAAATTTTTGCGATAAAGTATTCTACAATTTATTCACAATTTTGTATAAAATCGGGCTTAAAACGAAGCTCTACGGTTACCAGTTGGGCATTGTAGATATTTATAAAAGAATCCTTTTGCCACACTATGTTTCGTGACAAATAATTACATTTGCCCATTGTAAAATGTAACATTTTTTGTTTTCCATTCCCGATTGAATAAGAATAATTTGGGGAAGATGTTTTTTTCCAATTTCCTTTTAGAATTAACCAACTTTACAATTGCTTCAGATATCAGAATAATTAGCCCGTCATCACATTTAGAGGACTGCTGTTTAATTTTAGTTTAAATATTTAATATAAATATGGCCAATAAAGGTTTGTACCATCCGGAATTTGAACATGACTCATGTGGAATTGGATTTGTTGCCAATATAAAAAGCAATAAAAGCCACCAGATAATTTCTGATGCTTTGACAATTCTGGAAAATATGGAGCATCGTGGCGCTTGCGGCTGCGAACCCAATACCGGTGATGGAGCCGGAATCCTGATTCAGACACCTCATGAATTTTTCTTTGATGAATGTTTAAAGCATGGAATCCATTTGCCGACCTATAGCAAATATGGAGTTGGTGTTTTATTTTTCCCAAAAGATATCAGGCTTAGAGAAGAGTGCCGCGATATTTTCAATCGGTCTGCTGAAACCCTTGGGCTTGAGATTCTCGGTTATCGCCGGGTACCTGTAAACACTGATGGTATAGGGCTTACAGCGTTATCAGTTGAACCGGAAATTGAACAGGTCTTCATCGCTTGCCCGGATCATATCAATAATCCAATTAATTTCGAAAGAAAATTATTTGTATTAAGAAATTATGCTGCCCAAACAATTAATAATACAGTAAGAAAAGATGCAGTTGGATTTTACGTTGCTTCCCTTTCTTACAAAACAGTTATTTATAAAGGACAACTTACCAGTTTGCAGTTGCGCAATTATTATCCTGATCTCAGTAATAAAAAAATTGTTTCTGCATTTGGTCTCATCCATTCACGTTTTGCAACTAATACTTTTCCTTCATGGAAGTTGGCTCAACCTTTCAGATATATTGCTCATAATGGTGAGATCAATACTTTGCAGGGAAATCTGAACTGGCTCCGTACAAGTGAGAAGAGTTTTGTTTCTCAATATTTCAGTAAGGAAGAAATGGAAATGTTGTTGCCCGTAGTTGAACAAGGACAGTCTGATTCTGCCTGCCTGGATAATATGATAGAGTTGCTTACATTATGCGGTCGTTCACTTCCACATGTTATGATGATGTTGATTCCGGAAGCATGGGATGGTAATGAACACATGGATCCAATAAAGAAAGGTTTTTACGAATTTCACGCTTCCTTTATGGAGCCGTGGGATGGCCCTGCATCCATTTCATTTACGGACGGAAGATTGATTGGTGCGACGCTCGACCGGAACGGCCTTCGCCCATCGAGGTATTGTATTACTACTGATGACCGTGTTATTATGGCATCAGAAACGGGAGTTTTGCCGATAGATCCCAAACTTATTAAAGAAAAAGGCAGGCTACAACCAGGGAAAATGTTTGTAGTGGATTTGGAAGAAGGGAGAATCATTAGCGATGACGAAATAAAAAAGAAAATTTGTTCTCAAAAACCCTACAGTGACTGGCTGAACAAATATAAAATACGGCTGGAGGAGTTACCCGAACCTCGTGTAATGTTTACGCACCTAGAGCACAGGCAAGTATTTCAATATCAAAAAGCATTCGGTTATACAACTGAAGACCTCGACCTGTTAATTGCGCCTATGGCATTAACAGGAAAAGAACCGACAGGATCCATGGGCAGTGATGTACCGTTGGCGGTTTTAAGTAATGAGCCTCAGCACCTGAGCAGTTATTTCAAACAGCTTTTTGCCCAGGTAACCAATCCACCGATTGATCCAATTAGGGAGAAGCTAGTCATGTCTCTTGCAACTTTCGTTGGTAATAATGGAAATCTTCTCGAGGAAGATCCTTTATCATGCCATTGTGTTGCATTAAAGCATCCTGTATTATCCAATCATGAATTAGAAAAAATAAGAAGCATTGATACCGGAATCTTCCAGGCTAAAACGTTACAGACTTATTTTATGGCAGATGGTAAGCCTGGTTCACTGCAAAGAGGGATCGAACGCCTTTGCCGTTATGCCGTTGACGCTGTTGCCGATGGGTTTGAAGTATTGATTTTGTCAGACAGGGCAATTGATTCGGAGCATGCTGCAATTCCATCATTATTGGCTACTGCAGCAGTTCACCATCATTTAATTAAAAAAGGTTTGCGTGGTCAGGTAGGTTTGGTTATTGAAGCTGGGGATGTATGGGAAGTACACCACTTTGCCTGCCTTATCGGTTTTGGTGCCACATGTATCAATCCGTACCTGGCATTATCTACCATTCGCGATATGAAGATTTCAGGAAAATTGATGACAGATCTCAATTCAACAGATCTCAAGAAAAACTATGTGAAAGCTGTCAATGAAGGTTTATTAAAGGTTTTTTCAAAAATGGGTATTTCTACATTTCAGTCTTACCAGGGAGCACAAATTTTTGAAATCATCGGAATAGATAAATCAGTTATCAATAAATATTTTACCGGTGCTACATCCCGTATCGAGGGTATGGGGCTTGATGAAATTGCTAATGAGACCTTAGTAAAACATTTCTTTTCATTCAGCAGGAAAAATATTCCTATTGAACGGCTTACGGTTGGTGGCGCCTACCAGTGGAAACGTAAAGGAGAATTTCATCTATTCAATCCTCAAACAATCCACTTATTGCAATATTCTACAAGAATGAATGATTATTCAATCTTTAAGAAATATTCAAAACTTGTAAATGACCAAACTGAAAAAGCTGCTACACTGAGAAGCCTTTTTCAATTTAAGAATAACCGCCCTTCTATTTCGATAGATGAAGTAGAGCCTGCGGAAAACATTTATAAAAGGTTTGCCACAGGTGCCATGTCGTTTGGTTCCATTTCATGGGAAGCCCATACGACTTTAGCTATTGCAATGAACCGCCTTGGTGGTAAAAGTAACACAGGTGAAGGTGGAGAAGATGAAATAAGATATGTAAGATTACCTAACGGTGACTCTATGCGCAGTGCAATAAAACAGGTTGCCTCTGCCAGGTTTGGAGTTACGAGTGAATATCTTACAGAAGCTGAAGAATTGCAGATTAAAATGGCACAAGGGGCCAAGCCCGGCGAAGGTGGACAATTGCCCGGTCACAAAGTTGACGATTGGATTGGACGGGTTCGCCATGCAACAGCGGGGGTGGGCCTAATTTCTCCACCGCCTCACCACGATATATATTCTATCGAAGATCTGGCCCAATTAATCTTTGATCTCAAAAACGCAAACAGGAACGCAAGAATTAATGTGAAACTGGTTTCAAAAGCAGGCGTTGGTACGATCGCTGCCGGTGTGGCAAAAGCAAAGGCTGATGTTATCTTAATTTCCGGTCATGACGGTGGCACTGGAGCTTCACCACTTAGCTCAATAAAACATGCAGGTTTACCATGGGAACTTGGCCTTGCAGAAACGCATCAAACATTAGTAAAAAATAAACTTCGCAGCCGGGTAATTGTACAAACCGATGGTCAACTAAAAACCGGGCGCGACATTGCAATTGCAACTTTGTTAGGCGCTGAAGAATGGGGTGTTGCAACGGCAGCTTTGGTGGTCGAAGGTTGTATCATGATGCGAAAATGCCATTTAAATACCTGCCCGGTTGGAGTTGCTACTCAAAATCCTGAATTAAGGAAACGTTTCACTGGTGAGGCTGATCATGTGGTTAATTTGTTTAAATTTCTAACCCAGGAGTTAAGAGAGATAATGGCGGAACTAGGCTTCAGAACTATTAATGAAATGGTGGGCCAGGTTGATTATCTTGAAAAAAGAGAGAATATAACACACCCAAAGTTTTCTAAACTCGATCTGTCGCCAATCTTATATAAAGAACCAGCGTCTAAATTTACTGGATTATACAAAAGCGAAGACCAGGATCATGGATTAGCCGAAGTGCTTGACTGGAAACTATTAAAAGCTGCGCAACCTGCTATTGATCACCTTCAAAAAGTGAGGCATTCATTTAATATTCAAAATACTGATAGAACAACAGGAACGATTTTATCGAATGAGATCTCAAAAAAATATAAAGCCCAGGGGTTGCCAGATGATACCATTCATTTCAAATTTTCAGGCACTGCTGGTCAAAGCTTTGCTGCATTTAATACAAGAGGCGTGACACTTGAATTAGAGGGAGACGCTAATGATTATTTCGGCAAAGGTCTTAGCGGAGCCAAATTGATTATATATCCCTCAAAGGATGCAGGTTTTGTTCCGGAAGAAAATATTATCATTGGGAATGTTGCCTTTTATGGAGCTACATCTGGTGAAGCATATATTCGAGGAAAAGCGGGTGAACGTTTTTGTGTTCGTAATTCAGGCGCAAATGTAGTAGTTGAAGGAGTAGGGGATCACGGGTGCGAGTACATGACGGGGGGGAATGCTGTTATTTTAGGAGAAACCGGTAGAAATTTTGCGGCAGGTATGAGCGGAGGAATAGCTTATGTGTATAATGTTCAACATAATTTTGATTCATTATGCAATAAAGAAATGGTTGATTTGGATCCCGTTGACGGTGAGGATGAAAAAGTATTACGTCACATGATAGCTCAACATTATCAACTTACTAATAGCACCGTTGCGAAATTTATTCTGAATGATTTTGAAAATCAATTGAAAAATTTCATAAAAGTTTTTCCTAAAGATTACAAAAAAATACTGGTTGACACAAAAGAAATGATTCCGGTAAAATAGCACAAAAGACTTTTTTATTATCACGAGAAATTTCCTAATTAAAATTATTTAATTGTTAGATTGAATGGCAAAACCAACAGGATTTTTAGAATTTACGAGGGAGCTTCCTCAAAAGCGACCACCAGCCGAAAGAGTTAATGATTATTATGAATTTGTCGAACGGTATACTGATGAAAAATTAAATCAGCAGGCAGCACGATGCATGGATTGCGGAATTCCCTTCTGTCATCACGGTTGCCCCTTAGGCAATGTTATTCCTGAATTTAATGATGCGGTATATAGAAAAAGTTGGAAAGAGGCTTACGACATTCTTACATCAACAAACAATTTCCCTGAATTTACAGGGCGTATATGCCCCGCGCCCTGCGAAACATCATGTGTTTTGGGCATTAACCAACCTGCAATTACTATAGAAGAAATAGAAAAACATATAATTGAAATTGCATTCGATCACGGGTTTGTAAAGGTGCAAAGACCAAATGTACGAACAGGCAAAAAAATTGCCGTTGTTGGTTCTGGCCCGGCAGGTCTGGCCGTAGCCGCACAACTGAATTATGCAGGTCACAACGTCACCGTTTTTGAAAGGGATGATTTGCCAGGCGGATTGTTGAGATATGGCATACCCGATTTCAAATTAGAAAAATGGGTAGTTGAACGAAGGATTAAATTAATGGAGGAAGAGGGTATTGTTTTTAGTTGCAATTCAAACGTGGGAGTTGATATCAGTATTAATGACCTTCTTCGGGAATATCACGCAATTGTGTTGGCCGGAGGTTCCACCATCCCAAGGGATTTGAGTATTCCGGGCAGGGAACTAAAAGGAGTTCATTTCGCTATGGACTTTTTAAAACAGCAAAATAAAAGAGTTTCAGATATAAAAGTAGAAAACGAAAATATTTTCGCCACTAATAAAAATGTGGTGGTAATTGGTGGGGGCGATACCGGAAGTGATTGTGTTGGTACATCTAACCGGCACAAGGCATTGTCAGTAACTCAATTTGAGCTATTGCCCAAGCCGCCCGATAGTCGAACCTCTTTTATGCCATGGCCGACCTATCCAATACTAATGAAAACGACCAGCTCACATGAAGAGGGTGTTCAGCGCAATTGGGCAATTGCTACTAAAGAATTTGTGGGCGATGAAAACGGTAATCTCAAAGCATTAAAGATTGTTAGTCTTGAATGGAAGTTTACCGATGATGATAAGCCGGCGAAATTTGTAGAAGTAGAGGGAAGCGAAACTGAAATTCCTTGCGAACTCGCTTTGCTGGCGATGGGATTTTTGCATCCTCAGTATGAAGGCTTACTCGAGCAGCTTGAAATTGAACTGGACGAAAGAGGTAATGTAAGGGCTTCGGAGAAAAATTATCATACTAATATTTCAAAAATATTTGCGGCCGGCGATATGCGCAGAGGCCAGTCATTAGTTGTTTGGGCAATATCAGAGGGTAGGGAATGTGCCAGGAAAGTAGATGAATATCTTATGGGGCATTCTTTATTGGAAGCAAAAGACCAGAATATTTTGCATGAACTATAACTAAGTTTTAGTGATGAAAAGAGATCCTGCCTCGAGCAGGATTTTTTAGTTTTAATAATTTATATTAAAAATAAAAATATCTGTTATAATATTTATTAACATTAAAATTTATCAAATGTTGAATATGACTATTAGTTGCTGATGATCAATAATTTAATATAATTATTAAATATATTATAAATAAAAATATATAAATAATTTGATTGAAAAAAAAAAATATTAAATATGTTTGACTTATGAATTTAAATAATACAAAAATAAATTCGAAATTGATTATTCCGATTATTATTATAATATTATTTTTTCGTATGCCTGCCAAGAGCAATTATTTGAACTCAACATTGTTCCCGGACATAGCCAAAAATGTTCGGGGAATGAACAAGTATCTTTCCTTACAATATGAAAAACATTTACAGAGTACGATGCTGATAAAAATTACTGGTGCTTTAGCCAAAAAGGAAAGGAGCGTAGCAGATCGATTAACTTCTGAGAAAAGTTAATCAGCTACACCCCTTTCATTATTAATCTTTAAATCTAAAACAATGTTAAGAAAGATTTTCTTAGGAGCAATCGTATGTCTAACTTTTATTTCGGCCTTCTCGCAGTCTGATTCTACAAAACCTGCGGCGCCAACTTCGCCTGCGCCAACAATCACCGGATCCGTTGATGCGTATTTCCGGTATAATTTTAATGACCCGAAGGGTGGGTTTACAAACAATTATACAAGTTTTACTAACTCGCAAAATTCTTTCGAGCTTGGAATGGCCAGTATCAGGGCCGATCATAGCTTTGGCAAAGCAAGTGCAACTATTGATCTTGGATTTGGGCGCCGCGCCGAAGAGTTTTCTTACGGAAACCCGGACCATCCAAGTTTGTTTGCTGTTAAACAGGCTTATGTAAGTTATTCAGTTTCTGATAAATTAAAGTTCACAATAGGGAAGTGGGCAACCCATATTGGATATGAAGTAACTGACGCTTATCTGAACAGGAATTACAGCATGGATTATATGTTTTCTTATGGACCATTTTCACATACTGGTCTAAAGGCAGACATTGGACTCGGAAAAAAGAGCGCATTAATGCTCGGTGTTGCTAATACCACGGACCATGTAAGTGATACCGTGTCCCGCAAATATGCAATTGCTCAGTTTAGCACAGGTACAATGGACGATAAAGTAAAGGCTTATGTAAATTACCAGGGAACTTATGGAGGGTCTTACAGTCTAACGCAATTTGATTTGGTCGTTACCGCTGCGGTTACCAGCAAATTTAGTTTAGGTTATAATGGTACTATTCAGATGGTAAAACCTGAAGGGACTTCTGGTTCCAGTTGGTGGGGTTCAGCTGTTTATGTTACTGCTGATCCTACTGCTGTGTTCGGCATTACTTTACGTGCAGAGTATTTTGATAATAAAAAAGCAGTAATTGCTGCCCCTGTCGCAAGCATATTTGATGTGACGCTTTCACCCAATTTCAGGGTAGGCAATCTTACCATAATTCCTGAGCTAAGGCTAGACGCTGGTAATAATGAAATTTTCGAAAAGGGTGATGGAACGGGAACGAAAACAACTGTTACCGGTATAGTAGCAGCTACATATCATTTTTAAATCTTTAACCAACCATTTTTTTACACACAAAAACCTTAACAATGAGATTATCTGATTTCACTAAAAGTTTTTACTTTTCGCGGAAAGGATTTTTCAAAATCTTTGTCCCCCTGATGCTGATATTATTTATCACCATCGCATCACCCGCAATAGCCCAGGACGCTTCCGGAACTAAGACCGGAACAATAAATGACGTTGCGGCCGCAACAGTCGGAAAACCAACTGTAACAGAAATTGGCGACCAGGCCGGTCACAACAAAATTGCAATTAACATAATGTGGACTCTTATCACGGGCTTTCTTGTGATGTTTATGCAAGCTGGTTTTGCAATGGTTGAAACCGGGTTTACACAAAAGAAAAATGTGGCCCATACCATGACCATGAATTTTATGGTATATGCTATTGGAATGCTTGGCTTTTGGATTTGCGGTTTCGCATTTATGTTTGGAGGAGCTCTTAACCCAGCCACGTTAGGAGGAGGAGTTGCATCGAGTCACGAAATAACCGTCCATCTTTTTGGAAAGGATTTTGGACTCATAGGAGCTGCAGGATATTTCCTGAACAGCAAGGTGTATGACGTAGGTGTTTTCACATTATTCCTTTTCCAGATGGTATTTATGGATACCACTGCCACGATACCCACAGGTGCAATGGCAGAAAGATGGCATTTCAAATCTTTTATTGTGTTCGGCTTCTTTATTTCCATGTTTGTATATCCAATTTTCGGAAACTGGGTATGGGGCGGCGGATGGTTATCTCAACTTGGGGTAAACTTTGGTTTAGGACATGGTCATGTTGATTTTGCTGGTTCTTCTGTTGTACATGAAGTTGGTGGGTTTGCAGCTTTAGCCGGTGCGATCGTTATCGGTCCCCGGATTGGCAAATATGGGAAAGACGGCTCTGTAAATACTATTCCGGCACATAATATTCCAATGGCAATTATAGGAACCTTTATTCTTGCGTTTGGATGGTTTGGTTTCAACCCGGGATCTACACTTGCTGGCGGCGACCTTCATATTTCAATTGTTGCTGTTAATACAATGCTGGCTAGTGCCGGAGGTGCCTTCGCTGCTGCATTATACATGAAAGCAAAAACAAAAAAGTGGGACCCCGGAATGATGGCCAATGGTATGTTGGCTGGCCTTGTTGCCATTACTGCTCCATGTGCTTTCGTAAATGCACTCTCCGCAGTAGTTATAGGTGTTATTTCAGGGATATTGGTAATTGTTGTCGCAATATTTGTAGATACCAAATTAAAAATTGATGATCCTGTTGGAGCATTTGCGGTACATGGGGCAAATGGTTTCTGGGGTGTTCTGGCGTTGGGCCTGTTTGCTGATGGTTCATATGGCGATGGTTGGAACGGCGTTCCCGGCACAGTAAAAGGGTTGTTTTACGGAGATGGAAAACAATTTGTTGCAGAGCTTATTGGAGCAGTCACCTGCGCTGTATTTGTATTTGTGGTAATGTATATATTCTTCAAGATTTGTAAGGGTACTGCCATTGGGCTCAGATCAACTGCAGAGGAAGAAATAGGAGGCCTTGATATTCCAGAAATGGGTGTTCATGGTTATGTAGATTAATTAGTCATTTATTCCGGAAGCATCTGTTTAAGGATGTTTCCGGAATTTTTTAAATATATCAGCCTTGACAAAATTTTTAAGAAG
>Ga0105240_10010075_pt1 | contig 13305 bp, 14 predicted proteins | sample KBSC54metaG_FD_80426 | JGI IMG/M metagenome (GOLD analysis project Ga0105240, IMG submission 80426) | Corn rhizosphere microbial communities from Kellogg Biological Station, Michigan, USA - KBS C5-4 metaG | ecosystem: Host-associated > Plants > Roots > Rhizosphere > Soil | place: Michigan, USA... | reverse complement strand
GTTCCTGGCTGCGGAAAACAATAACCGCTCCTCGCTCTCCACGACGTGCTCGGCCGAATAGCGTAATACGCGCAGATAAGCCTCCTGGATCACGTCCTCGGCATCATGGCGGCTGGCAACCCGCGACCTCACGAAGCGGCGCAGGCGTTCGGTTAACTCGTCCATGCACGGTAGGCTCCCCGAATGTCTCGGGTGCATTATGGACGGGGATGGGGACTCCCGTCACTGATAACTCAGGACGAGCCCATGGACCAGCCTCTCCCATCCGTCGAGCGCCACGAACAGCAGCAACTTGAACGGTGTGGAAATAATGGTCGGCGATAGCATCTGCATGCCCAGCGCCAGCAGAATATTGCCCACGATCAGGTCGATGATGACAAACGACAGGTAGATCACGAATCCGATCTGGAATGCGCTGGTGAGCTCCCGCAGAGTGAAGCTCGGAACCAGTACCAACATATCGTCATCCCGCAGGCTGCTCGCCGCCTCCGCGGGCCACAATTTCACCGCCGAGTGGACGAAGAACGCCCGGTCGTGCGCGGTGGTGTGCTTCGACAGAAACGCCCGCAGCGGTGTGCTCACCGAGTCATAGATGACCGGCAGATCCTCGAACTTGCGGCTGCTCGCAGGTCCCTGCAGCTTGTCTTTCATGGCATCGACCGCGTGCATCCCGATCGGCGCCATGACATACACGGTGAGAATGATGGCCAGCGCATTCACCACCATATTCGGCGGAATCTGCTGCAAGCCCATGGCCTGGCGTAACAGGCCCAGGACCACCACGATCTTGGTGAAGCTGGTCACCAACAGTGCCAGAAACGGCAGCAGCGCCACCGCCCCCAGGATCGTGATGATCAGCAGCGGATCAGGTGTGCTCACGGGCGAAAACACTCAGCAGCCGGACGCCAAGGCGCTCACCGATGGCCACCAGTTGCCCTTTACCAATGCAACGTTGTTCCACCCAGACCGAGACCGCGTGATCCTCCACGCGCTGGCCGATATCCAGCACCGTACCCGGCGCGAGGTTGCCGATTTCGGCCAACGAGGCGTTCCACTGCGCCAGCTCGAAGCGCAGATTCACGGGTATGTCCTCAAACCCTGTCTCCTGCTTCGCAGGCGATCCGGTATCCGCGCTCACGTTGACTTCTCCTGTGCGATCAAACTGGACCAGTTGCAACTGCCCGCCGCTGCGCCACTGCACGCGACCGGCATAGCGCCGGGTGGGACCTGCGCACAACCAGCAATTCAAGACATTGGCGGTCGGTTTGGCATCATCGAGCAGCACAATGTCGTGCTCCTCCAACTCCTCGACTTCGGCGACCGCCAGCCTGGTGTGACCGACGACCGCTGCCCAGCGGACCCGAAGATCGGTGGGCGCGGCAGCTTCCGGCATCTCCCGCCGACTCGACTCGAGCAGCACTCGCTCGAGGTCGGCATTCCGTGATGGGTCTGGGTCAACCAGGCGCAGAAAGCCCCGGGAGGTGGCCCTTGCCGGATCCCTACCCAACTCAAAACCCAAACACTCCGGGGTCACTTCGCAGCGGGCAGCGAGCCTGACTTCGAGGACCCGCACCGGGCGCTGGGTGATCGTCTCCAACTCCTGCCACAACACAGCCCCCAGGCCGTTCAGATAGGCCACATGCAACCGGGAGGGAATGTCGCTCTCGATTTCGGTAGCGGCCATCCCGAAGGTGGCGAGGCTGTCGAGTGCGACCAGCACTTCGGTGTCGCCCAGGCGCAGCCGCAGCTCGACGCCGGTAAAGGGCTCTGTCAGACAACGCCACTGAAATCGCCAGGTGCCATCGCCGATAGCACGGCGCAATGCGCCGCGGCCGTAGAGACCTGACAGAGCAACAGCCGACTGGGGAAGCCGCAAAAGATACGGAGAACGGCTAAGAGGTGTAGCAACCGCCTCGGCCTCAGGCGACCTCACAGCGTGGCCCGAGCGCGCCTGGAGCGGGTCACTCGCCACACTCGGTGGGTGCCCCTCAGCCTCGCGCCGATCGCCTGCCGCGCCTGGCGGATGCCCCTCAGTCTCGCGCCGATCGCCCTCTGCGCCCGGCGGATGCCCCTCAGCCTCAAGCCGATCGCCTGCCGCGCCTGGCGGATGCCCCTCAGCCTCGCGCCGACCGCCCTCTGCGCCTGGCGGATGCCCCTCAGCCTCAAGCCGATCGCTCACCAACTCGGGCACCCGCTCCGCGGGCTCGTCCCCCATCGGCGGCTCCCCACTCGGCAACGCATTCATTCGCCGTCACCGCCTTCATCGCCATCGCGCACGCGCCGGGCGATAGACGCCCCCGTACGGTCCTCAACACAATCGACATCCTCCCGCTCGAGCCGCCGCCGCTGCGCCGTGCGCACCATGGTCTGCCAGCGAGAATCGACGGCTTCCTTGCGGCCCGCCTCCTGCCGATACTTGGCACTCGCCGCATTGACCGCTGTCTGGGCGCGGTCGCATTGAATCTGCGCCCTGCGGATGGGCGCGGTGGCCTCTCGTGCCCGCAAACGTGAGCCGGCCACATAGTTGAGAATGTCCTGCGCCTGCGCGGCATCAAAGGTCGCATCGCTCGCCTGTGCCTCCTGGGCACGGGACGCTAACAATCGCACACCCTGGGCAGCCTGCTCTTCGAGCTGCGCCTTGATCCGGCGGGCCTGCTCGAGGTTGGCCTGTGCGCGGGCCTGGGTGCGGCGCTCACGCACGACTTCATTCAACGCCACGCGGGCCCGCATCTCACGGATACGAGTCAGGATGCGCCAACGCTCATCCATTGACCGATCCTCCAACAAGGCCAACCAGACCCTCGTTCGCGGCGCTAGCCGCGGTGAACTCATCCGCGGACTGATACAGGAATTTCCGCAAACGGGGCATGCGGGCAATCGCCTCGTCCGCCTCGCTGTCAGCCCCCTTCTGATACTCCCCCATCTGCAACAGCAACTCGATGTCGCGATACTTTGCCAGCCATCCGCGCACCTTCAGGCTCGCCTTCTGCTGCGCCGGAGGGGTGATGGACGGCATCACGCGAGACAAACTTCCCAACACGTCGATGGCTGGAAACAGGCCTGCCTGGGCCTGGCTGCGCGAGAGTTGCAGATGCCCGTCCAGGAGCGAGCGGACTTCCTCGGCGATCGGATCACCTTCCTCGTCACCCTCCAGCAACAGCGTATAAAACGCCGTGATGGCGCCCCGATCGTCATTCCCAGCGCGTTCCAACAACCGGGGTAAGGCCGCGAACACCGAAGGCGGAAACCCGCGTCGAGTCGGCGCCTCGCCACTCGCCAAGCCGATCTCGCGCAAGGCGCGCGCATAACGGGTGATCGAATCCACCAGCAGGAGGACGTGTTTTCCCTCTCGCCGGAAACCTTCCGCGATAGCCGTGGCCACCTGCGCGCACTTTGCCCGCTCGACAGCCGGTCGATCGGAAGTGGTCACCACCACGACCGAGCGCTTCAAGCCCTCCGGACCCAACGTCCGCTCGACGAACTCGACCACCTCACGGCCGCGCTCACCGATCAGCGCGATCACATTCACGTCGGCGCGTGTACCGCGAGCCAACATTCCCATCAATGTGGTCTTACCCACACCGACAGGCGCGACCACTGCAATACGTTGGCCCTGCCCAACGGTCAGCAAGGCGTCCACGGCCCGAATACCGGTCTCGCAGACCCGCTCGATCGGTTTCCGCAACAAGGGCGCGGGCGGATCGGCATCGACCGGCGCAGGCCGCCCGCCCTCCAGCGGACCGCGGGCGTCCATGGGATTGCCAAACCCGTCCAACACACGGCCCAACAAGCCCACTCCCGTCGGGATACTGAATCGCCGGTGTGTCGCAATCACCTCGGTCTCATTCGACAGGCCGGAGATATCCCCGAAAGGAGTCAGAATGGCACTGCTGCCCCGAAAGCCCACTACCTCGGCACGCAGGGGCACGTTTTGCCGCGAGCGTAATTCACACAATTCGCCGACCTGCACCTGGATACCCGTGGCTTTCACCAAGGTTCCAAGCACTTCTGTAACACGCCCCCGCTCGGTAACCGTCGCAAGATCCCGTAGCGCGGCACGCAGCGGGCCCAGGGCCGCCGCGACGTCCGCCCCCGCTCCCGCTTGGGATTTCCCTACTATCGCGGGATTTCCTCCCTCGCGCTCGGTCACCCTCGCTGACCGCTCGGTCACGGCACGCTCCGGTCGCTGTTGTGTTGTACCCGTCCCCGTCACGTATCCATCCCCGCCACGTATCCGGCCCCATCACGTACTCGTCCCCGTTATTCGGAGCTTCCTATGAGCCGCCCTGTAGCTCGACCCTTCCTACCGCATCCGTCACGGCGCTCCGGATTGCTTCGAGCTGGGTACCCAGGCTGGCATCTACCCGGCCCAGCTCAGACTCCAACACGCAGCCGTCCTCCGGCAGCGAATCATCCGCCACGACACGCGCCACCCGTCCGAGTCCCGTATTCCGATCGAAATCACTCAGCGCCGCCTCCGCCGTGGGAACCATTTCCGGGCGCACCCGTAGCCGCGCCCAACTGACGGTACGGAGTGAGCTCTGGAGTAATTCCAGAGCGCGCGCCAGAAAAGCCTCCCGGTCGACCTCCCGGGCCAACAGCGAAACCGCCTCCACAATGATCTGCGCCAGTGCGGGCTGCATCGATTTCAACAGCGCGACCCGCTCGACCTCGACCAGCGCCCAACGCTCCGCCGCCTCGCGCTCGGCTTTCGCCAGGCCTTTCTGATACGCGTCCTCGGTGGCTTTGGCACAGGCTTTTTCGACATTCGCCAGGGCGGTGTTGATTTCGCCCTGCGCACGGCCATAGGCCTGGGTGATCTGCTCGATGACCACGGCCTCGTTGCGCTTGAGAACCTTTCGGTCAGAGGCGAGGCGATAACCCGGACGGTCGATTAAAAACACCAGGCCCACTCGGGGAACCTCCGCGGTATGAGTCGATGGCAGATCAGATCCAGGGCCCGCCGGCCCAGGGCCGGCTCGAGCACGGGAACCTCGCCCAGCCCACGGGCCCGATCAAAGAACAGTTGAGCCCGGCCACGGACCGCAAGCCAGGCGGGCTCGAGCAAGGCCATCAAGGTCCGCGCACCCTGTTCCCTGAGCTCCGCACCCACATCACGCGGCGGATTCGTCTCAAAGCTGACCAACGGCGCCTGGTAATGGAAACAACCGGTGGGGATCTCCTCGATGACAAAGCGCAGCGCTTCCGCGCCCACCGAGGCCGCCAGAACGCGCAGTCGCGCGGACTCGATGATCTGCACCAGCCATTCGCGATGCATGGCCAGGGCCAGCTCCAGCGCCAGGCGCTCGAGACTCGGGCGATCGAGCAGCCATACGCGCTTCTGCGGCTCCTGCATGTCCCAGTCCAACTCCGAGCTCAGGCCGAGCTCCTCCAACAACCAACGGGAGACGTACGGCTCCAGGCGAGCGGGCACCCCGCCCAGCTCATCCAACATCACCGGGGCGAGCTTCGGATCGCGGAGCGCGTCGTGATACCAACTCCGATGGGCATAGCGCGCCGGATGGAGGTTGAGCTCCACCACACGCAGCGCCCGTTGTGGTGCTACGGATTGCGAGACCTTGGAATGACCTGACTCGCCCCGCATCGACTACCGGACCTTCGAGGCCCAGTCCCGCCAGCCAGGCCCGGGACCTGTGTCGGTGGAGGCATTCGCACCCAGGCTCGCGGAGCCCTGTAGCAGCCGTCCCGGCCAATACCGGTTCCACACATAACCCAGACCCACCAGGGTCAGGAGCAACAACATACCCACTCCACCACCCACCACGGCCTTGACCGGTCCACCGGCCGGCGCTGCGGGGGCCGGGGCCGCCGGCTCGTAGCCGGACTTCTCGGCCGGCACGAAAGTCAGCGAGATATTCTCGTAGGTCAGTCCCTCGATGCTGCGCATGATGAGATTCTTGATGGGCGGGGCCAGCGCCTGGATGTCCGCATCGGGGCGATACTTGATGAATACCGATGCGGAAGCCGGCCGGATCTGGGTCGCCAGGGGATCATTCGCCGGAATCACCGGGTGAACGCGCGCCACGATCACGCCATCGATCTGCGACAGGGTGTTGGAGAGCTCCTGCGAGACCGCGTAGATGTAGCGGATGCGCTCCTCGGACGGCGTCGAGATCAACCCTTCTTTCTTGAACAGCTCGCCGACATTCGCAAACTGCTCCCGGGGCAGCCCATGCGAAGCCACGACCTGCAATGCCGCCGGCAGGTCGCGATCATTCACGGCGACCGTCCAGGACTTTTCATCCTGGGTGCTCTTGTCGGCGTGGATGCCCACCGAATACAGGACCGCCAACATCTCGTTCGCGTCCCGCTCGTCGAGCCGCTCGTAGAGCTCCGACTTACAGGAGCACAGTCCCGCCAGCGCCAGTACGGCCACCATCCAACGAAAGGAGTGATTCATGTGAGTGCACTCAAGAGAGTTGGAACAGACTGCGCACGTTCTCACCGGCCACGCGCTCCGTGGAGGTCACGAAGCCGATGCTCATCATGGTGTAGCTCATGTGAGATAACTGGGTCATCCCCCGCTCAAACACCTCGGCCGAGCTGACCGGATTGGAGCCCCCGTGCGAGCTGTGCGAGAGCTCCGCCGTCACCGGGGTGCCGTCGAGCGATACCGAGTCCACCCGATACTGTTCGGCGAGTTGGCCCACGTTGCTCATGACCACTTGCCAATTGCCGCCGGTTCCCGCTCCCTCCACCACCGGCGCCTGGTAGTACTGCGTCCCCCCGCCGCCCGGCGCTTGCAACTGTTGCTCGAAACGCGCCACCTGCTGTGCTGTCGGTTGCGCACCCGTGGTGGACTGGCTGGACGCCAAAGAGGCCATGGCGACATCAGCAACAACCAGGTTAGTCATGTCTGCTCTCCTCTTGCGCAGGCACTGCCTGCTCACCGTCGATCCGGGGCAGCCCTCGCGGCCCTGCCCGTGCAACGCATGCGTTGCACCCGTTTGCGCGGGCGTTGCCCGCTCACCGTCGATCCGGGGCGCATTCCGCTGCGCGTGCTCAGCACGCTCACGGTCTGTCCAGGGTCCGGCCTCTCGGCCTCCCCCGCGCGATGCATGCATCGCACCCTCGCGGCCCCTGCCCGTGCGACGCACGCGTCGCACCCTTCAAGCATACACACGATGCGCGTGCGGAACCCGGTCCGCCGCCGAATCACCACTCGCAAGTCCCGCCGGCGCGGCGCTCACCCCCGGATCCAGTCCAAGCGTCTCCTGCGCCAGCTTGACCGCGTATTCCTCGCGGCCTTCATCGATCACCTCCTGCAACAGCCTGCGCCATCCCGGCTTGCCCGCGTCCCGGTGAGCGATACCCAACAGAACTTTCCCCATCTGAAAGTCGGGAAACTTCTCCCGCACGGCCTCCAGCTCTTCCAGGGCCTCGCGCAGGCGTCCCTGGGATATCTGGCACAGCGCCAGGTACGTGCCGGGATGCGGCAGATCATCGCGATAGGCCTTCATGGCGCGCAGAATCTGCTCGCCTTCGTCAAACCGCTGCAGCCGCTCACACATCAGGCCAATGAGCAGCATCAAGCGGCTGATCTGTAAATCCACACCCCATCGCTTTGTCATATCAGTCGCCCCATTCAAAAACACTCATGCGAGCTGCGCAGGGACGAAAGCCCTGCGCAACCCCACATCATCCCAACCGCGGATCAGGTGCGACCCACACTGCTGGCCGCCTGGGCCGCCGCGTTGTTGCGGTTGATCGCCATGTTGGTCTGCATTTCCACCAGCGATTCCTGCTTGGATTGCTCCTGCAAAGCCTGCATCTGCGCTGACCAATTGGATTGCGTATTCGTCCCACTTACCGGCGTCGTCATTGAGCTACTCCTTCGTTACGTTGGTGCCTGAGCACTGTTCAGTGCTCTCCATAGGGGACATAGAACAGCCCCCCGCATTTCTCAAGCGTGCACCGAATTCCACGTCTCCGTCACGACGGTCTCCCCCAACCGGATCGCGGCCAGCAGATCAACCAGGATCCGCTCCTGCTCCTCGGTGACGTTCCCCTCCTCGAGGGCGGAATGGATGGCCTCAACCGCCACAGCCAACTCGTCGAGGACTTCATCACGGAGCGATCCTGCGGTATCGCGGGCCAACTGCTCATTCAACGTGGCTTCCGATCCACGCAGCGCCGCGCCCTTGTCCGGGACCTTCGTACCGGGTTGTATGCCAGACTCGGTCATGGAGCATTCCCCCTCATCACTGCAACTTGTAGGCCGCGATCCGACCGCCGCGCGCGAATCGAATCTCGTTCGCGTCGATCGACACCACTTCGGCCCCGTCCGGCAACACACCACCGACGAAATAGCGTGCCCCGTTATCGGTGATGAAATAACTGGGATTGCCGACCATGACACTCTGGACCCGCACCGGCAACGGCCCGGGGGACCCGGAATCCGTCTCATCCGCGTAGGTCACGTGATCCTCCACCGGGATGGTGCCGCGCAGGTCGTCCGCCAATGCCTGGATTCGGGTTTTCAACGCGGTTCGTGTGGTGCGGCCTTCCACGAGCAGCCGGCCGTCGTGGAATTCGACCTGCACACTGTTGTCGGACAGCGCCTGGCGTGCCTGCTCGACCAACCGCTCGTTGCTCTGCCCGTGGATCCGGGAATTCAATTCACTCAACCGTTTCGCTCCCGCGTCAGGGTTCGTCTTCACGGCCCGGCTCGCGGTGGCAATCGTCATGACCGCCAACAAAACACCCACCATTCCCATCAACAACAAGGTCCGCGAGGGCGATCGATCGTTCGCAACACGCGATTCCGCCAGATTCCGCGGCGGTGAGTCCTGGCGCAACACAAACTGCAGCGCGCCGATCTCGTATTGCACTTCAATGGCGCCGCCGTCGTATTTGATCTCTCCGGGAGGGACCGGCCGCGGTGTTCTGGAGCGTAAATCCTGAACTGTAAAGCCGCTCCAACTCCGTGTCAGACTGCAATGGCGTGCGGCAATGTGACTGTCACGTAGCACCAGGTCACAATCATCCCCGCAGCCGATCAGATATTCCGCGGCCGTGAGCTCGAGCGACGCACCGCTATGAAGTCCCGAGACGACCCTCAGAGTGGCCGGCACCCTCGTCAGCGCACCTTGAGCCTGCGCTCCTTCGGGCTGCGGTGCCTCCAGCGCATGTTGTGACGACACCAGCGATGCGAAGCGACGCGCACCGCGCGCAAAGGCCACACGCCGACCGGTGGCCAGCCTGGCCAGCAACCCTGTGACGACGGTGTTGAATTGTGTGGCGGATTGCATGACGCGCGCCTCCTCGGGTTCTCAGTGCTCTACCACGCGTGGGGTCAGCATGAACAGGTGCTCCATGTGCGACCTTTCTTTCTGCTGATGCCGAAACAATGCCCCCAGTACCGGGATTGCCGACAGGCCCGGAATACCCACCTTCGTATCGTTGTGAACATCGCTCTTCAAGCCGCCGATCAGCAGGCTTTCGCCTTCATTGATGAAGGCCTGCGTGGTGATGGTGGTCCGTTGAACCACCGGAAGATTCCCCACGGCCTGCTGCGTAATACCGCCATCCTCGATGCGGATGGCCAACTTGATCTGCGCCTTGCCGCCCTCGCTCACCAGCAGAGGGGTGACCCGCAGCGAGGTGCCGGCCGAAACGTTGTACAACCCGACATCCAGGTTACCGGCCACCGGCACGTAGAAGGTGTTGAGGTCTTCCAACACCGCCTCCACGTTGTCCAGGGTCAGAACCCGCGGGCTGGACACGATGTGGGCCTTGCCATGATCGGCGAGCGCGCTCACCCGGGCCATCAGGAACCGCCCCGAATCGCCCAACACAGTGGTCGCGATGCCTCCGGTGGGTAATTGCGCAGCCGGGATGATCAGCGGCTGAGTCAGCCCCTGCGTAGGCAGAGTGGGAATGCCGATACCCGTCGCTGTTGACGTGCCGGTCGTCGTGGTCGAATTGGGGAAATAGCCCGGTGACAGATTGATCGCCGCGCTCCCTGAGCGTGCCCGCCAGTCCACACCCAGCGTGTCGATCGCATCGTCGCTCACCTCGATCACCCGTGCCTCGATCTCCACCAACGCAGGCTTCACATCCAGCGACTTGATGATGGCCTCGTAGAACGGCATCCGTTCGGGCACATCGCGGACAATGACCGCGTTCATCCGACCATCGGCCTCGAATTGGGGCAATTCCACGTTACCGTACACCGGTTGCACGGCGGGACTGTCCTGGTAGTCCCCCATATCCTGCCTGGGCGCGAGCTGCGAGAGCCGCTCGGGTTGCGAGCCCGATACCTGGTCGCCACGGAAATAACCCATGCCGCGCAGCCGATCCAACTTGCTCTGTCGGGCCGAAACCGGCACCGGGGCCGCAAACACAGGCCGTGTCGAGGGATAGAGACTGCGCAGAACGCTCACCACGCCGGGCAGAGTGTGATCCTGGCTATCAGCGGTGTAGGTGAAGTCCGCCGCCCATGCAAACTTCAGTGGAAACACCTTGATCTCGGTTCGCAGGTTCTGGGCGTTGGATTGCGACGGACCCGCGCCTTCGTTCAAGGCTGCCACCGCCTGCCTGACCAACTCGACATAGCGTTTGGGTCCGGCCACCCGCGCGGTGTCGTGCACCCGGTCGTAGTTGATCGGATAGCGCGGATCCAACACTCCGAGACGGCCCAGTGCGGCCTGAAGCTGCGCTCCCGAGACGCCCCCGAGCTGCACGACCTCGCTGGCCATGTCACCGCCCGGAGAGATATAGAGCACACTGCCGTCGTAATACCAGGTCACCCCAAATGACATGGTCAGAATGTCGAGCATGCCCTGGGGCGTGGTATCGAATTTCCCATTGACGGTGCCGGAGACCTCCGGTGCCACCACCACACTCACGCCCTGGCTGGCCGCGAAGTCGCGGATGAAGTCCTTGAGCGGCTTGTCATGGGCCACATAACTGAAATGATCGGTGCGCCAGTGAATATCGGCTGCCTGCGCGGGCGGGGCAAGACCTGCCGATGTCAGCGCAGTCAGGAGCGCAAGACCCGCGCAAGCCAGCCAATCGCGTGCAGTCCGTGCCACCGAAGGTCTAACGGACATCAGCGCCTCCCATTCCAACGCTGGTGAGCAACTGGTCGGCGGTGTGATAGAGCTCGGTAGCCACCCACTTCGAAGTCAGTGCCAACACCATGAAAACGGCCACCAGCTTGACGGCCTGCGCCACGCCCTGGTCCTGAATCTGGGTGACGGCCTGGACGATCGCCATTCCCAACCCGACGATCGCCGAGGTGAGCACTGCCGGCAGCGACAGCCACAGCACCAGCATCAACGCCCGGTAACATCCATCAATGACAGCCCCGGAATCCATAAACCTCACATCTTCACGCCCACAGGACGCCTCGCGGGCGCCTGTTGGAGCGAAAGTCGTCCGACGGCCTGTACCTGCACGCTCGGCGGCAGCTCCTGGAAAGACAGCACCGACCAGGTCGGGAACCGCGCGGTCAGGAACCGCTTCAGATAGCGACGCACCCCCATGGAAGTCAGTACCACCTGGGGTCCTTCGGACTTGAACGGCGAGAGCGCCTGCTCCGCACCGGCCATCAACGCCTGCGCGGCCTCGGGGGCCAGCGCCAGAAAACCTCCACCCGGACCTTGTTGAATGGCGTCCTCGAGAATCTTCTCGGCCGCTCCGTCCAGCACCACGGCACGCAGATGGCCCTTGGCATCGAGGAAACGCGGCACAATGAAGCGGCCCAGATCCACGCGCACGTATTCGGTGAGCATGACAATGTCTTTCTCGCGTGCCCCCCAGACCACCAGGCTCTCGCAGATCTCGCGCAAATAGCGGATCGAGATGCCCTCCTGGACCAGGCGGCGCAGTACTTCCGCAATCTTCTGCAACGGCAGTGACTTCTGCACTTCGGCGGCCAACTCCGGGAGTTGGCTCGCCGCGCGCGACAGCAACTGGTGTGTCTCCTGAATACCCATGAAGGAGTCGGCGTGCCGCCGTACCACCCAGGCGATATGCGCGGCGAGGGTCTGCTCAGAGCCCTGTCGCCTCTCAGGCTCTTCCCCCGTAGCGCTCTCCGGAGCAGCCAACGCGAGAACATTGCTCCGGGTCAGGTCGCCAAAGGCGACCTGCATTTCCTGCACGTCAATCGAGTATTGAGCACCGCCCAACATCCCGTCCCAGGTCACCTGCAGCCCGGGGAACGGCAGACCGAGCTCGCGACTCAGGGTGACCTTCTCGGTGGCCAGGGCGGAATCGAAATCCTCCAGCGACAGGCTGCCTCGCAGACCGGAAGCCAACCGGAGTCGCAACGGCACGGCGATCGAGTCCGCGCCGGTCTTTTCCAACGCGATGGTACTCGCATCCCGCTGCATAGCCGGCGTGAGGGACTGGTGTCCAACGGCCTCTTCCTTGCGCGCCGCCTTGTAGCCCAGGTAGCCGGCGCCCCCCAACAGTAACGCCAGTGTCACAAAGGGCCACGCAGGCAGTCCGGGTACCAGCAGGAAGGTAGCCACCAACGCTGACGCGATCAGCAGCGCGCTCGGTTGGGCCAGCACCTGGCTCGCGATCTGCACGCCCAGGGTGGCGCGTCCCTTGCCCCGGCTGTCGATGCGCGTGATCATGATGCCGGCGGCAATCGACACAAACAGCGAAGGAATCTGGGCAACCATGCCATCACCCACCGAAAGGACCGAGTACGTGTCGACGGACGCGCCGAGCGACAGGCCACGCATGCTGACACCAATCGCGATACCGGCCACAATGTTCACGAACGCGATCAGAAGTCCCGCGATGGCGTCTCCCTTGACGAACTTCATGGCGCCGTCCATGGCACCATAAAGACGACTTTCTTCCTCGAGATCACGACGGCGCCGCTGCGCTTCTTCCTTGTCAATCAAACCGGCACGCAGGTCCGCATCCACACTCATCTGCTTGCCGGGCATTCCATCCAGGGAGAAACGCGCGCCCACTTCCGCGACACGCTCCGCGCCCTTGGCAATGACAATGAACTGCACGATGGCAATGATCAGGAAGACCACCAGGCCGACCACCACGTTGCCCCCCACGACCAGGTGACCGAAGGTGTCGATGATGTGGCCGGCCGCACCGTTCAGGAGAATCAGCTTGGTGGAGGCGATGTTCAGTGACACCCTGAACAACGTCGTCAGCAGCAACAGCGAGGGAAAGGTCGACAATCCCAGTGCCGACGGCACATACATCGAGAGCATGAGCAGAGCAATGCTCGCGGCGAGGTTGGTGGCAATCAGGCCATCCAGCAGCAACGTGGGAAGCGGGATGACCAGCAGTCCAATGACTGCG
>Ga0105240_10010073_pt1 | contig 13307 bp, 13 predicted proteins | sample KBSC54metaG_FD_80426 | JGI IMG/M metagenome (GOLD analysis project Ga0105240, IMG submission 80426) | Corn rhizosphere microbial communities from Kellogg Biological Station, Michigan, USA - KBS C5-4 metaG | ecosystem: Host-associated > Plants > Roots > Rhizosphere > Soil | place: Michigan, USA... | reverse complement strand
TGCGCCACCGCGGCGTCAACATCATCGCCTGCCCGTCCTGCGCCCGGCAGGGCTTCAACGTCATCGACACGGTGTCACAGCTCGAGGAGCGGCTCGCCCACATCTCGACCTCGATGAGCCTGTCGATCATCGGCTGCGTGGTGAACGGCCCGGGCGAGGCCCTGATGACCGACCTGGGCTTCACCGGCGGCGGCAAGGGCTCGGGCATGGTCTATGTGGCGGGCCGGCCCGACCACAAGATGGACAACGAGGCCATGGTCGACCACATCGTCGAGCTGGTCGAAGCCCGCGCCGCGGAGCTGGCGGCCGTGCCGCAGGCGGCGGAGTAGGTCGCTCATGAGCGGGGCGGACAGCCCGGGGCCGGCGGGCCGCGGCCGGCGCCTGGCGGCCTCGATCGCCGAGGCTATCGGCGACACCGCGCTGGTGGACCTGGCGCGCCTGACGCGATCCAGCGGCGGGCGCGTGCTGGCGAAGCTGGAGCTGCTGAATCCGGGCCTGTCGAAGAAGGACCGCATGGCGCGCCGCATCCTCGAGGACGCGGTGACCTCCGGCGAACTGCGGCCCGGCCAGCCGGTGGTCGAGCTGACCAGCGGCAACGCCGGCATGGGCGCGGCCATCGTCTGCTGCGCCCAGGAGCGGCCGTTCATCGCGGTGATGTCCGAGGGCAATTCGGTCGAGCGCGCGCGCATGATGCAGGCGGCCGGCGCGGAGGTGATCCTGGTGCCCCAGGCGCCGGGCTCGCGCCCCGGACAGGTGTCGGGCGCCGACCTCGCCCTGGTCGAGACGCGGGCGCGGCAGGTCACCGCCGAACGCGGCGCCTTTCGCCTGGACCAGTTCCTGCGCGCGGGGAACCCGCGGGCCTATGAGGAGGTGGCCGAGGAGATCTGGGAGGCCAGTGGCGGGGCGGTTACCGCCTTCTGCGATTTCGTCGGCTCGGGCGGCACCTTCGCGGGCCTGAGCGCCGGCTTCGCCCGTCTCGATCCCAGCATCCGCGGCTATGTCGTCGAGCCGGCGGAGGCCGCGGTGCTGGCCGGGCGGCCGGTCGCCGATCCCAACCACCGGCTGCAGGGCGGCGGCTATTCCATGGCCGAGCTGCGGCATCTGGCTGGGGTCGAACCGGCCGGCTATCTGCAGGTGACGGACGCCGAGGCGATCGCGGCCGCGCGGCGCCTGGCCCGGGAGGAAGGCATCGTCGCCGGCTTCTCCACCGGGGCGAACCTGGCCGCCGCCCTGCAGCTCCTGGCCGGCCCCGAGGCGGGCGGCGTGATCGCCATCATGGTCTGCGACTCGGGCCTGAAGTACCTGTCCACGGACCTCTGGGCCTAGCGGCCTCCCCTCCCCATTAAGGGGAGGGATGGAAAAATGACGCCCGCGTCACTCTTGCGCGGCTTCGCCATACGCGCTTAGGTGCGGCTGCCTTTTTTGGGAGCGAGACATGGCCGCAGCAGACGGGAACTGGAAGATCACCATCAACACGCCGATGGGCGCGCAGGAGGTGACGGCTTCGATCACCACCAGCGGCGACACCTTCACCGGCAAGACCTCCGGCCGCATGGGCGACGCCGACGTCAGCGGCAAGGTCAACGGCGACACGCTGACCTGGAGCGCCGCCATCACCCAGCCGATGCCCATGACCCTGGAGTTCGAGGCCACGGTCTCGGGCGACGCCATGACCGGCAACGTCAAGCTCGGCGCCTTCGGCAACGCGCCCCTGAGCGGCGTGCGCATCTAGACCCTCGGCGCTCCGGCGCCCGTGCGAGGCCCCCGCCGGCGACGGCGGGGGCCTTTTTCGTTGCTTACCTCCCCCGTCTACGGGGGAGGGCAATGCTACCGCCGCCGGGGCGGGACGACGTCGGCGAAGATCTCGAAGCTCTTCCACTTGGGCTCGAGCGGCGCGGCGTCGGCCTGCGGCAGGTAGGCCGAGGGCTCCACCAGGCCCAGGTTCGGCACGTAGCGCGGGCAGTTGGGGAAGATGTCGACCGGCGTGACCTTGACCAGCAACTGGGCGCCCGGGACCTGCGCCATCAGCGGATCGTCGCCCACCACCTCGGCCGTCCCGTTCACCCGCAGGCGCTTGGGGGCCTCGCCGAAGGCGATGAACAGCAGGCCGACGTTGCGGTTGATCCCCAGGTTCCCCAGGCTCTTGAACATGCCGTTGCCGTCGTAGTCGGGGAACACCAGCAGGTCCGGCGCGGCCACGGCCACGAACCCCGGCGGCCCGCCCTTGAACGAGCAGTCGGGCCGGCCTTGCGCATCCGCCGTCGCCAGGAAGAAGAAGCCGAGCGAGCCGATGAAGGCCGCGTCGTCGTCGTTGAACCGGTCGCGTCTGAGCTTCTCGTCCAGGCGGTCGGCGAGCGCGCGGCTGCCGAAGGCGTCCTGCAGCGCGCGGTTACCCTCATGATACATGGGAGCCCCCTTCCCTCGCGGCCCGTTTGGCAAGCGGCCTGCGGAAGGCTAGAGGAAGCTCCCCTTCCGCTCAGGCGTCCAGACCCTTGCGACTTCCCCAGGCCCGGCTCGATTCTGTGCTCGACCGCTTCCGCGAGATCGAGGCGCGCATGGGCGCGGCCACGGACGGCCCGGAGATCGTGCGCCTGGGCAAGGAGCACGCCGAGCTGAAGCCGGTGGTCGACGCGGTCAACACCCTGCAGAAGGCCCAGGCGGAGCGGCGAGAGGCGGAGGAGATGTACCAGGCCGGCGATCCAGGTCTGAAGGACATGGCCTTCGAGGAGATGCAGGCCCTGGACGCTCAACTGCCCGCCCTGGAGCACGAGGTGGCCCTGCTGCTGGCGCCCAAGGACAAGGACGAGAACGCCTCCGCCATCCTGGAAGTGCGGGCCGGCACCGGCGGCGACGAGGCGGCCCTCTTCGCCGGCGACCTCTTCCGGATGTACCAGCGCTACGCCGCCGAACACGGCTGGCGGGTGGAGATCGACAGCCTCTCGGAGGGCGAGGCCGGCGGCTACAAGGAGATCATCGCCGCGGTCACCGGCGACGGGGTGTTCGGCCGGCTGAAGTTCGAGAGCGGCGTCCACCGGGTGCAGCGCGTGCCGGCCACCGAGGCGCAGGGGCGCATCCATACTTCCGCCGCCACCGTCGCCGTCCTGCCGGAGCCGGAGGACGTGGAGATCGACATCAAGGACGCCGACATCCGCATCGACACCTACCGCTCGTCCGGCGCCGGCGGCCAGCACGTCAACAAGACCGACTCGGCCGTGCGCATCACCCACCTGCCCACCGGCATCGTGGTGACCAGTTCGGAGAAGTCACAGCACCAGAACCGGGCCCGCGCCATGAAGGCGCTGAAGGTCAAGCTCTACGACCAGCAGCGCGAGGCCCTGGACGCCGCCCGTTCGGACGCGCGGAAATCCCAGGTGGGCTCCGGCGACCGCTCGGAACGGATCCGCACCTACAACTTCCCGCAGGGGCGCGTCACCGACCACCGGATCAATCTGACGCTCTACAACCTGCCGAAGATCATGGAGGGCGAGGCCCTCGACGACGTGATCAACCCGCTGATCGCCGAAGACCAGGCGGCGCGGCTGTCGGCGCTGGAAGACGAGTACAACTAGCCGCCGCCGAGTTCGCGGACGATCTCCCGGATCACCGGCGCCCAGTCGCCGGGGGCGGCCTGGGCGAAGAGGCGGGCGCTGGGGTACCAGGGCGAGGCGCCCTGGCGCGGCCAGTGCCAGTCGAGCGCGAAGCGGGAGAGCAGCACCCAGACGGGCTTGCCGAGCGCGCCGGCCAGGTGGGCCGCGGCGGTGTCGACGGTGATCACCAGGTCGAGGCCGGCGACGAGGTCGGCGGTGTCCTGGAAATCCGCAGCGCCGGTGTCGGCCGGGTCGAGGCTGACGGCGCCCGGGAGGGCCAGCAGAGCCGCGCCCTCGTCCGCGGAAAGCGAGCGGAAGCGGTCGTTGGCGTTGGCGGCGTCCCCGTGGGTCACCACGCCGATCCGGCCGCCGCCGGCCCGCGGGTCGCCGAAGAGGTAGGGCGCCGCCGGCACGGTCTGCACCGTCACCCCCAGCCGGTGCGGCAGGGAGAGCGGCAGGGTCCAGAAGTCGAAGTCTCCGCCCTGCAGGATCGCCGGGTCCGGCGGGGTGAACCGCACAGGCAGGGGCGCGAAGAGCCGCTCGAGCGGCGCGCGGCCGGCGTAGGTCACCTGGGCGGCGTCCAGCCGGGACAGGAACCGCGCCATCATGATCTGGTCGCCGTAGCCCTGCTCGTTCCAGACCAGCAGACGCTTGCCGGCCAGCGGTTCGCCCGTCCATTCGGGACAGCCAGGGGCCCGCGCGTGCATCCGGTCGCGGGCCGCGCGCCGCTCGTAGAGGGCCCAGCCCTCCTCGAAGCGGCCGGCCGCGATCAGCACGCAGCCCAGGTCGAACGCGGCCATCGGATAGTCGGGCGCGAGCTCCAGGGTGCGCCGGTAGGCGGCCTCGGCCGCGGCCAGCTGGCGGGTGGTGCGCAGGTGCACGGCGAGCGCGAAGTGGCGGCGCGGCTCGTCCGGCGCGGCCTCGGCGGCGCGGCGGTAGAAGGCCTCGGCCTCGCCGGTCCGGCCGGTTTCGTGGCGGATCAGGCCCAGGTTGTGCAGCGAGGGCGGATGGTCGTGGGCCGCGACGATCCGGCCATAGAGCCGCTCGGCCTCCGCCACCTGGCCGGCCCTGTGCGCGGCGAGCGCGGCCTGGAACTCGGCGTCCACGTCCATGGCCGCGATCCTAGCGAGCGCGGTCGGCGGCCAACAATGGGTTTCCCCTATCGGCGCCGGGACGGCCGCCGGCCGAGACCTCGTTCTCCATCTCGGAATTGAACTCCGCGCCGAACAGCACGATGGTCAGCGACAGCCAGATCCAGGTCATGAAGCCGACGATCGCGCCCAGCGACCCATAGGTCCTGTCGTAGTGGCCGAAGCGCCCGACATAGGCGGAAAACACCAGCGACATGGCCATCCACAGGACCGCGGCCAGCGCCCCGCCCGGCGTGATCCACCGCCACCGCGCGCCGTGCCGCGACGGCCCGAAGCGGTAGAGGATCGACAAGGCGCCGGCGGTCACCACCAGCAGCAGCGGCCAGCGCAGGATGCTCGCCCCCGGCGAGACCTGCAGATGGACCAGCGCCAGGACCTCGGGGACGGCGACGATGGCGCTCATCGCCAGCATGGCGAAGCCGATGGCCGCGGCGGTGAACGCCAGCGAGACCAGGTTCAGCACGACGAAGTTGCGGCGCTCGCGAAGCTCGTAGGCGACGTTCAGGCCGAAGATCAGCCCCTTCATGCCGGCGTTGGCGCTCCACACCGAAAACAGCAGGCTGACCAGGAAGGTGAGCTGCAGGCTGGCCGCCGGGGTCGCCGCGAGCCGGGTCATCTGCTCGCTGAGCACGCTGACCCCGCCCGCCGGCAGGAGGCCCGCGAGCCCCGCGATCTGCCGCTGCGCGCCGGCGACGTCGCCCACCAGGCCGTAGAGCGAGACGAAGACGCCCAGCGCCGGGAACAGCGCCAGCAGCGCGAAGAAGGTCGAGCCGCCCGCCACCATCGGGATCTGGTCGGCGTTGAACTCCGCCACCGTCCGCTTGAGGATCGCCCACCAGCCGCGGCGGCTCACCTCGACGGGGGAGTCGGCGTCGGCTTCGCCCCCGGGACGCGGCCATTTGCGCAGGACGCCGTCCAGGAAGACCGTCGAAAGGCCGATCAGCACGCCGGCCGAAAGCGTCCCCAGCCGGTCCAGCCAGGGGGTCGGCTTCCTGGGCGCCGGGCGCGAGGCTTGAAGGGTGGTCATGCGGCAGGCCCGACGGTGGTGGTGGTCTGGCCGCAGAAGGCGGACCTGCGCCGTTCGGTTCCCATCGTCGCGTCCCGGCCGCCGTTCCGCTTGTGGCCGGCGCGCGCATGCGGCAAGGGGCGCATATGAGCGGTCACGTCGCGGCCATCTTCCGCCACTCAGTGAAGGGCTTCACCCCCGAGGCGCTGGCCAGCGTCGCGCTGGCGCCCGGCGAAGGCTTCCCGCACGACCGCGTCTGGGCCGTGGAGAACGGCCCGAGCGGCTTCGATCCGGCCGCCCCGGCCTTCGTGCCGAAACAGAAGTTCACGGTCCTGGCCCAGATCGCCCGCGTCGCCGCCGCGCGCACCCGCTACGACGCAGGGACCGGCGTGCTGCACGCGACCCGCCCCGACGGCGCGGACTTCGCCGGGCGGCTGGCCGACCCGGCCGGGCGCGAGGCCTTCGCCGCCTGGCTGACGACGCTGCTGGGCGAGGACGCCAGGGGCCCCTTGCGCGTCGTGGAGGCCCCTGGCCAGCACCGCTTCACCGACCACCCCAAGGGACAGGTCTCGATCATCAGCCTAGCCAGCGTGCGCGACCTCGGCCAGCGGATGGGCGTCGAGCTCGACCCCTTGCGGTTCCGCGCCAACCTCTATGTGGAGGGCTGGCCCGCCTGGGCGGAGATCGGCTGGACCGGCCGCGCGATGATGCTGGGCTGGGCCCAGGCCAGCGTCGTCAAGCCGATCGTCCGCTGCGCCGCGACCCACGTGGACCCGGCCACCGCCGAGCGCGACCTCGACGTCACCAAGGCGCTGTTCGATCACTACGGGCACATGCACTGCGGCATCTATGTGCAGGTGACCTCGCCGGGTGTCGTCGGCCTCGGCGACGCGGCCTCGGCGCCGGCGGTCGAGCTCCAGCCGCAGGACGCGGGATGAGCCTGACCCTCGTTCAGGCCTGGCAGGGCGCGCGCCGCCGGCTGGAGGCCGCGGGCCTGGCCGGGCCGGTGATCGACGCGCGCCTGCTGGTCGAGGCCGCGGCCGACACGACCCGCGCCGAGATCGTGGGCGATCCTCACCGCCCGCTGACGCCGGAACAGGCGGCGCGGCTGGAGGACTACCTGACGCGGCGCGAGCATCGCGAGCCGGTCAGCCACATCCTGGGCCGCAAGGGCTTCTGGAAGATCATGCTGGGGGTCACCCCCGACGTGCTGACGCCCCGGCCGGACACCGAGACCGTGGTGGAGTGGGTGCTGCGCGACTTCCCCGAGACCGCCGCCCGGTCGGTGCTGGACCTGGGCGTCGGCTCCGGCGCCATCCTGCTGGCGATCCTGGCCGAGCGGCCGGCGGCCCGCGGGCTGGGCGTCGACGTCTCGGAGGAGGCGCTGGCGGTGGCCCGCGACAACGCCGCCCACCTGGGCCTCGCCGGCCGTCTGGCCCTGCTGCGCGGCGACTGGACCGAGGGCCTGGGGGACGACAGCTTCGACCTGGTGGTCTCCAACCCGCCCTATATCGCCAGCGCGGTGATCGAGACCCTGGAGCCGGAGGTGCGCGACCACGAGCCCCGCATCGCCCTGGAGGGCGGGCCCGACGGCCTGATGCACTATCGCCGCCTGGCGCCGGAGATTCTCAGGGTGCTGAAGCCCGGCGGCCGCTTCGCCGTGGAGATCGGCTACGACCAGAAGGATGCCGTCGAGGCCCTGTTCCGCGACGCGGGCGCGGCGGACGTCCAGACGCTCCGCGACCTCGGCGACCGCGACAGGGTTGTCGCAGGCGCGAAAAAGACCTTGGAAAGCTGAGCCCGACTCGCTACTTAGGAAGCGTCTCCACCCAATATGTCGGCTTCAGGTAGAGGCGTCCCGCAAAGGACGCACGCCGGTGACGACAGGGCGCGACGGCTCCCAAGGCGTCTCGCTTCAAGGCTTCCGGGCGGAAGACGGGGAACATTTAACGTCTTCGACAATAGAAACCGGGCCAAGCACCCGATCCCGCTGAAGGCTAAGCGCAGGCCGCCCCCACCAGGGCCCGGCCGTAGGGAAACCCAGACGGTTATCAAATGAGAGATTTCAAGGGCATGAAGCGTCAACGCGGCCGCAATCGCGGCGGCGGCGGAAGCAGCGGCGGCGGCGGCGGCAAGTCGCAGGCCCAGAACGCCAACCGGGCGTTCGATTCCAACGGCCCCGAGGGCTCGAAGGTCCGCGGCAACGCCCAGCACGTCTTCGAGAAGTACCAGCAGCTGGCGCGCGACGCCTCGGCGGCCGGCGACCGGGTGCTCGGCGAGAACTACCTGCAGCACGCCGAGCACTATTTCCGCCTGCTCAGGGCCATGCAGCCCACCCGCCCGGCCAGCGAGATCCTCGGCCGCGACCACTTCTCCTCCGGCTTCGACATCGATTTCGAGGACGAGAGCGCCCAGGCCCAGTCCGAGGCGGCCGACGCCGCCTCCGCCGAGGCCGGCGACACCCCGGAAACCTGGCAGGCCCGCGAAAACGGCGGCGGTGAGCGCGCCCGCGACGACAGCCGCCCGCAACAGCGCGACGACCGTCCCCGGGACGGCCAACGGGACGGGCCGCGCGACGGCCAGGGCCAGCCGCGCGACGACCGCCCGCGCTACGAGAACCGCGACCGCAACGACAACAACGGCCAAGGGGGTCGCCGCGACCGCCCCTGGCGCGACGAGCGGCCCCGCGACGGCCAGCAGGGCCAGCGCGACGACCGCCCGCGCGACGACCAGCGCCCCCGCGACGACCGGCCCCGCTATGACGACCGGCCGCGCGACGACCGGCCCCAGCAGCAGCGCGACGACCGCCCGCGTGACGATCGCCCGCAGCAGCGCGACGACCGGCCGCGCTTCGACCGCAACCGCGACGACCGGCCCGAGCGCGATCCGCTGGCCGTGGTCGAGCCGCAGGCCCAGGCCCCGCTGGCCGCGCCCGCCCCCGAACGCAAGGCCCGCGTGCTGCGCGACGCCGAGGGCGGCGAGAGCCACGCCCCGGCCTTCCTGCAGGCGCCCGCCGCCCGCACCGACGCCCCCCGCGGCGACGTCGACGAGGCGCCCAAGCCCCGCCGCCGCCGCGCGGCCCGCGGCGACGTCACCACGGCCTCCGAAGGCGAAGACTAGGATCGCGTTCGCCGCCACCTTCCTCTCCCCCGGCGAAGCCGAGAGGGAGAGGGTAGGGAGAGGGCGGCTCGTGAAGATGTATTCCGCCGACGGCAGGCGAAATCCCTCCCCGGATCGGGGCGGACTCGCCGAGGCCGCCGAGACGTCTGCGCCGCCCTCTCCCTACCCTCTCCCCCTCTCGCTACGCTCGGGGGAGAGGATGGCGCTCCGCTATTTCGTCGCGGGGCTGAGCGGGAAGCCCTTGGAGCGCAGGTAGGCGTCGATCTTGGCGTCGCGGCCGCGGAACTTGCGGTAGGCGACCGAGGGGTCGACCGTGTTGCCCACCGAGACGATGTCGTCGTGGTACTTCTTGGCCATGGCCTTGTCGTAGGGCCCGCCGTGCTCGACGAAGGCCTCGAAGGCGTCGTGGTCGAGCACCTCGGACTGCAGGTAGCTGTAGTAGCCCGCCGCATAGCCGTCGCCCGAGAAGATGTGCGCGAACTGCGTCGGGCGGTGGCGCATCACCACCTCCTTGGGCAGGCCCAGCGCCTTGAAGGTGTCGGCCTCGAACTTGTCGGGATCGATGTCGCCGCCGCCGGCCAGGTGGATCTTCATGTCGTAGATCGCGCTGGCCATGAACTCGGTGACGTCGAAGCCCTGGTTGAAGGTCGCGGCTTTGCGGATCTTGGCCACCAGGTCGGGCGGGATCGCCTGGCCCTTCTCGTTGACCGCGAACTTGTTGAGGATCTCCGGCGTCGACAGCCAGTTCTCGTTGAGCTGGGAGGGGAACTCCACGAAGTCGGTGGCCACCTGGGTGCCGGCCTGGGTCGGATAGGTCACCGCCGAGTTCAGGTCGTGCAGGGCGTGGCCGAACTCGTGGAAGATGGTGATCCCGTCGTCCCAGCTGATCAGGATCGGCTGGCCGGGCGCGGCCTTCACGAAGTTGGTGTTGTTGGAGACCACCGCGGTCTGGCCGCCGAGGAAGCGGCTCTGCGGCCGGTAGGTCTGCTCCCAGGCGCCGGAGTTCTTGCCCTCGCGGGCGTAGGGGTCGAGGTACCAGAGGCCGACGTGCTGGCCGCCCTTCTTGACCTCGTAGACCGTGACGTCGGGGTTGAAGACCGGCACGCCCTCGACCTTGGTGAAGGTGAAGCCGTAGAGCTGGCCGGCCTCCCAGAACACCGCGTCGCGGATCTTGTCGAGCTGCAGGTAGGTCTTCACCAAGCCGTTATCGAGGTCGTACTTCGACTTGCGCACCTTCTCCGCATAGTAGCGGTAGTCCCAGGGCGCGATGGTGATCTTGGCGCCTTCCTGGTCCGCCACCGCCTGCATGTCGGCGACCTCCTGACGGACCCGGGCCGTGGCCGAGGGCCAGACCGCCAGCATCAGGGCCATGGCCTCTTCCGGCGTCTTGACCATCTTGTCGCCCAGCTTCCAGTGGGCGAACGAGGGATAGCCCAGCAGCCTGGCGCGCTCGTAACGCAGCTTCAGGATCTCGGTGATGATCGCGGAGTTGTCGTGGGCGTCCTTGTGGTCGCCGCGGCTGTAGTAGTTGCGCCAGACCTTCTCGCGCATGGCGCGGTTGTCGGAATAGGTCAGGAAGGGGTCCATCGACGAGCGGGTGTTGGTGATCGCCCATTCGCCCTTGTGGCCGTGTTCGGCCGCGGCCGCCGCGGCGGCGGTCTTCAGCCCTTCCGGCAGGCCGCCCAGCTCGTCGGCCTTGAGGTAGGTGATCCAGCCCGCCTCGTCGGCCTGCAGGTTCTGGCTGAACTTGGCGAACAGGGTGGCCAGCCGCTGGTTGATCGCCGTCACCCGGACCTTGGCCTTGGGGTCCAGCTTGGCGCCGGCGCGCACGAAGTTGTTCCAGTAGATCCACGACAGGCGCTGCTGCTCGGGGCTCAGCGTCTTGGTGGCCGGCGAATGATAGACCGCCTCGATGCGCGCGAAGAGCTTGGGGTTCTGGTTGATCTCGTCGTTGAACGCCGCGAGCTTGGGGTCCGTCTCGTTCTGCACCGCCTGGTATTCCGGCGTCGAGAGGTTGGAGCTCCAGAGGTTGTAGATCAGGCCCACGCGGGCCAGCGGCTGGCCGGAGCGCTCCAGCGCCTCGATGGTGTTCTTGAAGGTCGGCGGCGCGGGGTTGTCGGCGATCGCGGCGATCTCGCGACGGGTCAGGTTCATGCCCTCTTCCAGCGCCGGCTTGAAGTCGGCGACCTTGACCTGGTCGAAGCGCGGATAGCCGCCGTAGGGGCCGGTCCAGGGGGCCAGCAACGGGCTTGAATAGGTCTGCACAGCGGAGGCCTTGGCCGCGTGCGCCTTGCCCATGTGGGCCTTGGGAGCGGCGACGGCCATCAGCGGGGCGCCCAGCAGGGCCGCGGCGCCGACGCCGACGAGGAGGAGGTTGCGCATCGAGGAGCCATCTCAGGTCTGGAGGTTTCGGGCGCCATGCGGCCCGCGTCTGCCTATCTTGTAGGCAAGCTTGGGGGTCCTGTCAGCGGCTAGAAACATTGCGGGGGCGGCCCCGGGGGGTTTAGCTAGGGCCATGCATTCGCCGGACTGCCACCACGAGGACGGGGCCCATCCGGGGCTGCATGGACCCGACCTCAGCCGCGCGCTCAGCGCCGCCGAAAAGCGCTGCGTCCTGACGCAGGAGCGGCTGACGGCGCCCAGGCGCCGGGTCCTGGAGCTGCTGCTGGGCGGCGACGGGCCGATGAAGGCCTATGACCTGATCGCCGCCTTCGGCGACCGCGGCGAGCCCGCCAAGCCGCCGACCGTCTACCGCGCCCTGGACTTCCTCGAACGGCTCGGCTTCGCCCACCGGATCGAGAGCCTGAACGCCTATGTCCCCTGCCGGCTGGATGGGGAGGGCCACGCCGCGGCCTTCCTGATCTGCGACTGCTGCGGGGCGGCCGAGGAGTTCGAGCCGGACTTCGCGCCCGGCCGCGCGGCGGCGGCGGCCAAGGGCTATGCGGTGAGCTCGGTGACGCTGGAGGCGCGCGGCCTCTGCCCGGCGTGCCAGGCCTCTTGAGGCGCCAGATCTATCTCGACTGCGACGGCGTCCTGGCCGACTTCGACAAGGCGGCCGAGGCGATCCTGGGCGCGCCCAGCGCGGTCTTCGAGGAACGCTATGGGGCGCGGGAATTCTGGCGGCGCCTGGCCAGGGCCGACGGCTTCTTCGAGCGCCTCGACCTGATGCCCGACGCCCGCGAGCTCTACGAGGCCGTCCGGCCCAAGGGACCGATCATCCTGACCGGCATGCCGCACGGGACCTGGGCCGAGCCGCAGAAGCGCCGCTGGGCCAGGCGGCATTTCCCCGGCGTGCCGATGATCACGACCATGGCGGCGCTGAAGCGCGAGCATTGCCATCCCGGCGACGTCCTGGTCGACGACCGCGACCAGCACCGGCGCCTGTGGGAGCAGGCCGGCGGCCTATTCATCCACCACACCTCCGCCCAGGCCTCGATCGAGGCGCTGAGCGCGGCGGGCTATATCGACTGACGTCATCCCTCCTCTTTAGGGGAGGGTGGACCGAGCGAAAGCTCGGGACGGGTGGGGAGTCGCGTTCAAGCGCTGAGTCCGCACTCCGACCCACACTTCCCCACCCGTCTCGCTGCGCTCGCCACCATCCCCGGAACGGGGAGGGATGAGCCGTGCTCGCTACCAGAAGATGCCGCGGACGACCTGGACGATGCGGCCGGTGAAGCGGTCGATCATCAGGGCGTCGCCGCCGACGCGGACCCACTCGTAGCCGGGCGGCGGATAGGGCAGGTCGTAGTCGATGAAGTCGTCGATGAAGTAGTCCGGCCCGTACCAGCCGCGCGGCAGGATGTCGCCGAAGCCCCAGGAGCGGACAAAGAAGCCGTAGGGCGCGCGGTAGCCGCCGACGTGGAACCGCTGCTGGGCCCAGAAGACCGGCGGGAAGCGGCCCGCCTGCCAGTGCTCGCCGCGGCCCCAGTGGTCGCGGCCTTCGCGGCCGTCGCCCCGGCCGCCGGCCCAGCGGTTGTCGCCGCGGCCATCGCCGCGCCCGTCCCAACGCCCGTCGCCGCGACCGTCGCGCCGATCGACGGGGCCGCCGACCACGCGGCCGTCGCGCCGGTCGAACTGGCCGCGCTCGGCGCCCGGCGGAACGACCTCGTGCGGGCCGCGCTGGTGATCGAAGGTCCGCCCTGGCGCGAAGCCGGGGCCCGGCGAGGGCGCGGCGTCCGGACCACGCTGGAAACGCTGCGGCGTGGGCGCGCCGGCCACCGGGGCCTGGCCCTGGAAGTTGCGGCGCTCGAAGCCGGCGCCGGGGCCGCGCTGGCCCTCGCCGCGGACGCCTTCGCCCCGGAAGCCTTCGCCGCGGGGGCCTTCATGCCCGCCGCCGCGGCCGCCGCCGTCCCAATGACCCTGCGGCGCGGCGCCGGGAGCGGGGCCGCGCTGCTGCGGCTGCGGTTGAGCCTGCGGCTGGGCCTGGGCCTGCGGCTGCGCCTG
>Ga0105240_10010071_pt1 | contig 13309 bp, 12 predicted proteins | sample KBSC54metaG_FD_80426 | JGI IMG/M metagenome (GOLD analysis project Ga0105240, IMG submission 80426) | Corn rhizosphere microbial communities from Kellogg Biological Station, Michigan, USA - KBS C5-4 metaG | ecosystem: Host-associated > Plants > Roots > Rhizosphere > Soil | place: Michigan, USA... | reverse complement strand
CGGTCGCGCCCGGCGCGCCGCAACTGCATCTGCTCGTTCGCACGCCTGAACAACTTGAAGCCGCCCTCGCGCTGCGCCCTGCCAGTATTACGCTCGACTATCTCGATCTTTACGGTCTTCGGCCTTCCATCGAAAAGGTCAAAGCCTCCGGAGTCACGACACGGGTGGCCAGCCCGCGCGTCCTCAAACCCGGCGAAGCTCGCATTGCCGATTTCCTCGTCAGCCTCGGATGCCAGGTCTTGATCCGGTCCACAGGCGTTTTGAACAAAATCCAATCCGGCGAACTCATCGGCGACTTCAGCCTGAACGCCGCTAATTCCGTGGCAACCGAGGAATACCTGAACCGCGGCCTGCTGCGCGTTACACCGACACACGATCTCAACGCCGCCCAAATCTCCGATCTGGCCCGACTAGCCGGAGCCGATAAGCTCGAAGTAATCGCCTATCAGCATCTGCCGGTTTTCCACACGGAGCACTGCGTTTTCTGCCGGTTCATGTCCACGGGAACCAGCTATCGCGATTGCGGGCGGCCATGCGAGAAACACCGGGTGGAACTGCGTGATCGAACGGGCCGTTGTCACCCCGTAGTGGCAGACGTGGGTTGCCGCAATACTGTCTTCGGGGCCGAAGCGCAGGAGGCCAGCGCCCATCTCGATAACTGGCTTTCCGCCGGCATACGACACTTCCGGCTGGAGTTCGTGCATGAAACAGCGGCACAGGTTCGAGAAGTCACGGAGGCATTCGGGCGTGTGCTTTCCGGACGCGGCACTGCAGCGCAACTAAATAGAGAATTGAAGGCGATCGCGCCGGGCGGGACCACACAGGGCAGTTTATTGGTGAAAATCGACTACCTCGAACTGCCGGTTCTACAGTAGGCGCTTCCCTTCCCTGTCCCGCAACAGGCATGTCCCCAGATACTGTTGCTTGGATCGCGATGAAGCCAGGTCATGATACACAAAGACGCCCTTCGTGTAGAAATGGCAGACCAGGGCTTTCCGCGTTAGCCGCATGTCTCGCCGCGCCGACCCGCCGTGCAGCAAATTCGCATGCCAGATCAGCACATCGCCCGTCTTCGCGTGGAAGTGTTTCGGCTGCAAACCGTGGCGCTCAATTAACCCCCGAATATACGGTTCGTAGCGCGCATGATAAGGCCCATAACCCTCCTCGCGAAACGCCTTCTCCGTAATGCCAACTTCCTTGCTGAACACATACGGCAGCTTATGGCTCCCCGGATAGTAAACCAGCGGTCCGCTGTCGGGGTGAATGTCTTCGAAGGCAATCCACGCCGCCGTCAGGTATCCCAGCGGATATGTGGTCATGTGGATCGAATCGGAATGCACGCCCTGCTGCGAACCTTTATGCGAGGCGATGGTCTGAAGAGGCCTTGGCTCCCGCTCCATTAAAAGCCGAATCCAGCGCGTCAGTTCCACGTGTTTCAAAATCCGACAGAAGTCTCCCGCCCTTTTGTGCGGATTTAAATAGCGTCCAGGATGTGGATCGTCGTCCGCCGCGGCCTCGGGCGGAAGCTTGACTTTTCCAGAGGCGATCGCCTGTTCATACGATGCCCAAACATCGGAAAGCACGGCCTCCTGAATCAGTCCGCTCAGAATCACGTAGCCCTGTTCGGACCAGTGCCTGCAGTGCGCGGCTTCATCATCCGTCAGTTTGCCGGCTGCCAGTTTTTGATCGATTCGATCGAGCGCGTCCGGCCGGTCGAGCCATGCGCTGGGTCCGGTATGAGGATAATTCTCTGCCCGGTACGACACGGGTTTACCTGTCTCGTTCTGTCACTAAATCCGTCAGCGTAAACAGCGCCCGCTGATATGGATTATCCGGGAATTCGCCCACTATCTGTCGCGCGCGGTCTGTAAACTGCTGCGCCCGCTCACGCGTTCTCTGGACGCCGTCATGCCGCTCAATCATCGCAAGAATATCGGCGAAGGGAACCGCATCGTAGTTCCGGTCGCTCAACACGGATTCCACCAGCGCGCGTTCCGTTGCGCTCGCCGATTCGAGCGCATAAACCAGAGGCAGCGTGATCTTGCCCTCCTTCAAATCGCCGCCGACCGGTTTGCCGAGCGTATCTTCACGTGAAACAAAATCGAGCATGTCGTCGATTAACTGGAACGCCATTCCCAGGTTCCAGGCAAACTCGCCGAGTTTCTCCTCTACCGTGGTATCCGCGCCCGCCGCCACCGCGCCCAACTTCGCGCACGCGGAAAACAAGCAGGCCGTTTTACGATCGACCAGTTCCATGCAGTCGGCTTCGGTGATCCCAATCCGCCCAATGCGATCGAGCTGAATCAGTTCGCCTTCCACCATCATCTGGGTCAGCCCGATCAGCAGATCGAGCACATGGAAGTTCCGCTCCCGCAATGCCATCTGGAACGCCTGCATGTAGAGCCAGTCGCCCGCCAGCACGCAGGTGTGATTGCCCCATTGGACATTGGCGCTGGGCCGCCCGCGACGGGTTTGCGCCACGTCAATCACGTCGTCATGAACCAGCGTGGCGGCATGAAGCATCTCCACCACCGCGCCTAACTGAATCGCGGTTTTTCCACCGCCGCCCGCAAAACGCGCGCACAGCAGCAAGAGCGCGGGTCGCAGCCGCTTGCCGCCGCTTTGCTGAAGGTACTTGCCGATGGTGGTGACCGTTTCAACGGAAGCGACAGCTTCAACGTCAATGGCCTTCTCAACGCCGTGCAAATCCTCGCGCACAAGATCGAAGATCTCGGCGGCGGTGAGGATTTGGCTAGCCTTGTCAGTTGCCATGCTTGGTCTCGGTCTCGGTGCGGGAAACCCTAGTGTAACGGGTCGGGTTTTGTCGTGGCAAACGTAGCTGATTGCCGTACACAAAGCCGTTCGAAGTTCTGTGTCGTCACCCACGCGATATGCTCCGGCGTAGTCCCCCTTACCTCGGCCAGTCTGCGGACGGTTTCCACCATAAATGACGGCTCATTGCGTTTTCCACGCCACGGCAAAGGCGCGAGATAAGGCGCGTCCGTTTCCACCAGTAACTTGTCATCCGGCACTATTTTCGAGGCTTGGCGCACATTATCGGCCGTCCGGAATGTAACAACACCTCCAAAGGCGAGATAAAAGCCCATCTCCAGCGCCTCGGCAGCCTGCGTGGCATCGCCCGTGAAGCAGTGGAATATACCTTCGCCATTCCAGTGCCGCTTCAGAATCGCCACGGTATCCGCCCATGCTTCGCGCGTGTGGATTGTAATCGGTAGTTCCAGCTGCTCCGCGATCTTCAACTGCTCAACGAAAACCTCTCGCTGCCTTTCGCGCGGCGAAAAATCATAATGATAATCGAGGCCGATTTCGCCGAAGGCCACCACCTTGCGATGTTTGCCCAGCGTTCGAAGATCGTCGAAACTCTTCGGAGTCGCCTTGGCCGCATCGTGCGGATGCACCCCGACCGTCGCCCAGACTTGCTCGTATCGCTCCGCAAGCCGAACCGCTCGATCCAGTTCCGGGGGTCCATCCCCCGTTCCAATCGACACCATTCGGGTCACCCCGGCTGCCGCCGCTCGCTCCAGCACCGCGTCCAAATCCGCTGCGAACTTCTCACCGTCCAAATGGCAGTGCGAGTCGACGAGCCTCATCTATTTGAGCCGCGCTCCCACCGGAACGTCTTCGAGGAAGCCCGCCAGCACCGGCTTACCGCCCTCCAGGGACCCCGCCACAATCATCCCGTTCGATTCGATGCCGCGCAATTTCCTCGGCTGCAGGTTCGCCACAATCACCACTTTGCGCCCCACCATTTCCTCCGGTTTATACACAAGCGCAATCCCCGCAACAATGGTACGCGGCTCTGGTTCCCCAATATCGACCTTCATGTGCAACAGTTTGTCCGCGCCCTTCACGGGTTCGGCTGAGAGCACTTTCCCAACGCGCAGATCTACCTTGAAAAAATCGTCCACATCGATCTTCGGAGACGGAGGCGCCACCGCGCCTTCCGTTTCCGCGGGCTCAGTTTTTTCAGGAACCCCCTTACCCAGCAATTTTGCCTGCCGCGCCGTCTCGACCTCTTCCAGTTCGCGCATTCTTTCAATCGCGCTTTTCGCGTCGATACGCATGAAAACCGGCGCAATCTGCCCGATTTTCTGATCCGCCGGCAGTTGACCCCAATCGAGCTTCGCCAGCTCCAGCGACGCAAGATCGGAAGTCATTCCCAACTGCTCCCAAATCTTCACGGTCGATTCCGGCATGATCGGATGCAGCAGCGCGACCGCGATCCGCAGCGTTTCAGCCGAGGCATAAAGCGCGTCATTCAGCTGCTGTGCCGCTTCATCGCCCGCCTTCGCCAGCTTCCACGGAGCCTGCTCGACAATAAATTTATCGGCGGCCGACAGCATCGCCCAGATCGCTTCCAAACCTTTCGAAAATTCAAAGGCATCGAAAGCCCGCGAGGCATGATCGATCGCGATTCGCGCCGTTTCGGCCAAACCCGGTGCGCCCGCGGATTGCGGGATCACACCATCCCGATACTGCTTGATCATTGTCAGCGTGCGGCTTGCCAGATTCCCCAAACCATTCGCGAGTTCGGAATTGTAACGCCCGACCAGCGCGTCATAACTGAAGGCGCCGTCCTGGCCGAAAACTACTTCCCGGAACAGAAAGTAACGCAGGCCCTCGATCCCCATCACTTCGCGAATCGGATCGGTGCGCACAATGTTCCCGCGCGACTTGCTCATCTTGTCGTTCTCGAACAGCAACCAGCCGTGGGCAAATATCAGCCTGGGCAAAGGCAGGTCCGCCGCCATCAGAAATGCGGGCCAGAAGACCGCGTGAAAACGCAAAATCTCTTTCCCCACCAGATGCAAATCGGCGGGCCACAGAGCGCTCTCGCCGTCGCCTTCGAGCGCGCTGATGTAATTTGTCAGCGCATCGAACCAGACGTACGCGACATGATCTCCCGTGAGCGGAATGCCCCACTTCAGCGTGGTCCGGCTGATAGACAGATCCTGCAGACCGCCGCGCACAAAGCTGACTACCTCATTGCGCCGCGACTCCGGCTGAATGAAATCCGGATGATCTTCGTAATACTTAAGCAGCTCATCCGCGAAAGCCGAAAGCTTAAAGAAATAGTTCTCTTCCGTGACCGTTTCCGTCGGGCGTCCGCAGGTGGGGCAGTTGTCTCCGGGTTTTGCGTCGTTCACATAAAATTCATCCGAAACGCAGTACTGCCCCGTATACGAGCCCTTGTAAACGTAGCCGTTGGCGAGACACCGTTCGAAGAGCCAGCGCACGGTCTTGTGGTGTCTCGGTTCGGTGGTTCGTATGAAATGGTCGTACTGAATGCCGATCCGGTCCCACAGCATCCTGTATTCATTCGATACGATCGCCGTGAACTCTTCGGGCGTTCGCCCCATTGCCTGCGCCGAGCGCTCCACCTTCTGGCCGTGTTCGTCGGTACCGGTCGTCAGCACGGCATCGTAACCCTGCATGCGCTTCAGGCGCTTAATCGTGTCGGCCGCCAGCGTCGTATAGGTGTGGCCGATGTGCGGCGCCGCATTTACGTAGTAAATCGGCGTGGTTAAGTAATATTTCATTTCGTTTTTAGATATTCCGAGGTGGCTTCCGCCAGAATCTGTTTCAGGGGTATTCCGGACTCGGTCGCGATCCGTCGCGCGTCCTCATATTCAGGCGCGAATCCGTCGGTTCCCGACTTGATCCGGATCGGCCCGTAACTGGTGCTGACTTCAACCCACTCCCTCGCCTGCACCCGGCGTTCGGCGGTATGGAAGCGAACCCCCAGGGTGGTTGTCTCGCGAAACACCACAGCGACCAGTTCTTCGCGTTTTTCGGGCGTTGCGATCACCTGCAGAATCACGCCCGCGCGGCCCTTCTTCATCTGAGCAGGAAGCACCAATACATCGAGTGCGCCGGCGTCGAGCAGCCTCTCGGTTGCGTAGGCGATCACCTGTGGAGATGCATCGTCGATATTCGCTTCCACCACGGAAACCGTGGTGCTTTCGGCCGCGCCGGATGGCGTGCCCACCATCACCCGCACTACATTCGCGTGTTCTTTGAAATCCTTGTCGCCGGCGCCGTATCCAATAGCTTTGATCCGCATCGCCGGCATCACGCCGAAACTCTCGGCGAGCGCGGTGACGAATGCCGCTCCGGTCGGCGTGGTCAATTCTGTAGCCGGCCCGCGCGAGTAAACCGGGAGTCCCCGCAGCAGTAGCGCCGTCGCCGGTGCGGGCACGGGCAGCATACCGTGCTCAGTATTCACTGTGCCGCTTCCCACGTTAATTGGCGAACACTGGAGGCGCTCGATTTTCAGAAGATGCATCGCGAGGCATGCGCCCACTATGTCGCAAATCGAATCGACCGCGCCCACTTCGTGGAAATGGACTTTCTCGATGCTCACGCCGTGAACCGACGCTTCTGCCTCGGCAAGCGTCTGAAACACCTTCTCGCTCGACCTTTTCACCGGTTCCGGCAATTCCGCCGCGTGGATCAGCTTCAGAATTCCGCTGAGATGCCTGTGCTTCGACTGCTCCTCCACATTGACCCGAAACTTCGTGGCGCTCATGCCTCGCCGCTGCACACGGTCCCATGTAATGTTTCCCCCTGTAGCCAGCGATTCCAGCGCCCGGGAGATCGCGCCGCGGTCGGCGCCCGCATCGGCAAATGCGCCCACAAGCATGTCCCCGGCAAGCCCCGAGAATGCGTCAATGTAACAAATCACAATGATTTCAGCGTAGCGTAACCCGCCAGCCGTAACGGTATTCCCGGCTGGATTGCACAACGCCGGCTACGGTAATTCCTTTACGCGGATGTTGCGAAACTCTACATGTGAGCCGTGGCCGAGAAATCCAATATGCCCGGCGGGGCGGAGAAGTCCCGGATGTTTGTCGAGCACTTTCCGCTCTTTCACAATACCCAGATCTGAATCGAGGATAATGACGCCGTTCAGGGTCACAGTGATGCGCTTGCCATCGGCGCGGATTTCTTCTTCGTTCCATTCGCCTACGGGCTTGCGAAAACCGGTTCGGGCGGGGATCACGTCGTAAACCGAGCCATGATACTGCTCTGGGCGGATTACGCCCTTGTACTGTGCGTCGCCGTCGTCAAGGATCTGAATCTCCATGCCCTGATAGGCGGCATCGCCCTCATAGGGCGCGCGGACTCCAATGCCGTTGTTCGCTCCTGGAGTGAGGCGAAATTCAAAGCGGAACGCGAAGTTGCCGTACTCCTTTTCGGTGAACAGATTTCCCCCGCCTTCTTTGGGGCAGACGATGATGGAGTCCTGCACAACGTATCCGGGGCCGTGTCCGCCCACGAGTTTCCATCCGTTGAGCGTCTTTCCGTCGAAGAGAGGCTTGAAGCCAGAAGGGTCAGCCGCAAAGAGATTGGCGGCGAGCAGTGCGAAAACGAATGTCCTCATGAAGAGCACTGTATCGCAACGGCCTCGAAATGGGGTATGAATAGAAGTAGCAGGCGGGTATGGCAAACCAATATCATTTCATCACCCGGTGGCGGGTGAAGGGCAGCGCGGATGAAGTTTACGACGTCCTCAGCGCGCCGCTGGAATACCCGCGCTGGTGGCCGTCGGTTTACCTGATGGTTCGCGAACTGGTTACGGCAAATCGGGAAGGGCTGGGCGGTCGCATAGGACTTTTAACGCGTGGCTGGCTTCCCTACACAATCAAGTGGCAGGCGACTACCTGCGAGGCGCGACGGCCGGGCCGGATCGTAATCAAAGCTTACGGGGATTTTGAAGGGCGCGGCATTTGGTCGATTGTGCAGGATGGCGAATTTGTGGACGCGACTTTCGACTGGAAGCTGACGGCTGAGAAACCGCTGCTGCGATATCTGACACCGCTGCTGCGGCCGGCGTTTGAAGCCAATCATCGCTGGGCAATGGAGCAAGGGCGGCGGAGCCTGGAGCTTGAACTGGCGAGGTATCGCGCGGCGACTGTGGAAGAGATGAATACGGTGCCACCGCCGGCTGGACCAAAAAATCTTTGGAGCGCGGGCGTGACAGCGGGGGCGGTGCTTGCGGTTGGGTTAGTGGCGGGGTTGGTTGGAACGCAGCCATCGGAACCCAGGGTTACGGCCACCAATTCATCGCCAACTGCACAGCATTGATTGGTTGAGCCTCCTGATATTCACGGTTTGATGGACCGCACCAGCCATAGACCCGATACGCTCACGATAACGAAAAATAGTCCGAAACTGACGAGAATTACCGTCAGTCGTCTTCGGGCGGGCAGTTCACGGGCGATGGCGCCGGCGTTTGGATTTACGTCCGTGTTTAACTCCAGCGAAACGGTTTCGGCGCGGCTTGCTATGTCTTTCAACACGACCGCGTACTGACCGGGTTGATCGATGATGCGACGAAAGGCGCCGGAATGCTGTTGCATCACCACGAGCGTGCTGTGTTCCCTGCCCCGGCTGAAAAGCCGGAATTCGCTCATCGGGAGCAGCTCAACGTGCAGTTCCAGGCCGCCCTGGAGCACTTCAAATTTGCAATCTACTTCGGCGGGCGTTTGTTTTATGGTGAAAGGAACCCAGCGATAATCGCCCGGCTCAAGCCGGAATGCCTGCGGTTCCCCGGCGGCGTTTAACATCACCGGGCTCAGCATCAGGGCGGCAAGAACGAACAACGTCATTGCTGGTAGACAATCTTCCCGCCGACCACAGTCAGGGTTACTTTCGTCTTCCAGATATCGCCGGCGGACATGGTCATCACGTCGTCAGAAAGCATAATAAAATCGGCCATTTTGCCGGTTTCAAGAGAGCCTTTTTTGTTCTCTTCAAAAGCGGCGTATGCGCCTTCGATAGTCCAGCTGCGCAGAGCTTGCTCGCGTGAAAGCCGTTGCTCGGGAAACCAGCCTCCAGTGGGCTGCCCGGTCTTATCCTGCCTGGTAACAGCGGCGTACAGGCCCCACAAGGGATTCGGGCTTTCGACAGGAAAATCCGACCCGTTGGGCAGGTGGACGCCTAAATTCAGAAAGGTCTGCCATGCGTAAGCGCCTTTGATCCGTTCCGGCCCCACTCTGGTTTGCGCCCATGGCATATCGCTGGTGGCGTGCGTGGCCTGCACGGAAGCAATTACCGAGTACTTCTGGAATTTCACGAAATCCTCGGGCGAAACTATTTGGGCATGCTCGATGCGAAACCGCTTATCGTTCGGCCCTTTCAGCACGTCGCCATAGGCGTCGATGGCGGCACGATTGGCGGCGTCGCCAATGGCATGCGTATTGACCTGAAAGCCACGTAGAATCGCCTTTTCCGCGACGGCCCGAATGGCTTCGCGGTTCGTAATCAGCAGGCCGCGATTGGCAGGCTCATCGGAATAGGGTTCCAGCATCGCCGCGCCGCGCGAGCCAAGGGCGCCATCGGCTACGAGTTTGATGCCGCGGATAGTCAGGTAATCGCCGATCTCGGGACCTTTGGCGAGCCACGAAGCAAGCAGAGGACTCTCGCCGCCGCCGATCATCACATAAGCGCGTATGGGCAACTGGCCTTTGCTTCGCAGCGAATGGTAGGCGTCAATGGCGGCCGCGCTCACGCCGGCGTCGTGGACGGTTGTGATGCCGAGACGCGCACACTCTTCAAGGGCGGCGCGGATGTGCCTCTCAACCTGTTCGGGCGTGGAGGCGGGAATTTTGCGCTCCACCAGGGCGCGCGCGCGGTCAATCAAAACGCCCGTCGGTTTACCCGCCGCGTTACGCAGAATCTTGCCTCCCGCTGGCTCCTGCGTAGCGGCATTTAGGTCGGCGAGATCCATCGCCTTTCGATTGACCCATGTGGCGTGGCCATCCACACGGGTGAGTGCGACCGGGTTATTCGGGGCCGCGGCAGAGATGGAATCGGCGGTGGGGAACTGCTTCGAGGGCCAAAGATTTTGGTCCCAGGCCCGACCCAGAATCCATTCTCCGGGTTTGGCTGTTTTCGCGGCGGTTCGCACCTTGTCCGCGATCTCCTTTTCGGAGGCTATGCCGCGAAAATCGAGATTGTCGAGGAACGTGCCAAGGCCCTCCACATGCCCGTGGGAATCGATCAGACCAGGAATTACGGTTTCGCCATGCGCATCGATGACTTTGGTTGATGCGCCAATCTGACGGGAAACGTCGTCGCCGATGGCAATCACGAGTCCCTGCCGAATCGCCATGGCTTTCGCCTGCGGCAGTTTCGGGTTTACCGTGTAAATCCGCGCGTTTACGACGGCAAGGTCGGCCGTTTGCGCGTGTGCCGCGAGCACGATTCCGGCTGCCAGAAACAATCTCAGGACTCTCATAAATGGGTGTAATGTATTATCGCGTGTTGAACGTATGAGAACACTGGTAACGGGTGCGCAGGGATGTATCGGGTCGTGGGTGGTCAGGCGACTGATTGAACAGGGGCACGAGGTGGTGACGTTCGACGTGAACGAATCGCTTGCCCGGCTTGAGATGATTTCGGACCCTGAGATTGTGAAGAAGGCCGACCGGCGGGTGGGCCACATCGAAGATACGGCAACCGTGAAGAAGCTGATCTGCGATGAGGGGATCACGCACATTGTGCATCTTGCCGCGGTGCTGATGCCGTTTTGCCAGAAGAACCCGGTGCAAGGTGGGCTCGTCAACGTGATCGGGACCCTCAATATTTTCGAAGCCGCGCGGGATCTGGGAAAGCAGACGCGAATTGTGTACGCGAGTTCGTCGGCTGTATGGGGCCCGACGGATGAATACGGCGAGGGGCTGCTGACTGAAGACCTGCCCCTAAAGCCTGCGACTCATTACGGGGTGTTCAAGGCTGCCAACGAAGGCAATGCGCGGAACTTTTATTCGAGCGATGGGATTTCGAGTATCGGGCTTCGTCCGTGGACCGTGTTCGGGCCGGGGCGTGACGCGGGGCTCACTGCGGACCCAACGCTCGCCATGAGGGCCGTGGCGCGGAAGCAGCCATTTCAGATGCGGTTGAGCGGGCATATGGATCTGCAGTACGTTCGCGATGTGGCCGATATTTTTATCCAGTGCCTTTTCAGCGATGCCCAGGGCGCGCATGTTTTCAATTTGCGCGGGGAGGTTGTGGAGATGGAGCAACTTCGACGGCTGCTGGAAGAGATTCGACCGGGCGCCGCGGAGTTGATAACGGTGAATGGACCGGAAGTACCGGTGGCATATCGCATGAGTGATGCGGCTTTGGTGAAGACAGTAGGGGAGATTCCGCGGACGCCATTGCGCAAAGCGATTACGGAGACGATTGAGAAATTTGAGGCTATCGGGTAGGAATACTCACCGAGGATGTTGTTGTGCCTTCGCGTTGAATCTCCGCGGCGCTGCCGCCCCCGTCCAGTTCAACTCGACAGACGGACCTTCGGGTGGCCCGCGCCACCCGAAACTCGCGCGGACATGAAACGTTGCTGCTCCTCACAATGAATCGCCGGCCGGGCTTTGGAACTATGCCGTGCATACCCGAATTGCTCGTGCGCCGGCGCACGTGACGCTGGTATGTTACAAACTGGTTGATACACGTGCGCTTATTTCCTCGCGAAGAAAAGTTTTTTGACCTTCTGGAAGAACAGGTCACCCGGATTGTGGAGGCCTCGCGCCTTCTGGACGACGGCGTTCGATCGGATCAGCTGACCCTCACCCGGATGGCCGGCGCGGTGAAGCGGATCGAACACGAAGCCGATGAAATTACGCATCAGCTCTTTACCAAGCTGAATCAGACTTTCGTGACGCCGCTCGACCCGGAAGATCTCCACGCCCTCGGCGCCTCGCTCGATGACGTTCTCGATTACATTGAGGACGCGGCGTTCCGGATCAGCGCCTACCGGATTTTTCCCGTCCCCGAAGGAGTGTGCGCTCTCACGAGCATTATTCATTCCTGCTGCCTGAAGCTCGCGACTGCAATTGCCAAGCTCAAGACCAGAGGAAATACGCTTGAGGACTGCATTGAGATCAATCGTCTGGAAAACTCCGCCGATGAAACGGTTCGGAAACTGGTGACCGATCTGTTCAATGAAGAGACCGACCCCATCGCGCTGATGAAGTTCAAGGAAATCTACGAAGTGCTTGAATCCGCGACGGACCGGTGCGAGGACGTCGCCGACGTGCTGCAGACCATTGTGGTCAAGAACAGCTAAGATCCAATGCCCCCGATCGCTCTGGTGGTAATCGCGATAGCTCTGCTGTTCGACTACATCAATGGTTTTCACGATTCCGCCAATTCCATTGCAACCGTGGTGGCAACGCGGGTTCTGCGCCCGTTTCAAGCGGTGCTTTGGGCAGCATTCTTTAATCTGATTGCCGCGTTTTTTTTGGGAACCGGGGTTGCCTCGAGCATCAGCAAAGATTACGTGGATATGAAGATCGTGACCCCATACGTCGTTCTGGCGGGGCTGTTGGGGGCCGTTGTCTGGAATCTGATCACCTGGTGGCTGGGACTGCCGACAAGTTCTTCGCACGCTCTGATTGGCGGGTATGCCGGGGCTGCGATCGCCAAGGCGGGGGTGGACGGACTGGTTCGGGGAAAGTGGCTGACCACGATTTCGTTCATCGTGTTGTCACCGCTTATCGGGCTGATTCTCGCGCACCTGCTGATGGTGGGTGTCCACTGGATTTTTCGTCGGACGCCGCCCTCGCGGGCCGAGAGGTACTTTCGACATCTGCAACTCCTTTCGTCGGCGCTGTTCAGTTGCGCGCATGGCACTAACGATGCGCAGAAGACGATGGGAATTATTACCGCAATGCTGATTTCCGTGGGGTATCAACAGGACACGCATATCAGGCCGTGGGTGATTGGGCTCGCGAGCGCCGCGATTAGTTTGGGAACTTTGAGCGGTGGATGGCGAATCGTCAAGACAATGGGGTCGAGATTGACTAAGCTGAAGCCGCGCAGCGGATTTTGCGCGGAGACGGGCGCGGCGATCTCGATCTTTTTGCCGACGTTTCTGGGCCTGCCGGTTTCGACGACGCACGCCATTGCCGGCTCGATAGCGGGAGTGGGTTCGGTGAACCGGATGAAGGCGGTTCGGTGGAGTGTCGCGGGCGAGATTTTGTGGGCCTGGGTGCTGACGATTCCGTGCTCGGCGTTTGTCGCGCTGGTTTGTTTTTTGCTTATTCAGATGATAGTGCCGGGGGCCTAGCCTGTAAGCCCGTGGCAGAAGTCGCGTGAGGCGCGTTGCGCGCGCCATGGGGTCAAGTGCGAGGCATAACCACGCATTCGATGCGGGCCATCACACAGGAGGCACAACGAAACAGGTGGCCCCATGCCGCCGCAACCCGCGGGGCGACCTGCCCGACACCGAGCCGCCACGGACGATAGGTCGCGCGGCCCGCGGGACTTGTCACGGGCT
>Ga0105240_10010070_pt1 | contig 13310 bp, 13 predicted proteins | sample KBSC54metaG_FD_80426 | JGI IMG/M metagenome (GOLD analysis project Ga0105240, IMG submission 80426) | Corn rhizosphere microbial communities from Kellogg Biological Station, Michigan, USA - KBS C5-4 metaG | ecosystem: Host-associated > Plants > Roots > Rhizosphere > Soil | place: Michigan, USA... | reverse complement strand
CGGCCGCCCTCACCCGCGAACAACTCGACCGCGCCATTGCGGCATTCACTACCGTCGGCCGCGAGCTGGGCGTCATCCAATAGGACACTGGAGAGTTCTTACAGCATGAAAGCATTGGTCAAAAAAGAAGCGGCGCCGGGGATCTGGCTGGATGAGGTGCCGGAGCCGAAGGTCGGGCCGAACGATGTGCTGATCGAGATCGAGAAGACGGCGATCTGCGGCACCGACATGCATATCTACAAGTGGGATGCATGGGCGCAGAAGACGATTCCGGTGCCGATGGCGGTCGGTCATGAGTATTGCGGGCGCATTGTCGACCTGGGCTCGGAAGTGCGCGGTTTGAAGACCGGCGACCGTGTTTCGGGCGAAGGTCATATCACTTGCGGGTATTGTCGGAACTGCCGCGCGGGGCGCAGGCACCTGTGCCGCAACACCGTGGGTGTTGGCGTCAATCGTCCGGGGGCCTTTGCGGAGTATCTGTCCATCCCGGCCGTGAACGCGTTTCAACTGCCTGAGTCGATTCGCGACGACATTGCCTCGATTCTCGACCCGTTTGGCAACGCGACACACACGGCGTTGGCGTTCAACATGGTGGGTGAGGACGTGTTGATTACGGGCGCTGGGCCGATCGGGATCATGGCTGTTGCCATTGCCCGTTTTGTGGGTGCCCGCAACGTGGTCATCACGGACGTGAACGACTACCGGTTGGATCTGGCTCGGAAGATGGGGGCTACGCGCGCGGTGAACGTGACGCGGGAGTCGCTCGATGAGGTCATGAAAGACCTGAGCATGCAGGAAGGCTTCGACGTGGGGTTGGAGATGTCAGGCAACGCAGCAGCGCTTCGAGAGATGCTGCGGACCATGCATCACGGCGGGTCGATCGCCATTCTGGGAATTCCGCCGGATGACACGGCCATCGACTGGAACCAGGTGATTTTCAAAGGGCTCACGCTGAAGGGGATTTACGGGCGTGAGATGTTTGAGACCTGGTACAAGATGTCAGCGCTGCTGCAGAGCGGGCTGAGCATCGACCCGATCATTACCCATCACTTCCCGGTGCAGGAGTTCAAACAGGGGTTTGAGACCATGGGGTCGGGGAAGTCGGGGAAAGTGATATTAGACTGGTCGACGCTATAAGTAGGCATCGGCGGCCGCCTGCGGGCGGCCACGGGGGCGCCGGTGCGGAGCGGTGACGATTAGGCGTAGCCGGCAAAAACCACGCTTTTTGCCGGCGGACGCGGTGTAGGGTCTTGCTGAAAGCGCTCTTGAGCGACTTTCAGCCAATAAGACTAGTTCGTACCGCAGAAACAGTACGCGTAGACTTTATTCGGCTCGGTGAAGCGGCTGAGGAGCGTGACTTCCTTGGTCAGCGGGTCCAGCTTCTGGGCGACCTGGGCGAAGGCCCTGCTCTTGTCGTCCATCAGTGCCTTGACGACCGTCCTGGCGGCGCTGCTCTTCAATTGCAACACCAACTCCTGGGCCCACGTCAGCTCGGGCTCGACGAACTCGAGGTCGTAGTCGGTCAACTTCGCGTGGCGGGCGGCGGATTTCACGGCATCGTCGAACGAGCCTAACTGGTCGACCAACCCCAACTTCTTGGCGTCCGTGCCGGCCCACACGCGACCCTGGGCGATGGAATCGATCTGGTCGCGGGTTTTCTTGCGTCCGGCGGACACCCGCTGCAGAAACTCTTCGTAGCCGCGCCCGATCTGGGACTGCAGCAGCGCGCGGGAGTCGTCGCTCATCGGTCGATCGATGCGCAACTGGCCGGCCAACGGGGTCGTGCCGACACCATCAACACTCACGCCGATCTTTCCCAACGTCTTATCGATGGTGGGAATGATGGCAAAAATTCCGATCGAGCCGGTCAGCGTGGCGGGGCTCGCCCAAATCTCATCCGCGGGCGCGGAAATGTAGTAGCCGCCCGACGCCGCCAGGGAGCTCATGGAAACGATCACGGGCTTGCCCGCCGAGCGCATCGCCAACAACTCGCGATAGATCTCTTCGGACGCCATGACGCTTCCGCCCGGGCTGTTCACCCGCAAGACGACCGCGCGGATGTTGTGATCGAGCCGGGCCTGGCGGATCAAACGGGCGGTGGAATCGCCACCCACGGTTCCCGGCGGCTGGTCGCCATCGAGAATCTCGCCGGCCGCGACAATGACACCCACCCGCGGCTTGCCGTCGGCGTGGATTTTCATCTCGGCGTGAGCGACGCGGGCGTAATCGGCGGTGGCGACGGCCTTGAAGGATCCGGTGGTGTCATCCGCACCCACCAGGTCGATCAGGCGCTTTTCAACTTCAATCTGGGTCTTCAACCCGGTCACGAGACCGGCATCCAACGCCACTTGCGCGGCATTACCGCCGGCGGCCGGCACTGTCTTGGCCAACGAGTTGACGTACTTGCTCAGTGCGTCAGGCGGCAGCTTGCGTGCGCGGGTGATGGCTTCCTGGTAGCTCGTCCAGAGAACGCCCAGGTACGCATTGCTTTCCTGTTTGTCCTCGGGGGACATGTCCGTGCGTGTGTACTCTTCGACGGCGCTCTTGTAAGCGCCCACGCGGAACACGTTGATATCGACGCCCAACTTGTCGAGCGCCTCTTTATAGAACATCCGATAGCGGGCGTAGCCGTCGATGAGCACGAAACCCATCGGATCGAGATAAATCTCGTCGGCTTGGGCGGCCAGGTAGTAGCGCGCCTGGGTCAACTCATTGCCGTAGGCAATGACTTTCTTACCGGTGGCGCGGAATTCGTGAATGGCACGGGCCAACTCTTCCAACGTGGGCTGCCCGGCGCTGTCCATCTTCTCGAGGTCGATGGCCACCGCCTGGATGCGTTTGTCCTTGGCGGCCGCACGCAGGGAGTCTGTCAGGTCCCACAGCAGGGTCTCGGCATGCCCCTGGCCGCGCGCCTCTTCTACAGCACGCTCCAGGGGATCTCCGCTCGATTGCTCGACGATGTCACCTTCCGGTGCCACCAACAATGCCGCCTTGACGGGAATGGTCGGAACGGAGCCCCGTAGCGCTCCGATCACAAAACCAAACACAATCAACAGGACGAGCAGATGCAGGAAGCGGCGCAGCACATCCAAGCCACGCCACAGCCCGTAAACAATCGAACGCAGCAAGCCCATTCCGCGTCCCTAAGTTAGAGCTTTTCTTCGATCCTCGCCGCCTTACCGGACAGGTCGCGGAGGTAGTACAGCTTGGCGCGACGGACACTGCCGCGGCGCTTGATGCTGATCTCGCTGATGGAGGGGCTGTAGGTCTGGAAGACGCGCTCGACACCCTCGCCGTGCGAAATCTTGCGCACGGTGAACGAGGAGTTGAGTCCACGGTTGCTGATGGCGATGACGATACCTTCGTACGCCTGGACACGCTCGCGGTCGCCTTCGACGACCTTCACCTGCACGACCACGGTGTCACCGGGCTTGAAGTCCGGGACCTTGCGGGTCATACGCTCTTTTTCAATCTGCTGAACGATATTCATGGTCTCATCCTCGATCTTCGGTTCCCGGCGCGCGCGCGGCGAGAAAGTCTTTCAATACGCGGCTCGCGTCCGAGCCCAACTCACCCTTGGCCGCAAGGTCCGGGCGCCGCTTCAGCGTTCGCGCTACCGCCTGCTCCAGGCGCCAGCGGCGGATGTCGGCATGGTTACCTGACATCAATACCGGCGGCACCGCCAATCCTTCGAACACTTCAGGCCGTGTGTAATGCGGCCAATCCAACAAACCCGCGACGAACGACTCCTCGACATTCGAGCGCTCGTCGCCCAACGCACCCGGCAGCAATCGCGCTACCGTATCGATCAACACCAACGCCGGCAGCTCGCCGCCCGACAGCACGTAGTCGCCGATCGACACTTCGCGGTCGATCCCTAACTCCACGACCCGCTCGTCCAACCCTTCGTAGCGTCCGGCCACGAGCAGGAAACCCGGCAACGCGGCGAGCTCGCCTGCCATTTTCTGGCTCAGCGGCTCGCCCTGGGCCGAGAGGTAGATCCTCGGAGCCCCCTGTGGCAGTCGCGCATGCGCGGCGCGGATCGCTGCCAACAGCGGCTCGGGCTTCAACACCATTCCCGGACCACCCCCGAACGGCCGGTCATCCACCGTCCGGTGCACGTCACTCGTGTGAGCGCGCGGATCTTGCGTCCCCACACTCAACAGGCCGCGCTTCATCGCGCGTCCCACGATTCCGAACTCCAACGCTCCCGAAATCATGTCCGGGAACAGGGTAACGACTTCGATCTTCATGTCAGTCGTGCCCGCCGTCTTGCACCGCCGTCGCGTGCCACTTCTAGGTCAACGCTTGCGCGGGCCAGTCCACCAGAATCAGTCCCGCCGCCAGATCGACCTTGCTCAGGTGTTTCGGCACCGCGGGTACCCAGTACTCGCTCTCGCCTTTCACCACCATCATCGGGCCGGTCGGCGTGTCGGCAAAGTAATCGACCTTGCCGAGATCAACCCCTTCGAGATTCCGCACGGCCAAGCCGATCAGGTCTGCCTGATAGTATTCTCGCTCGTTCGTGGGCGGTAACTCGGCTCGATCCACCTCGATTACCGCACCTCTCAGCGCAGCAGCCCGGTCGCGATCCTCGATACCCTCGAGCCGCGCGACCAGCCTGTCGGAGTGGGGACGTCCTTCCACAACCCGCTGGGTGATCCGCTCACCGGAACCCAGCCGGAGTACCCACTGAGGGTAATCCAGAATCCCATCGGGCGGATCGGTGTAGGAATCGATGTGGACCCAGCCTTTTACGCCCCAGGGGGCGCCCACCCGACCTAACTCGATCCATGCACTCGGACTGCCTTTCACCGTACTGCCGCTGCTTGTGAGCGCGCGCTGCGCGCGCAACAAGCCGAACCTCGTGACAGACGACCTATCAGGCCGTAGCCTGCTTGCGGTAGTCCGACACCAAATGGGCCACGCGCTCCGACGGCTGCGCGCCCTTGCTCAACCAGTGGTCGATGCGGGGCAGATCGAGACGCAGCTTGGTCTCGTTCTTGCGCGCAATCGGATTGAAGAAGCCGACGTGCTCCAGACTCAGGCCACCCTGGCGCTTACGGCTGTCGGTCACGACGACGTGATAGAAGGGCTGGTTAGTCCCACCGCGCCGTGTCAGGCGAATCGTTACCATACTCGTTTTCTCATCTCGTATAGGGGCGCCGCCCGGGAATGGGCAGCCCCCAAAAAAGAGCGGCGGATTCTACGCAAGTACCGGGCCTAACGCCAATTATTTGGCCTGCGGCCGGCAAATTGAGGCAAGCCCATGGGTCCGAGGGGGAGCATTGAACTTATCGCCCTGGAAACCCCGGCGGCATCTGGCCCTTTAACGCGCTCAGCATGCGCTGCAGCTTGCCACCCTTCATGCTCTTCATGACGCGCTGCATCTCCATGAATTGCTTCAAAAGGCGGTTGACGTCCTGGACCTGCGTTCCGGAGCCGGCGGCGATCCGGCGGCGGCGGGAGCCGTCGATGATGGCGGGGGTGCGGCGTTCCTTGCGGGTCATGGAATTGATGATGGCGATCTGGCGGCGCAGGTCGCGGTCGCCCTTTTCGGGGTCGACGGCGCCCTTCTGGTTGGCCATGGCGGGGAGCTTGTCCATCAGGGAGCTGATGCCGCCCATCTTCTGAAGCTGCTCGAGCTGGCTCTTGAGATCGGCCATGTCGAAGCCCTTCCCTTTCACCACCTTCTGGGCCAGGCGCTGGGCTTCCTGGTGATCGACCTGGCGATGGACCTGCTCGACGAGGCTGATCACGTCGCCCATGCCGAGGACGCGGGACGCCATGCGCTCGGGGTCGAAGGGCTCGAGGGCTTCGGTCTTTTCGCCGACGCCGATGAACACGATCGGTTTGCCAGTGACCTGGCGCACGGATAGCGCGACGCCGCCGCGGGCATCGCCGTCCGCTTTAGTCAGAATCACGCCAGTGAGATCGAGTGCCGCGCCGAAGGCACGCGCGGCGTTCACGGCATCCTGGCCAGCCATGGAGTCGACGACGAACAAGCGCTCCGTGGAATGCACGGTGGCGTCGATGTCCTTCATCTCCTGCATCAAGTCCTCGTCGACGTGCAGGCGTCCGGCGGTGTCGACAATCAACACGTCAAACACGCCGCGCTTGGCCGCTTCGAGCGCGGCGGTCGCGATCTTCGCGGGCGCCTCGGACGAGCTCGATGGGAAGAACGTTGCGCCCACCTGCTCGGCCAGCCTTTCGAGCTGGAGGATTGCGGCGGGACGGCGTACGTCGGTGCTGACGAGCATGACGCGCTTCTTTTCGCGCTCGGTCAGCCAGCGGGACAACTTGGCGGCGGTGGTGGTTTTTCCAGCGCCCTGGAGGCCGGCCAGCAGCACGACGATGGGGGGCTGGGCGCGCAGGTTAAAGCCGGCGCGGGCGCCGCCCATGATCTCGACCAGCTCCTTATGAAGGATGCCGATGAAGGCCTGGCCGGGGGTGAGGCTCTGCGCGACCTCGGCGCCGAGCGCCTTGGTCTTGACCCCGTCAATGAAGGTTTTGACCACCGGGAGCGCAACGTCGGCCTCGAGGAGCGCGACGCGGACTTCACGCAGGGTCTCGGCGACATTTTCTTCGGTGATGCGGCCCTTGCCCCGCAGGGTTTCGATGCTGCGGGCCAGGCGGGCGGTGAGATTGTCGAACATGAGGGGTCCGGGGGGAGAAAGGCTAAAGAAGCATTATAAGGGCAGGCGGGGCGCCACTACCCCTATGCTATGCCCTTTACGAAAGAACAACGGGCGCCCGGCGCCTGAGGGATTGCCACCTTGGACACTGCTCCGTCAACCGCACTGTTGCTGGCGTTGCTGGTCTTACTGGTCATCATCGCCTTCTCCTCGGGAACAGAGGTGGCGATGCTGTCGCTCAACCGGTACCGGATCCGGACCCGGGCGCAGGCGGGCCATTCGACGGCGAAGGTTCTGGAGCGCCTGCTGCTGAAACCGGATGACTGGTTGGGCGCTAACCTGGTCATTCTGGCGGCGGCCAGCGTGTTCGCATCGGCTACGGCGACCATTCTTGCGCAACGAACGGGCTATGGGTGGATGGTGCCGGTCACGGGGACCCTGCTCACCGTGATTGTCATTGTCTTCTGCGAGCTGGCACCGAAAATCTACGCCGCGACTCACCCGGAGTCGGTCGCACTGGGGGCCGCACGGATCTACAGCGCGCTGGTGCTGGTCACGCGGCCGGTGCTGTGGCTGACGAACCGGCTGGCCTATGGATTTCTGCGGCTGTTTGGCGTGGGACGCGGCTCGCGCTCGAGCCATGTATTGAGCTCGGAGGAGCTTCGCACCGTTGTCGCTGAAGCTGGCAGCATGATCCCGCCCCGCCACCGGCAGATGTTGTTGTCGATTCTGGACCTGGGACAGGTGACGGTGAACGACATCATGATCCCGCGGCAGGAAATCGCGGCCATCGATGTGCAGGATGACTGGGAGGACATCCTCGACCAGCTCCGCAACACCCCGCACACCCGCCTCCCCGTCTATGACGGCGAGCTCGACAACCTGGTCGGTCTGCTCCACATGAAACGGGTGGCCAACGAGCTGACCCGGGGTACGTTGGATCGGGAGCGGCTGGCCGAGCTCGCGCGAACCCGTGAGCCCTACTTCGTCCCCGAGGAAACCCCCCTCAACGTGCAGCTCACTCAATTCCAGCGCAACCGCCGGCGCCTGGCTTTTGTGGTGAATGAATACGGGGACATCGAAGGCATCGTGACCCTCGAGGACATTCTCGAGGAAATCGTGGGTGAGTTTACCAACGATCCGGCCACCATCACCCATAAGGACATTCACATCGAGAGACCCGGCACCTACATCATCAACGCCAGCGCCACCATCCGCGCCATCAACCGGGCACTGCAGTGGCAACTGCCCACCGATGGGCCGAAGACGCTGAATGGATTGCTGCTGGAGCAACTCGAGACCATTCCGGAGCCGGGCACGACCCTGAAGGTCGGGCCCTATCAGTTCGAAGTGCTACAGATCGGGGATAACGCCATCAAGACCGTCCGCGTCAGGACGGATGAGCCGGCATCTGCGCAGACGGTCAAGACAACCCTGACGACCTGAATGCTGATTCCAACGCCTCCCCGACTCGCGCCACGGGGATGACATCCAACCCCTGAAGCGGTTTTCGTGGGGCGTTTTCCTTCGGGACCATGGCGACTTTGAAGCCCTGCTTCTGGGCCTCCTTCAAACGCTCCTCGCCGTAAGCCACCGGGCGGACTTCGCCGGTCAGGCCGATTTCGCCAAAGGAAATGAGGGAGTTGGGAACCACCTTGTCGGTCAGGCTGGACGCCAGGGCAATGACCACCGGCAGATCCCACCCGGTCTCACCGATCTCGATGCCGCCGACCACGTTCACGAACACGTCGTGCTCCTGCAATGAAACGCCAGCGTGGCGGTTCATCACGGCCAACAACATGGCGACCCGGTTGGAATCGAGTCCCTGGGCAATCCGCCGGGGCGCGCCGAAGCGCATCCGATCCACCAGCGCCTGCAGCTCGATCAGCAGCGGCCGGCCGCCCTCGCGGGTGACGGTCACAATGCTTCCGGCGGCGGGCTCCGGCGCACGGGACAGGAAAATGGCGGAAGGGTTGCGGACTTCTTTCAGGCCGCTTTCCGTCATGGCGAAAAATCCGAGCTCATTGACGGCGCCAAAGCGATTTTTGGTGGCCCGCACAATGCGGTAACGACTGCCGGCCTCGCTCTCGAAATAGAGCACGGTGTCGACCAGGTGCTCCAGCAGTCGGGGACCGGCAATCATGCCCTCCTTGGTGACATGGCCGATGATGATGACGGCCGTGGCAGTGGACTTGGCAAAACGGACCAGCTCCGCGGTGCACTCTCGCAACTGGGACACGCCGCCGGCCGCTCCAGCCACGGCGGCCGATTGCACGGTTTGAATGGAGTCGACCACCAGCAGGCCGACCTTGCGTTCGCTGGCTAATGCAATGATTGCCTGCAAGTCGCTCTCGGAGACACAACTCAGGGCGGAAGCGGACAGGCCGAGGCGCTGGGCGCGCAGGCCGACCTGGGAAACCGACTCTTCGCCACTGGCATAGAGGACTCCACACGAGCCCGCGACGTGTGCGGCAACTTGGAGCAGAAGAGTAGACTTGCCGATGCCGGGGTCGCCTCCCAGCAACGTGACAGAACCGGGTACGATGCCGGCACCAAAAACGCGATCCAGTTCGTCCTGTCCAGTTGGGAGACGTTCCGGGCTCGCGCCCAAGGTCGAATCCAGCGGACGGGGGGTGGAAGTCGGGTTGGCATGGGTCGCTCGGGCACGGGGCGCGATGCCGGCCTCGAGTGTGTTCCATTCGTCACAATGCGGGCATTGCCCTTGCCATTTGGGGGTGTGGTGACCGCAGGCACTACAAATAAATACGGGACTGGTACGAGCCATCTATGCGTTGGGGAGTCAACTTGGCTAGGATTCGCGCCGGAGGATGGTCGAGTGACGGGTTTGTGACCAACGACCGGGACTGCACTGCGGGCAATGCTAGCTTATGCCGGCTCGAATCGGGGACGGGAAAGTGACGCGAATCACATTTAATCGGCCGCAGACAGGTCAGGACGTAGCATGAGCTTGCGCAACAAGCTCCGCTGCGTTGGTTTGACCGACACGGGCAAGGTCCGCGAGCACAACGAGGACACCATCGCGGTCGATCCTGATATCGGGTTGCTGGTGCTGGCTGACGGCATGGGCGGCTATAACGCGGGCGAAGTGGCCAGCGGCATTGCCGTGAAGACCATCGTCAACCAGGTGAAGGAGCAGGTGGAGCGGGAGGACATGAACGCGCAGGACCGCGAGGCGGGCCTGTCCCGGCCGACCATCATCCTGCGGGATGCCATCCACCGCGCGAACAAGATCATTTATCAGACGGCCCGGACCCAGCCCCAGTGCGAGGGGATGGGGACTACCGTGGTGGCGGCCCTGTTCTTGGAAAACAAAATTACAATCGCCCACGTCGGCGACTCCCGTCTGTACCGGCAACGCGCCGGTGGAGAGAAGCTGGAGCAGGTCACGATGGACCACTCTCTGCTGCAGGAGCTGGTCGACCGGGGCTTTTACTCCGCCGAAGAAGCGCAGCGCGCAGCCAACAAGAACTACGTCACACGCGCGCTCGGCGTCGAACCCAATGTGGAAGTGGAAATCCAGGAAGTGCCCGTCAACAAGGGCGAAGTCTTCATTCTGTGCTCGGACGGCCTGTCCGACATGGTTGAGGATGAAGATATCCATTTAACCATAAACACCTTTAGTGCTAATCTGGATACTGTCGCCAAGCAGCTGATTCAACTGGCGAATGACAATGGGGGACGGGATAACGTCTCGGTCGTCATGGCGCATGTCCTGGATGCATTCCCGGCCCGTACGAAGATCTTCGACAAGATCCTGGGCTGGTTCGGCTGATACTGACACGAATTTTAGAGGCGAAGCATGGCAAGGTTGGTCTTGAGCCTGGACGGCCAGGTGATGGCGGAATACAACATGAACAAGGAGCGGTACACGATCGGCCGCCTCCCTGACAATGACATCCGCATCGACAACGCAGCCGTCAGCGGTCACCACTCGCTGATTATCAACATCCTCAATGACTCGTTCCTGGAGGATCTCAACAGCACCAACGGCACCTACGTCAACGGCAAGCTGATCAAGAAGCATGCTTTGCAACACGGTGACGTGATCACGGTGGGTCACCACCAGTTGCGTTTCGTGGAGGATGACGAGGCGCAGGACGAGTTTGAGAAGACCATGGTGATCCAACCTTCGGCCCGTCCGGTCGAGAAGGTTCGGACCGCCGCGGAAGTGGCGGACAAGGTGTCTCCGTCAATTTCGGCCACGGCGAAGAATCGTGCGCTCACGACCGACGGCGCGGCCGCCCTGAAAAAAGCCAAATTGCAGGTGCTTTCAGGGGCCTTCGCGGGTCGCGAGCTGGAACTCAGCAAGGCGCTCACCACCCTCGGTCGCCCGGGCATCCAGGTCGCCGCGATCACGCGACGCGCGGAGGGCTACTTCATTGTTCATGTCGACAGCGGCAAGAGCGACGACTTCCCGCTGGTGAACGGCTCGCCCATCGGGGCGCAGGCGACCCGGCTGAATGACAACGATGTGATCCAGTTGGCGGGGGTGAAGATGGGCTTCTTCGTCAATTAGCTCGTCAACTGACCGGTTAGCTGGCGGGTCTCGATCTCATGGCGGCCGTTCCTTTGCGGGAACGGCCGTTTGCTTTTTGGGGTCAGTGTTCGCGGCGTGCTAGCGCTTGCAGCGTGCTAACGCTTGCAGCGTGCTAACGCTTTTGCTCGCGCGCTTTCTCTTCGGCGAAAGTCAGGATCGATTCTGGAACGGCTTCCAACCGCTCGCGGGGTATGGGCGCCCCACTCTGGTCTGACAGGCCGTAGGTGCCCTCTGCTATTTTCGCCAGCGCGCGATTCACACTCTGGAGTCGCTCCATGTCGTGCGCGACCAGGTTTCCTTGGCGCTCGAGGAGATCCAGCCTCTGGGCATCGTCTTCGTACTCGCGGGAGGCACTGTTAGCGCTTTCCGACCTCGTATCCTGCTCGGTGGCCTCGTCGCTTGCGGCAGTGGCCAGGATGTCGGCACGGACCTTGTTCAGGCGCTGACGTTGCTTTTCAATAAAGGCTGGATCGAGGTGGGGTACGTTAGCCATCAATGCTGCTCCGGCGTCCCTAAGGAGGTGCACGGTAGCAGTTTTGGGCCCTGGCGGTTTTGTATTGGGGTAGCACTATGCTGGAAGACCTGAGCGATCGGGCGGTACAGGGTCCGGAAAAGGCTCGCGAAGAGGCATCGATGTGGCTGGGACGGCTGGGTCGGGGCTTACGCCCTGAGGAAGCTCCCGCATTGCGGGTCTGGCTCAAAGACCGGGTCAACCGTGCGGTGATTCTGGATACGGCACGACTGTTTCACAGCCCGGACATCCTGGCGTTGCTGGGGGAGCTCATTCCAGCCGGGCCGGAACCGATGGAACCGCGCTCGTGGAAGAGTTACCTGCCGGCCCTGACCCAGGCTGTCGTGGCTACGCTTCTGGTGGTTTGGATTGTCAGCGGTGCCACACCGCGGCTGCACCTGAGCCATTGGAAGCATCTTGATGGGTCGTACGGGGCATCCCGCGGAGTCGTCTCGAACGGCAGATACTTCACTGACGTGGGTGAGCGCGGTGACATTCAACTGACCGACGGCTCGCGGGTTACGCTGAACACCAACACGCGGCTGGTCGTGGCCTTCGGGCCGAGCCTGCGCAATATCATCATTCCCTACGGGGAGGCCAGCTTTCACGTGGCACCGGATCGGAACCGGCCTTTCAGGGTATTGGCGGGGCGGCGGAGCTTCGAGGCGTTGGGCACTAACTTCAACGTGCGGGTGCTGACTCCTGACAATGTCGAGCTCACGGTTACAGAGGGTAACGTACGGGTGTTCTACAGGGCGCCTGCTCTCGAAGACACGCCAGCGATCGCACGCCTGCATGACAACATGATCCTCGATGACACCACGATTGGCGCCCTGGAAACGGCGTTGGTGGAGCCTGGACTGCAGTTCGTGCGCAAGATCCAGGCCGACGAGGCGAATACCCTCCTCGCCTGGCATCGGGGGTTGATCTACTTTCAGGGGACCAGCCTGGAGGATGCGTTGGCGGAAGTGGATCGCTACACGGCGACGCAGTTTGTGTTGGCGGATGACCAGTTACGGAATGTGCGGATCGGGGGGGCCTTCCACACGGGAGACGTGGATGGGCTGTTACAGACGCTGCGGCAGGACTTCAACATTGGGGCGCGGCGGGATGCGCAGGGGCGCGTGGTGTTGAGTGCGTTGGGAGGGGGACATAGTAGTTGAGCGCGGGGCGTGCGGAGGCGCTAGTCGGCCGGCTGGCATGGTGAGGGCCAAACGCTGTTGAAGGGTCAGACTGCGCCGGACGGTCAGGTGTCAGCGGTGGCCTTCGCCGGGGTGGCCAGGTGCCGCAGGGACTCTGGGACGAAGGACAGGTCGGTGGCTTCGCGGACGGCCATTCGCATTTGTTTCTCTAACACGTCCTCGGGGACGGGGTTCTGGTAGGCCTCTAAAGAGCGCGCAAGTGCAACGCCGCCTGGGACGTTCTCGGTGCGGGCGACGCGATAGGCTTTGACGACCAGGGCTTCGGCGGCGCCTGGAGTTAACAGGGTTGGAAGCTTTGGTTCGAGTTGTTGGAGCTCTGCGGCGTCGATTTGGAGCTCATAGCGCTTCGCCAGCGCTGCGATCAAACCTGCGCTCTCCGCCGGCGTGGTCGTCGGGAGAATGGG
>Ga0105240_10010069_pt1 | contig 13311 bp, 10 predicted proteins | sample KBSC54metaG_FD_80426 | JGI IMG/M metagenome (GOLD analysis project Ga0105240, IMG submission 80426) | Corn rhizosphere microbial communities from Kellogg Biological Station, Michigan, USA - KBS C5-4 metaG | ecosystem: Host-associated > Plants > Roots > Rhizosphere > Soil | place: Michigan, USA... | reverse complement strand
TGACCGGCATCGTCGAACCAGTACTGTTTTTTGGCACGCTCGGCTTTGTCGCCGGAATGGTGACGCAAGGGATTTACATTGCAGCTATGGTGTTCGAAGCGTTGCGCGACCGAGGAAGGCACATTTTCGGGTCCGATTTTTTTGCGATGATTTTAGCTGCAATTCTGGTCCTCGCCTTATTTATCGTGGTTTTCGGCTTGGCGCTCGGACTTCCGGTGGGAATAGTGCTATCGATAGGTGGCTGGAGTCTGGACATTGGCATGCTTAGCGCTGCAGCGATTGCCGGCGTACTTTGTGGATTGGCCGGATACGGGTTTAGGTATGCAGTCGGACCCAAACGTCTCAAAGTATTCACCGATGTTGGCCACTTGTATCAACCTCCAATCGTTCCTCCCATCCCGAAAGACCCTCAGCGGGTTGAAAAGTGGCTCTCGGCTACGAAGGAATTGAGCGTAGAAACACCCGTCTCCCACACGCCTCTCTCACAACCAACTGCTGAACCAAACACCGCTGCCCAACTGGAGACTGAGTCAGATGATGAATTCTCGTCACCGGAGAAAATAATCCGATCTCTAACCATGGTCGTCGCCAGCGATCGTGAAAAAGAAACTGATGAGTTGTTGACTGCCCTCCGCGCTGACTGTTGTGACGATATCTTCCGCATAGAGGTGATCACGGACAAAGATAAGCGGGTGACGGAACTCGACTATTGGGAACAAGCCCTTTCAGAGGATGGCCGATACGTCGTGCTGATGACTATGGAGCTGATACAAAGTGCGGTGCCGTCCGCAATCGCTCAAGCGCTGGCGCTCCGAGGTTACTCAGCGCGAAAAGTCTACCCAGTCTTAGTGGACGCAGATCTGCCGAGGGATGCGCCGCTGATGGACCTCCAGGGTTTGCCGTCAGGACAGATGCCGGTGGCTGACTGGCCGATTCGACGGAACGCATGGACCAACGTATCACGCAGTCTACTTACAAAGGAGACCAACAACTTTCGTGCAGGGCTTAGCCTGTACGTGGGGAAAGTGCTCTTCGAAGAGAAGGTGAAGTCGTGGCAAAAAGCCGGCCCGTTGCCTCGGAAGTTGCTATGGGACCTTGTCAGCAATTACAAGGATCTATCGAGTCGTGAGTCGTTGGTTGATCCAGAGCACGATCTCTCTCATTTCCCATTTCGCCACCGTTCCTGGTACTGGTCGCCATGGGTCGCAGCGTGGTGGACAGTTGCTGCTGCCATTTGTTTGGGCTCGGTGGGAAGGGAAGTCGCCTTATGGCTCGATCACACAACGCAGTTGGGCCAAACTTTGTTTTACTATGCTCTTGCGGCTGTTTCCTTAACAGTCATATTTTCGTTCTTTGTGCTGCGTGAGACGGTGGGTTATGCCAGACTCCGCCTCTCACGTTTCGACGATGATGTCCCTCGGGGCGTCCTCGCGTTCCTGTTGGCAATCCCCGGTAGGTCATTAAAACGCCGGCCGATTCTAAATCGCACGATGCGAGTCTTAACTCGTCCGCTGGCCCTCTTGGCTGTTGTAATTATCATCGGATTATTGGCTCGCATAGACGAGTGGGGCAACGCAGCAGGTGCGGTGGTCGGGCTCGCATGTTATCTGGTTAGCCGCTATCGCGTTCCTGCTGTCCTGGTCCAGCGCCGCGCAATTCCCACGCCGCATGATTTTGCAGTAAGACGAAGAGGCCTCATGTGGACCATCTATGTGCCGCATGAGGATTATCCTGAGGTCGCGCGGGCTGCGTTTGGGACTGCGCGGACACCGCGTCCAGCGCTGATCGAAGGTTACCACTTGGGAGTGTCCTTCTCGCTTTGGATGGTGATACGCGCTTTGGCGGACGCTGCCTGGATTGGCGCCGCTGCGATCATCTTCGAGTTTGGACTCAGCCGCCTCGGGCTACCCGGCTGGCTCCCGATGTGGTTAGCAGCGTGCCTTATGACATACGTTATCACTCTCGTTAGTTTCTCACCGTATGTGTATCGAGATAAGAGCGAATCGTGGCTGCGGTCCTTCTGGCGGACGTATAAGTACGGCGGCCTTAAAAGGGCCTCGCGAATGCAAACCTACCTGCTCGTCACGTTGTGTGTAGGTGTCGCGATCTACTTCCTCGCCAGGGTTGACGCTGAAACTTTGTACCAGCTATTTCGCATCGTGTTCATCGTCATGGTGTTCTGCAGGCGACTCTCCGATCAAATTATCATGACCAGCGGCAGTGAAAGCGATACTTCGTAGCAGGTAATTTGATTGACGATTGCCGACTCGTGATCGGCAACCGTCATTCACGACAATGCGTTATAGCGCGTTCAAGAAAGCGATCAAATCCGCGCGTTCCTGGTCCGTGTAAACGAACAGAAGATGTTTTTTGTATCATCCGGCGCTTTTCAACGAATCGTCTGCTTTTCTGTCTGAAGAGCATCATGATCGAAGCAGAACTTCGTATCCTCCGGGCTCGTCTCGATGACCCTATCCGTAACAAAGCTGCGCGCGGCGAACTGTATCAGAAGCTGGGGTAGATTAAGATTACTTCATGTCCAACTCACACGATCTTCCGCTGTACACATTCCGCAACAGGACCACCGGTGAGACTCGGCAGTTAACAGATGCGGGCCGAGGCAACATCACTGGATTGTGGACCGATCTCGGCAGGTTCAAGACACTGACACTCCGAGCGCTCGCTGCACGCGCACCGTACTTCCACAACGGAATCGCGCCGACATTAACGGACGTGATTCTGCACCATCGGCGATCAAAGTGTCGGTCAGGCCGCAGAGATCCATCGGCATTATTGGGGCGAGTCGCGAATCTTCGAGTCCAAGAAGAATAGCTGTCTGGCTTTCTTTTCCAGGCTCACACTCTGAAACCTAGGCCAAGTCCAAAAACCAAAAGGCCGACATTTTGACGGTCTTTGCTTAAAGTACCTGCGAGATCACATTCGTTGCGCACTTCCCCCAAAATATTGCTTATGAGTTATCGGTACTACAACCTGACAAAGCACACGATCGATAAGGCACGTAAAATTCTGAACAAACGGGCCGCTGCGCTATAACCTCATTTCACTCCTTGCTCAACGCTTTCCAAATATTTCGTGATGTGCTCTTCAGAGAAGCGCAGTGTTCGACGAGCACGATAACGGGCTAACCGCTTCCGTCGAATCTCACGCATGACTGTTGAGCGGGAGATACCACCGCAAAGCTGCCTGACATCCTCAACGGTGTACTTCGCTTGCTTGCGCTCTAGCGTCGGGCTAGTCTCAATTTGCTTGGATGGCTTCTCTTTCATACTTCTGGGGCGTGACATGAAACTCTGAGTATCTTTCTGTCTTGGTGGTGGGCGTGTCAGTTCTTAAAGAAGCGGATTTGGGTTGGTGTGGGAAATGCCGACGACTTTACTTAGCAGACCATGGGCCAAAGGGCCTTGCGCCGTCACGACTTCTTATTTGAATCCAGACAAAATCTACTACCCACGCATCCCTAGTTTCTGGATGAGAGTGACCAAGTAGAGTGGCAATAGGCCAAGCTTCACATATTCCTAAAGCCTCGTACGCTATCAAAAGAATAGAAACGGTCTGAACGACCAATTCCAATTGAATAGTTCGGGCGGTGATTCGGCCCAAATAGGAGTGGGGTTAGTTAGAAGTTGGTAGATCTCTCAAGGGTAAGTGAGAACAAGTTCCGATTCGCTAGTGCAACAGACCAGTCTCAATAAAGGGCAAACAAAACTGTCCCTTCTGCAGTTGAGTGGACAGCATTACGCTGAAGGTATCAGCGTTCCGCTGGAGCAACGTATCCAACGGCTCTCCGCTGGCAGTCATCGCCGAACGCCAATGTTTCTTTTCTCCCGGCGTCCAATCAAGCCTTCGACGCTTCATCGTTTTGACGTAGGAAGATGTATCTAGGAATACGGTTTCCGAGAACGCTTGTGAGATTTCTCGGAGATAGTAATAGCCCCCTCTCAAAATGATTTGCAGATCCCGACCGACTTCGCATGCTAATTTGATGAGTTTCTGAGCGTGCCACTTTCCACGTTCCATACACGCTGGTCCAGTAGCAAACTCATAAGCAATTGACCGGACTTCATCTCGTTCACCGATAAACTCAGTCCATCGTTCCCAATCACGATCCGTTCTGGCATTAACGTGAAGCGAGGCTGGAACTTCGCTTCTCACAAGTTCGTCCCAGCAAATCGCGATTCGCTTCATGCTGTACAGATTGTCCTCGCGTGGCACTCCGAGAAACAGGCTGTAATTCGGAACTGTGACTAACGCAGGCTGCAACAAGGAGAGTTGCTCAGGTATTTCGGCTGCCAACCGATGAGACCAGTAATATTCGATCACACGGTCTTGACCAACGCCGCTTATTAACAACTTGGCTGAAGCGTCGAAACCAAAGGATCGAGCAACATCTTCTTTCTTCGAAAACTTCAGTCGGCCATTGGAGTGGTCGAACAACTTTTCTAATGGGAGCGCAACAGCCTTTGCACTTAGGACGCCATTTCGGCATGAAGACCCGTAAAGCAATGGAACGACTAGGGGTAGACGGGAATAAGCCAGGGGAGCTGAACGCGGTATATTCTCGAGCCCCCAACCCCTAACTTCGATATAGCGGTTAACATAATCTTCGACATTCTGACGGCAGACGAACTGGCATTGCGAGTATTCCGAGGAGGTTCCGTTACAACGACAAAAGCCCATGCAATCGAAAACGGCCTCCGACGTATACAATCCCCCACACTGTGCCTTGTCTGTGCAACCAAGGCATCCGAGGCTTAGTGGTTGATTATCGTTGTGATAAAGCGGTAGAGCTTCTCGAAATGTGTTCATTGTTGCTCGCTCCTTTTTGTGATGGCAAAAGCACAGTGACTTCTACACGTTCGTCACTTCCCTTTGTTCTCACAGTGCCGAGCGTCTTTCCACCCAAAGCCTCAACCTCGCTGAGTATCGCCCGTGACGGCGCCTTGCATACTCCGATGCTTCTCCCTTTGCTGTATACGAAGAGCCGCTCGTATTCGAGCTGTACTTCATAAGGTTCGCCTTCACGAAAATCAGCCAGTTGAAACGGAACGACCTCGATCATTTGAGCGCGACTTGGTTCTGAGCTGAAGAGTTGCTTAATACTTAACTTCGCGCGCTCGCGCGACCACCCCTTTCGCCAACCAAGTTTTATTTTGTTCAAATAATCAACACCCATAGCTATTGCTCCAGTACAGGTCGATATACCTTGCTGCGACCCTTCTTAAGTTCCATAAGAACACCCTTCGCTACCAACGAAGACAACCGATTGTTCCAACCGGTAATTTGGATTTTCTCAGTTTGTCTATATTTGGTTTCCAGCATGGCCGCATCTGCTTCTCGCACCGCGATGACAGCATCAAACGTCAATTGCTGCTTCTCGTTCAGATGGCCCAACACGCGACTTGATTTGACATTGCCGTGTTTGTCCGTACTACAAACCAAGAACGCATCACTATTAAATTTGAGTACAAACGCCAATTCATCAAGAATCACTTCGTTGGCATTAGCAACTACAGGATAAAGATTTGGTTGCGTCTTCGTGCAGTAGTCGCGAAACCCCAACACCGCTTCACGAAGAAAGCTGCCCGTGGCGGCCTCAACTCCGTCAAAGTTCAGTAAAACCGGTTCAGGTTCGAATGCCGGCTCGACAACCGCGATCAACCTGGCCAGCATTGCCTTACCAGGAATCGCTCCAGCCAGAACCGTACGACCATTGCCAAGTTCAAAACAGGAAAGATTTTGGCTCACGACTCTCACCTCCATGACGTGAGGATAGTGAGCTGGTGCGGGATTGTCAAGGCGAGTTCCGTTTTATTTTGCTGCTAAGACTCTAGAAACTAGGGAAACGAGAAACCCGTCTATGCGGAGACAAGTCCTAGTTTCCCAAATTGGAGGGCTTCGGGTGCCATCAATAACCAGCGCGTAGTCGCCGCTACGAAACCTCAAGTACGAATTCCGGCTGGCAATATTGTTGAGCAAGTCACGGAAGCCAAGTCCGTGTCCGACATTATGACCGTAGCGAGATTCACCTTCTTGGATCGAGGTCTCAAGGGCTTTGCCTGAATCTTCGAGATATGAATAGCAAGAGTTCTTTCTCAGGCTTTCCAACACGCCAATACCATTATCGGCCACGACGTACTCAAATTCTGTTTGAGACCACCGGTAACCAACAACGCTCGTTTCTGCGTGCTCACTGTGCTCCAAAACGTTTGATGCCATCTCCTCTACTGTCCCCGTCAAAGCCTTGGCGAACGAATCTCCGAGACCAGCGCTGGAGGCGGCATTCTCAAGACGCTTACAAAACGTCATCCACCGCAAATCGTCGGCTTCGGCTTCAGTCTGATAGCCGCGCATGAATTCGAATTTATTTGGATCGAGAGACATGGCCGTCTGAAATTTCGAAATGCCTGATTTGTCCAAAACTGCTTGCAAGCTGTTAATCGCATGGCTGTGGTTAGGCGATGAGAGCCTCGTTATCGCATTCGGATAATCGAGATAGGCAAACTCCACAAGAGGACCAATTCGCCTAACGGTGGTGCCTTTGATTGCGGTTTCATGTTCCGTCGTTGGTGATGTTGTTAGGCCATCAAGCAACGCGAAGGTAAGATACGGTCTAGGTAAATCATCCTTCATTAATATTCAACGGCTCTCGGAACATTTTCGAAAGAGTCGTGTTTAAAACTAGCTTCTTTTTGTGATCAACCAATTCACCAAACCTGCGCTTATGACAAGCTCAGAAAGCCTTTTCAATCCTAAGACGTGCACACCTTCTTCCGTGCAATCTGCCAAGCTTGGATCGGATGTGTGTACAACAAAATACATTTCTTGGAACTGTTCCATTCTTCTAAACTGCGCAACACTGTTCTTGAACGTTGCAGTTGTTGCTTGCGACTTCACCTGTATGAAGGCCCTTCTGTTAGTGACGGGGGAGAACACATCTAGGTCTACATCCTTGTCGGTTCCTCCCAAAACTGAAATCCGCTGCCATCCTGAATTTGCGAATACCAGATCAACTAGGAGTTCAAAATCTTTCCACCACAGTCCTTGAATCAATGTCTCGACACTGCACTGTAAGGACGCCAAGCTGTCCCTGGCTGCTTTTACATCAGGCTGAGCAATACCATTAATCTTTCTTACTAGGTACTCCGATCGCTCGACGGCACATATCGTACCTCTGAATCCTTGCACTTTGGTTAGCCGCCCGTCGATATTTTCGACAGTCAACACATTTCCTTTGAGGTCGTTACATGACCATCCATCTATCGCCCGCCTCATTCGACTACCATCATCGAGTTGTATTACTAGCCTCTCGGCAAAGCACCAATATAATTTTCTCTTGTAGAATGTGATCCAAAGCGCCTGTTCTGACAGTTCATAAAAGTCTCGTATCTGGTTCAAGTCTCTCGTCGCTGCACGTTCGTTGGTCTTTCTATACTTCAACCAAAAGGCGCTGACTGGTTCCCAATTACCTGCCCTTGAGTCTTCATGGTAAGGACTGTTATATCCAAGCCGGATGGTGCCGTCCTCCTCGATACAGGACTTCTCCCAGCGACCTTTCTCGCCCAGCTTTATGAAACGTATTGCGTTTGGTTTGATCAACGGCACATCTTATCATCAAGAAACCTCGCAAATACGTACCGCGAACAGGACTTGGAAAGATGACACCCGAAGCCGCCATCAACTTCATGGAAAGCATGATGAATATTTACGTTCAGCCAGAGCTACGGCGAAGGGAAGTCGAAGGCGCGCCTTTGGGTGAAGCTCTTTGGGCGGCGCAAATAGTCTTCCAAGAGGGCACCGAGCCGCCTGTGGTACGTCTCAATTCCCAAGTGCGCCTTCTCGCAAGGACTGACGACTCGGATGATTGGGTTGATTATGCGGATTTGAGACGTCATGGGACGACTAGCGTAAGGGAAGGAACTCTTTTCCCTGAAGAGACAGGGATGCGGCACGTCACGATGTATCAAGTTGGGGATGATGAGCAGTGGAGAATCTTGTTCGACACTCTCAGGAAGGAGAAACTGATCGATGGTGAACCCGGTTTGGGAACAGTCTTCACCTCGCCAGATGGCAATGCGCCGCCGCTGGAGAAACTTGGGGCCAGAATTGATCAGCTTTTCAACGCGACTCGTGCCTGTCTAGATAACGACCACCTTGAGAGCGCGATGATCTTGGTCTACTCAGGAATCGACGCCTTCGCGTGGCTGAATCGTCCAAGCAACATCGAAGACGTGAGACGCACTGATTTCGAGCAGTGGGTGGATACCTATCTCTTGCCTGATTCCGGGTTGAATTGCAGTTCATCAGACTTGTATGCCGCTAGGTGTGGATTAGTGCACAGTAATACCAGCGAGTCGAGATTGAACAGAGAAGATCGGGCGCATAAGGTTTTTTATTACCGACAGGGCGAAGGCGTGAAAGTCGGCATTATCCAGCTCCTGATGAATGAGCGTTTGCCTCCTTGGTTCATTGACATCGATCACCTTGTCAGAGTTCTCGGCACGGCGATTGAGCGTTTCTTGGTTTCAGTTCGCGCTGATCAGCAAAAACTGGAATTGGTTTCCAACAGGATTAGGGAGTCTTACTTCTCAAGCGGGGTCTTAATGGGTGCGCCAATGGACGGAAACGGCGGTTGACGCTGACCAGCAACAACCCAGAAGCGGACGGTCATCCGATAATTCAGAGGACTCTTTCTGAAGTCTCGCCGCAGTATTGAACCAGTAAGAGGAAGTTCTCGCGGCAATTCTATTCCCAGCGTTCTTCGATGTAATGCAGCTGTGACGCGAGCGATGCGCTCACCAGAAATCACTATCGCGGAACCCACACTAATCATTCCGATACCAACTAGTGTTTGATACACAAGCCAGTCTGTGGATAAGGTTTCACGTAAATATATACAGGCATTGCACTTAAATTACGATTTAATGACCGAATCGTCCTCGCAAGTTGTTAATTCCACTAACAGGCCGATTTCACTTTATGACCGAACCCACATCGTCATGATCTGGATGCGCGCGCGAGGAGGTCTGTGCCTGTGCTTTCGGGTCAGACCGGAACTCGGAATCTTTCGTTCTCTGGCAACACCCATAGGATTTTCAAACCGTTTGAGCGAACGCACCAGCCCAAACCGCGCAGTGAACGGTTCTTAACTGACGTTTCGCCAGCGTAATGATTTGTAAGTTGATCCATTATCAATAGAAATACTTAAGTCCGGTGACAGATAAATACAGTCGGGAACTTGAGGAGACTCCGCAATGGCAGATGATCCGAACAAAAAGCATAAGGATAGTTGGTTCGTTTCAAATCAACCGCATGAATACCAATACTTCTTTGACTCAATCAAGAAAGCCTGCTCGAAGAGTTCTGATACCGAAATCGCCGAAGCGATCTTTTCTTGCCGGAAGGCCATTCAACCTTCGGAGGGACGTGCAAAACTAACTGAGTGCGTTAAAAAGAAGCTAGGTTGCTGAGGTTGGACCGCAGGGCTTTACGGGTGATTGTTTTTGGCGCTCTCCAAGGTGATAAGTGAGCGAGGATTTATTGTGTGGTCTAATCGAGCTGCGCCTGCGGCAACTTAGAATTTAGCCCGAATGATGCTCGTAGCATATGGATTCGAACAGGGCGAGTGTCTGCGAACTAAAGGACTTCCTCTCCAGCTTGGAACACTTATGGTTGAAGCGAACTCTGGCTCACCAGCATTTCCTCCTAATGCAACGAACTGATGCCAAATTTCTCACAGGATACGTTGAATTCACCTTAACTCCCTCAATACACGACCGAAGTTTATCAAGGTCTGCGAAGAACTGATGTCTTGTTAATGTTGGACTCTTATGGTGCAAAAGCCAATAAGGCGAGATGCAGATCAGCGACCAGCGACGAACATCAATAAGGCAGCGATCGCGCCTGTATGCATGGATGACGCAAACTTACCTTTGATCGCATAATGTTACGTTGGGCCGATGCGAATCACCGAAGATGAGTCAACATTTGCTGAGCACTTAGTGGTTCATCGAGGTGCTGCTGCAGTCATATCGAAGACGAGTGGCTCCAGAATATCTGTCAGTACAGATGTCAAGCAATGAAGATCGACTACGTTTCCATCAAGAATTTCCGCTGCTTTGGTCCGGCAGAAAGCAAAATTAATCTGGAGGGCGACGTCACGGCGTTCGTTGGTGGAAATGGAACCGGCAAAACGGCCGTATTCCAGGCGCTATCGCGTCTATTCGGGATCACGCCCGCGCAACGCACTGTGCGACGCCGAGATTTTCACCTGCCGGCCGACCAAACTGAGCTTAATTCAGGCGCTACCATCGCGATCGAGGTGGTTTTCGGCTTTCCAGAACTGGAAGGGCTTAATGAAAATGAGGCTGAGGCGGCAGTACCGGAATTCTTCCTGCAAATGGCAGCTTCCGCGCCGAGCGCTCCGCTCAAGGCGAGGATGAGGCTTCAAGCGACATGGACCGATGATGGCACGCCTGACGGAAACATCGACGAGGATCTGCGGTGGATCACCACGCTCAACGACGATTTTGAATGGGCCGATTGCAACCGCGTGCAAGCTGTAGAGCGCGGCTTCGTCCAGCTCATCTACGTTCCCGCTGCCCGTGATGCTGCGGCGCAAGTAACCGCCTTGCTCAAGAGTCGTCTATGGCAGGCAGCGAAATGGTCCAACCGATTCAGAATCCGCAGCAACGCAAGTGCCCGGAGGATCCAGAGAGAGTTCGAGCGGGAAGGACCTGCGCAGTTTGTCATCGAGCGCCTTTCAAAACGCTGGAAGCAATTATACGAGGCGGATACGGACACTACACCGGTCCTGCGTCTTGTTGAAAGCCGGTTGGAAGAACTGGTTCGCAAGGCTGAGTTCGCCTTCTTTCCAGACGAGGCAGGACAAGAACGTGCGCTCGCCGAGCTTAGCGATGGTCAGCGTTCTCTCTTCCATATTGCGCTTACGGCGGCAACGCTGGAAGTCGAGAAGGATGTTTTTGCACAGCCTGTGGATGAGAGCTTGTTCGACCAGGAGAAGCTACGGCGGATCAGCCTTACATTCTTAGCCGTGGAGGAGCCCGAAAATAGCGTCTCACCTTTCTTTCTTTCTCGCATTGTTGCTCAGGCACGAGAGATTGGCGAACTGGCGTCGGCTCAGGTCGCATTGTCGAGTCATTCACCGGCGATCCTCAGCCGCATACAGCCGTCGGAGGTACGCTACTTCCAGCTCAACCGTGATCTGCGGCAAGCAGATGTGCGACAGCTGACACTGCCTGAAGACGATGCGGAAGCGAGCCAGTATGTACGTCTGGCTATTAGAGCTCATCCAGAGCTTTACTTCGCCCGATTTGTCATTCTCGGCGAAGGTGAATCCGAGAGGATCGTGATTCCGCGCATAGCGCAATCTTTGGGGGTTCAGCTCGATCCCTCTTTCGTGCCCGTCGTACCTTTGGGTGGAAGATATGTCGGCCACTTCTGGAGGCTTCTCAACGATCTCCGAATCCCCCACGCGACACTGCTGGACCTTGATCTCGGAAGGCGGCACGGCGGCGCGGCGTTAATCGCCAATGTGGTCGCGAAGCTGGGGGAGATTGGGAACAACCTCGGCGATAACCTCCTTGTTCAGGACGGCACAGTCGATCCCACCGAGGTGCATGCTATTGAAGACAGCGAACTGCTGAGAGAAGGCGACAACCATAACTGGCTGAGAGCGCTGAGGGGTGAGGGAGTATTCTTTTCGTTTCCACTCGATGTTGATTTCGCGATGTTGCGCGCTTTTCCGGACGCTTATCAACAACCCAAGCCCGGTGGCCAGGGACCGCGCGGGGACGCTAACGCGATTCGCGACAAAAAGCTCGTTACACTTAAGACCGGCGGTAGTCCTGAGCTGTACGAGGATTCCTATGTCGACGAGTTCAAGTGGTATCCATATTTGTTCCTGAGCCGAAGCAAGCCGGAGACTCATATTGCCGCGCTCTCGCTCATCGAAGAAGAAGGTCTTGCAGAAAACGCTCCGTCGGAGATGAAAGCCTTGATCGAGCACGTACGAGATACTCTAGGCCTTGAGGACGTTGACGAATGAGCTTCGTGCGCTCACAAGACTGGAAACCACAGGGAGTTGCTGATCTTGAGTTGCGTGCGTGGGAGGCGCTGCGGGAAACAGAAAGAAGTGTTCTGGTCACATCGGGAGCAGGGGCAGGAAAGACGGAGTTTCTAGCTCAGAAGGCAACGTATCTTCTACAGACCGGCTTGTGCCCCGATCCAAAACGTATCCTCGCAATTAGCTTCAAACGCGACGCAGCCCGTAATCTCGGCGAACGAGTTATAAAGCGCTGCCCGCTCGAGCAGACACGGCGCTTTAACTCGTACACCTTTGACGCATTTGCTAAGAGTCTTTTGGATCGTTTTCGCGCGGCAATTCCAGATCCTTATCGCCCTCCTGCGGACTACCGCATCATGATGCCACACAGACGAGATTATGATGATTTTCTGAATGATCACAATTTCCGCGGCGTGAACGTCCAGCAACTTGAACGTTCGATATCCAGAACCCAACTACCGGTAGCCAATGTGGGCTCCGAGGTACAGCGAGCGGTTGCGGTCTATTGGCATGCTCAGTACACAGAGTATGATCATACCTCGCTGTCTTTTCCAATGATCAACCGGCTCGTTGAATTCCTTATCCGTGAGAACCCGTCGATCCTTAGAGCCCTGCATCTCACTTATCCTTTCGTGTTCTTGGACGAGTTGCAGGACACAACGTTCGCCCAGTTTCAGTTTCTGCGTACTGCCTTCGAAGGAAGCGAGGCCATCTTCACAGCGGTGGGCGATGACAAACAGCAGATTATGAGATGGGCGGGCGCTATGCCAGACGCTTTTGCACAGTTCGAGCAGTACTTTGCAGCGCGAAAAATTTCTTTAATCTCTAACTGGCGCTCCCACGAGGAGCTTGTCCGAATTCAGCATGTTATCGCGAGTAGAATAGATCCAAACGTTGACCAGCCTGAAGCCCGCGCTGATCGCCTCGTTGACGGCGACGTTTCGGCAATCTGGGAATTTGCCAGCGAGGATGAAGAAAGCGTTTCCCTCGCAGACTGGATCAACCACGAGGTGCAGTCAGGCAATGTCGAGGCGCACGATGTTGCGATTCTAGTACGCATGCGACCTGATGAGGTGGAGGCGCACCTGTCGCCAGCATTTGAAGCGCGTGCGCTAAGGTTGAGAAACGTCGCGCGCAGCGTGGGTGAGATCGCGATCCAAGACCTGCTTGCCGAAGATCTTACGCATGTGCTTTTGCGTTTGCTCCGG
>Ga0105240_10010068_pt1 | contig 13311 bp, 9 predicted proteins | sample KBSC54metaG_FD_80426 | JGI IMG/M metagenome (GOLD analysis project Ga0105240, IMG submission 80426) | Corn rhizosphere microbial communities from Kellogg Biological Station, Michigan, USA - KBS C5-4 metaG | ecosystem: Host-associated > Plants > Roots > Rhizosphere > Soil | place: Michigan, USA... | reverse complement strand
CATTCGAAGGCCAGGTAGAGGAATTTTTCTGACCAGAGCGCGCGGACGGGAGTGGATAGGTCAGGTTGGACGGAACCGACTCGGGACGACTGCTCGATCCGAGCAGGCTCCGCGGTAGCCCACACCGGGGCCGTCAAACGGCCATCGACGTCAATATCCTGGCTGATCCTCCGAGCGGTGAGCACCGGTGCGGGCAGCGATCGGGCGAGCAGCCGGCGGGCATTGTCAAAATAGATCTTCCGCAGAACCGCCGTCGGGAGGTGGATGGAGCTGATGGTCCAATCCCCTTGAATCGGGGTCATGTGGGGCCAATTCCGATCCCGTGTTTCCAGCCAACGCCATTCTTTGCCAAAGAACACCTCCGCGTCGGCGTCGGTGGGAGCAGGCTCGTTTCCACTGGAGCCCAGGATCAAGCCATCGTAGACCTGGAAATCGGTCGCAAACAGGATTCGATCCTGGTGCTTCAGGAATAAGCGCCGGACTTTTTCCGGGTCATGCCGGCCGATCTCGGGGATGCGGGCAGCGAGATCGCACATCATATTCGGATAACGACTTAAGGATTGGTCCACCCAATCAAGCTCCTCCGCGTTGTTCGCGAAATGAACGCACACAAAGGTCGTGCGGGGGTGTCGTGCCACCACGCGGTTGAGCGCTTCCAGGAGGTCCTTCCAGGCGGGGAACCTATTGGTATCGCCAAACCACCAACTGGCGTGATCCTTCAGTTCCTTCCAGCGCTCGTTCGTGGCGTCGTACGGGAGCCAAAACGCCTTGGGATCCGCCACGTGAATGGAAACCGGCAGGTTGAGCTCACCGAGTCGTTCCCACATCGGATCGAGCTTCGGGTCATCCACCTTCAGGAGCTGGCCCCGACCATCTCGCAGGTAAAGGCCAAGCCGCTTGAATTCCTTGAACCCGGCTGCTCCGAGGCGATGTCCCTCCTCGACCTGTTTGACCGCCTGCTGAGCGAAATCCGGCTCGTCCCAATGAGCATAGTCGAGGTTCATGTACTGGAGGAATCGGCCGGGGAAAAGTGCATCCGCCAGCTTCTTGTTGCGCTCGAACTGCGAGGGACCTCCATCCTTTGCCGGCGTGACCGTGTCGCCGCTCAGGTTCACCGCCAGCCCAATCCCGACAGCGTCCATGATACCGACGGCCCGGGCGAGATGCTGCGTGGTGAAGTCGAGGTGCTGATGCAGGTCAATGATACGGTGCTGCGCGCGCCAGCGGTCGGCTTGCGAGTTCAAGGGTTCGCCGGGAGCTGCGAGGAGACCTGCGAAAAGGAAGCCCAGGGCAGCGACCTGGTAGAGGATGCGGGTTCGAGAACTCACGATCCGACGCTGGAGCGCGGACTCCTTCGTCCACGCTCCAGCGGAAAAGAACGCGCGGGCGGAGGCGCCCGCGCTCCGCTCACAATCAGGCTACGGCTTCCCAGCCCTTACGGTTTTGCCGGCGCACGAAGCGTTCGGCTTCGGGCAGGTTCGTCGATTTCATATTAGGACCATCCCAATCCATTTTGACGCCTTCACCGACGCGCAGGCCGATGCAACCCAGGAGGATGATTTCGGTCAAGTAGGCGGCGATATCGAAGTTGGAGAAGGCGGGGGTGCCGTCTTTCATCATGCGGAACCATTCCTGCATGTGGCCGGGAGAGCGCGGGATGGATTGCGGGACGGCCTTGCAGGCTTCATGGTTGTCGCCCGGGGTGAGCTCGTCCTGCCCTTTCATCGCCACAAAGAACCGGGCGCCGTAGTCGTCCGGGGAGAAGAGTTTGCCCTTTTCACCGATGATCAGAGAGCCGCTCTCGGGGAGGCCTCCGAGGCTGGATACGATCTCTTTGGTCGCTTCGGCGGTCGGCCGAATCGGCTTGAACGCCTCATTTGGGTTGCCGTCGTACCACCAGAACTTCAGCGGCGGCAAGCCGTCACGTTCAGGGAATTCGAAGCGGATTCGCGAGCTGAGCGGGAAAGTTTCCGGGTAAACGCGCGAGGCGAGCTCGCATTCGACGGCCGTGGGGTATCCGAGCTTGAGCGCGCGGAACGGCATGTTCACGGTGTGGCAGGCCATGTCCCCGAGGGCACCGGTCCCGAAATCGTACCAACCACGCCACTTGAAGGTGTGATAGACATCCTTTTTGTAGGGCCGATCCGCTGCCGGGCCGAGCCAGGCGTCCCAATTGAGAGATTCAGGCACCGGGTCCGAGCCTTCCGGTCGGGCAATACCCTGGGGCCAGATGGGACGATTGGTCCAGACGTGCAGTTCCTTCGGGTTCCCGATCACGCCCGCTTGTATTACCTCGATCGCGCGGCGCAAACCGTTCTCGGCGCTGCCCTGGTTGCCCATTTGGGTGGCCAGTTTCTTCTCGCTCGCCAGTCGGCGCAGTGTCCGGGCCTCGAAAACGGTTTGGGTCAAAGGCTTCTGACAGAAGGTATGTTTACCCATCGTCAAGGCGTGGCTCGCTGCCAGGCCGTGATTATGGTCGGGCGTTGAAACCGTCACGGCGTCGAATTCTTTACCCATTTGGTCGAACAGCTTGCGATAATCGTTAAAGCGCTTCGCCTGGGGGAACTGCTTGGCTTTGCGGTCGAGCGTGTTGTTGTCCACGTCGCACATAGCGACAATATTGCCGCCGCAACCGGCGGCATCGCTGCTGTCGCTGTCGCCTTTTCCACCTACGCCGATGCAGGCGATGTTTATGCGATCGTTCGCGCCCAGAACGTTGCCGACAAAGGGGAAGCTAAGGATTGCCGTGCCCGTGGTGACAGAGGTGCGTTTAAGGAATTCGCGTCGTGATAATCTGCTCATAAATAAGAATCAATTTTCGATTTGACGAGTTGAGGTCGGTCTTTCTTCATGCCTGTGTTTGGTGGCCAGCAACCCCGGTATTGAACCCAAACTGAATCAGGCCGTCAAGGAAAGCAAACGCCAGCGGCGCCTCCGTTGCTCCAGAGGCGACCTTCGGCCCTCCGCTCGGCCTGCTCAGCTTGAACACCCCGTCAGACGGTCAAACCGCCCCGTTTTGGACGATCAAGCCACTCGTTGGCTTCCTCGTCACCGACGAACCGCTCGGCGGCCGGGTCCCATTTGAGATGACGGTGATTCCAGTACGCCAGGTTCCCGAGGTGGCAAACGGTGGCCGATCGGCAGCCAATCTCCACATCACAAATCGGGCGCTTGCGAGACCGCATGCAATCCAGAAAGTCTTTGCCGTGGTTGTTGCTCTTATAGAGGCGAATCCCATTGCTGGGTAACGGTTCGTCGCCCAGGGCCTTTGGGGTTGCTTCAAACTTGCCGCGGTTTACGAGAATCTTGCCTTCAGTGCCGATGAACAGCACACCGCCACTGTCGCCATGGATCATTTCGACGCCGTTCGCGTAGAGGTAGCGCAAGCCCCGGTTGGCCTTGGGATCCTCCGGCGGAATAATTTCCACCGGACCGCTGTCATCCATGCCCAGGCCCCATTGGGCGATGTCGAAATGGTGGGCTCCCCAGTCCGTCATCATGCCGCCGGAATACTCGCGGTAATTGCGCCAGTTCGGGAAGTGCGTGTGCACGCCGCGGGGGCTCAGGACAGAATTGTAAGGCCGCAACGGAGCCGGGCCGAGCCACAGATCCCAATTCAGGCCGGGTTCCATTGTCTCCTCCGGCAAATCGCAGGGGACCGACGAAGGTCCGACATCCACGATCACCTGTTTGATCTTTCCGATCCGGTTGTTCCGCACCAACTCGCAGGCCTTGCGGAATTCGCTGGAGGATCGCTGCATGGAGCCGGTTTGGAAGACGCGATCATTTTTGCGTGCCGCATTGACCATCGCGCGGGCCTCATGAATGGTGAGCGAGAGGGGCTTTTCGCAATAGATGTCTTTGCCGGCGTTGCACGCGGCGATGGCCACGTACGCATGCCAGTGGTCCGGAACCGCGATGACCACGGCATCGATGTCTTTCCGCGCAATCAACTCCTGAAACTCCTTATACACGGCGCAGCCCTTATAACTGGTCTCACCTTTGGCGGCGTAAAATTCGTCCACGGTCTTGCGGCTATGCTCGCGCCGGGTGGTATCAACGTCGCACACGGCCAGGACCTGGGTGTCCTGCTGGTTGAGGAAATTGTTTAGCAAGCCTCGCCCCTGGGTGCCGGTGCCGATAAAGCCCAGGGTGATGCGGTCGTTAGGACCCTTTTGGCCGAACGCCCGCGATGCCAGGAGCAGGGGTCCCGCCAGGGCACTGACAGTGGTGGTTTTTAGGAATTGTCTTCGATTGAATTGCTTTTGCATAGCGTCAGGCATTGTTTCCCTCGTTGGACGCCGCGGCAATTACTTTTTTTCACTGGGAATTGAATCGTGAGCACGAAAGGCCCATAGTACCCCCGGATTATGAGTGATTCGGCAGATTTGCGGCGACTGTTGGCAAGCTGGGCCTACGACCCGGACGACGACGCGCGCTTGGTTCAAGGTGATGACGGGCGTGAAATCCTGCAGGTGCGCACGCCTTTGGGCATCGAGCAATACGAGATGGAGGGCCGGCCCGATGGGTTGCGCCCTCACGGTTTGGAATCGGCCTTTGAATTCTACTCACAACAGTTGGCCGCCAAGAAGGCCGCCGGTCGTGAAAAGGACTTTGAACTCAACCCGCAGGAATGCGGCGAATTGTTTACCGAGGGAACACTTTATTATTTCCGGTACGTCCGCCTTTTTCAGTTGAAAGACTGGCCGCGTACGCTGCGTGACACGACGCGGAACCTGCAGGTGTTTGACTTGGTCCATCGCTATGCCAATCGTGAGGAGGACCAGCAGTTCCTGGAAAAATGGCGGCCGTACATCATCCGGGTAAATGCCACGGCGGCCGTCATGCTGGAGCTGGATAAACAGGCTTACAGTCGGGCCTTGGAGATCGCCCAGGAAGCCGTGGGGCGGATTGAGGCCATCGAGGACTTGGAGGATGAGACGTTTATGTTTGAGCGCGAGCGTTCCCTGGGAGCCATGCGCGAGCTAGCCGCCCAAATCCAAAAAAACCGTCCCCTGTCTGAACTGGAACAGTTGGAACATCAACTGAGGCGGGCCATCGAGCGCCAGGAATTCGAGCGCGCCGCCGAGCTCCGAGACCGGATCCAGGTCTTGAAGAAACCGCGGGTGTGTTGATCTCAGTTTCGCGACAGGTCTTCGGGCATTTGGGCCAAAATCCGGTATTGCCCGCCTTTGACGGCCAAGATTTTTTGCCAGAGCTGGGCAGGATCCAAATCGAAAACCAATTCCAGCGACGCCGGGTGGGTTAACCAGGCGTTCCGCTCCATTTCATCTTCGAGTTGACCGGGGCTCCAGCCGGCGTAACCGGCGAACATTTTTACTTTCCGCGTGGTGGAAAAGCATTCGCCGATTTCGATCAAGGTATCGAGCGAATGGCCCAGGCTTAAGTTGGGGAGCACATTGGCATCTGGGATGAAGGCGTCGGAATGCAAGAAACTGAGCGCCGAAGGTTGGACCGGGCCGCCGAGGTAGAGGGGACAAGTTTTCAAGGTTTCAGGCAAATCAGCCACGATCATGTCGCCGGCGTGGGTTCCCGTCGCCCGGTTGAGCACGAGGCCGAAGGCTCCCTCGGCATCGTGCTGGCAGATGATGACCACAGTCCGTTGGAAGAAGGATCCACGCAGCTGTCCGCTGTCCAGGAGCAGCTGGCCCTTCAACGTGGTCGCCGTATCCGACATATGCGTTCTCCGGTTCGCTTGAGCTTGCCCTAGGCTCAATCTGGATTAAAATCGGACCATGTCAAAGGTTTGTCTGTTGTTGCTGCTGCTGGTGTGTTTATCGGCCGCCAGTGGATGCGCCACCAAGTCCTCCGGCAGCCGGGATTACATTCCGGGCAAGGGCTGGGTGCCGAACGATTAGCACTGATTCGGGGCGCCCGGCCCCGGCACCGTCAGCGAGCCTCCTCCAGCTTGCGATCCAGGAAGTACGCAGCGCTAATCAACCCCAGGTGCGTAAAGGCCTGCGGAAAATTCCCCAACTGGGCGCCGTCCGGCCCGATCTCTTCCGAGTACAATCCCAGGTGGTTGGCATAGGATAACGTCTTCTCAAAGTAAAAGCGCGCCAGCTTCAGATCCCCCGCGCGGGCCAGGCACTCCACGTTCCAAAACGAGCATACGCTGAACGTGCCCTCCCGACCGGGGAAACCGGTCTTGGCCCCCTTCAGGACGTTATAGCGATAGACCAGGGAGTCTTCGACCAGGTTTTGATTGATCGTGCACAGGGTGCTCCGCCAGCGCGGATCGTTCGGCCCGATGAACTTGACCAGCGGCATGAGCAACGCGGAGGCGTCCACCGTCTTCGCTCCCCGGTATTGGACAAAGCTCTCGAGCTCGCGGTCCCAAAAATCATCGTAGATCACCCGGTAGATCTCATCCCGGACCTGTTGCCATCGAGCGCGGGGGGCGGGAAAGGAGCGCTTGTCTGCCAGACGCAAACCGCGATCAATTGCCACCCAGCACATCACCTTCGAGTAGAGAAATTCGTAGGTGCCGCCCCGGACCTCCCAAATCCCCTTGTCGGGCCGGCGCCAGTTATTGCAGACCCATTCGATGAGCTGGCAGAGGTTCTGCCAAAAATCATAGGAGATTAGCTCACCAAACTTGTTGTGCAGGTAGACCGAATCCATGAGCTCGCCATACACGTCCAATTGGAGTTGGTCATAGGCACCATTGCCAATCCGGACGGGGCGCGACCCACGATAGCCACGGAAATGTTTTAGCTCCGTTTCCTCGAGGCTGTGGCTGCCATCGAGGCGGTACATGACCTGGAGTGGCGAGCCGGGTTTAAGCTCGGCGCAGCGCGCTTCGATCCAGCGGGTGAAGGCGGTTGCCTCTTCCGTGTAGCCCAGACGCATGAGGGCATAAACCGTGAACGAAGCGTCCCTAATCCACGTGTAGCGGTAGTCCCAGTTTCGCACACCGCCAATCTCCTCCGGGAGCCCGAATGTCGGAGCCGCGACGATGGAACCGTAATGCCCGGACGTGAGTAACTTCAGCACCAGGCCGGACCGATTCACCATCTCGCGCCACCGGCCTCGATATTGGGAATGGCGCACCCAGTTGCGCCAGTAGTTCATCGTTTGCTTGAACGCCACCGTCGTATAATCCGGCCCGGCCGAAGGCGATCCTCCTCGCCGGCTCGCATCTTCCAGCACAAAGGTCGCCTTTTCGCCGGAACGCAAAGTAAACTCGGCAATCGCCGCGCCTTCCTGGGCCTTGAGTGGCACCTGGCTGCGCAGCCGAAGGGCGGTTTGGTCCTCCCCCTCGCTGAGGAAAAGGAATTCATGCTCCTTCTTTTCGACCCGATGTTTCGCCCGGCCGTAATCAAACCGAGGATCACACACCATTCGCACTCGGATGTCGCCCCGGATGCATTTGATGCGACGCACGAGGTCATGAGCATGCCCAAGCTCCGTGATGGGCATAAAATCCGAAACCTCAGCCATCCCCCCTTCAGCCTGGAAGCGGGTCAGGAGAATATTGGAGTCGGGCAGGTAAAGCTGTTTCGGTCGCGGGTCTTTTAGAACTGGGGAGAGTTGAAAGCTCCCGCCCTTTTCCGGGTCCAGCAGCGCGGCAAAAATGGTCGGCGAGTCAAAGCGGGGGAAGCACATGAAGTCGATGGTAGCGTCCATGGCCACAAGCGCGACGGTGTGCAGATCCCCGATGATTCCACAATTCTCGATAGGTCGGTACGGGGTGGAAGGAGCGCCTCTCATGAGCACAAATCTAGGAGGCGGAGAGCGTGGCTGCAACGGGGCACTTCCCTGCGCTACGGGAGACCACCCGGCCCGATTGGCTCAAGCGGCCCTTACCGGGCGTCACGCCCTCGGCGGGCCAATCGAGATACCCGTCGCAAGACACCGCTGGCCCAGGGATGTCGTTGGGCTTCTTTGGGCAGTTGCTGCAACTCGCGCAAAGCGGGAAACGGTTCGCCAAGTTTCAACCACAATTCCGCGCTTTTGACATGCAGCGCGTCTCCCATCCTCATCCCCATAGTATCTGCTTTCACGCAGGTGATGTGGTCACATTCCACGCAATCCGAGGTCGAAGTTCAATGGGGTGCTTTCCTACCGCAATCAACCCGACGAGGTAGAAGCCAACTGCGGGAGGGTAACTCTCGCGGTTGGCGACTCAACGGAAAGGCTGTGGCTGCGCCTCAAACCTGCAAGATGCCACCTTGGCTGGCGTTTGAGACCAGCTTCTGGTAGCGGGCCAGCCAGCCGCTGAGCTCACGTTTGACCGGCTGCCAGGTCTGGCGGCGTTGAGCCAGTTCCGTCTCCGAAACCAGGATGTCAATTTTCCGATTAGGGAAGTCCAACCGAAGCCGGTCCCCGGTGCGGAGCAGTCCGATGGGACCGCCCTCAGCCGCTTCCGGGGAAACGTGGCCGATGCAGGCGCCGGCCGTTCCGCCGCTGAAACGGCCATCGGTGATCAGCGCGACTTTATCACTGAGCCCCATGCCGACGATATAGCTGGTGGGGGAAAGCATTTCCTGCATGCCCGGTCCGCCACGGGGTCCTTCGTTTCGGATGATGACCACATCTCCGGCCTGGACCTTGCCCGCGAGGATTCCCTCGCAAGCTTCGTCCTGGCTTTCGAAAATGACACAGGGTCCTTCGAACACAAAGCCAGGGCCACAGTAGGCCTTGAAAGCGTCGCTGATGCCGGCGGTTTTGACGACGCTCCCGTCCGGGGCAAGCTGGCCATAAAGGATGGCGAGTCCGCCATCCGGCATGTAAGCCGTTTCCTTCGAACGAATGCAGTCGCGCGCGTCGAACATGAAGGCTGAGTCATAAGGCATCAAGCCGCTGGGCTGGGCCTCCTGGAGCTGGGCAGCACGATGCTCGTGGTAGGCCTTGCTGATCTGCCAATTCCTCAGGCGCCCCGTCCGGATGAGGCAGAGAACCGACTTTTCGCCACTCTTGCTGTATTGCCACATCACCAGGACCGGGGTGCCTTTGAGCTGTCCCAACTCAGCGCGGACGCGGCCTTTAAAATCGGCGAACTTTGCATTCAAGCCGGCCTCGATCTCCGCGCGGCCTTTCCAGGAAGTGGTTTCATCCACTTGGAATTCCGCATCCTCGGTGAACAGGGCAGCGGCGGTGGAGGCCTCCGCCGCATTGAAGGCGGCCGCCAGGCGCCAGAGAGTGATGGCACGCGGGTCGGCCGGAAAAAACATCATGGGCTTGGGCGCCAGGCTTCCGCTGGGGGTCCGAGCGGCCGGCCCGAGCTTGTCGTTGGGATCAAGCACGAGGGCGGAGCAGCCTGAGACCCGGACTGTCTTAGCCCAGGAGGTGCACTTTTCGGAGCGGAGATCCCACTCGTCGATGTTTTCCCCAATCGTCTTGCCCGTCACGGTTTTGCAATCCACAGCCAGCGCGCCCATGCGTTTCAGTTCCCCCAAAATCGTGTGGATCCCGCCCGCGCGATGCACGTCCTGCACGTGGTAGTTGGAGGAAGGGGAAACCTTGCACAAGCAAGGGACGCGGCGCGAGATCGCATCGATGCGCTGAATGTCGTAGGCAAGCCCGGCCTCCCGTGCGATGGCCAGCGTATGAAGGATGGTGTTGGTGGACCCGCCCATCGCCACATCGAGGGCCAGCGCATTGTCGAACGCTTCGACGGTAGCGATGTCGCGTGGTTTGATATCCTCTTTCACCAGGTGAATGATGGCTCGAGCGGCGCGCTCGTACAGCGCTTCGCGCTCCTTGGAGACTGCCAGGATCGTGCCGTTGCCAGGCAGTGCGATGCCCAGGGCCTCACAGAGGCAGTTCATCGAGTTGGCCGTAAACATCCCGGAGCATGAGCCGCACGTCGGGCAGGCACTCTGCTCCAGCTTGGTTAACTGTGCCTCGGTAATCTTCCCCGACTGTAGCTCCCCTACCCCTTTGAAGACGGAGATCAGGTCCGACTTTTGGGTCGCGGGACGCAGGTGCGCCGGCAACTCCCCTTCCGGCGACTGCTCCGCCACTCCGGCCGCCATCGGTCCACCGCTGACAAACACCGTCGGGATATTCAAACGCATGGAGGCCATGAGCATCCCCGGAACGATCTTGTCGCAGTTCGGAATGCACACCATGCCGTCAAAGCAATGCGCGCGAATCATCGTCTCGACGCAATCAGCGATCAGTTCCCGGGACGGCAACGAATACTTCATTCCACCGTGACCCATGGCGATGCCGTCATCGACTCCAATGGTGTTAAAAATGAAGGGCACCCCGCCGGCTTCGCGAACCAGGCGCTTCACCAGCATCCCTACCTCGTTGAGGTGGGCGTGGCCGGGGATGCAATCGGTGTAGGAATTGGTAATGGCGATAAAGGGCTTGTCCCAATCCGCCTCCGATTCGATGGATCCGGTGGCGCGGAGCAAGGACCGGTGCGGAGCACGTTCAAAGCCTTTCTTGATGGTGTCAGAACGCATAATCGTAATAATTAAAGTTAGCTTAAGGACTATGAAAAACCAGGCGACAAATGACGGAAACGGTCACCGGCCGGCGCACCATGGCGCCAAACCGGCCCAGAACCTAGCAGGCGTACCGGAGGTTGTCACGCCGGACGAATCGGGCGGTCCCCCGAATTAGACAGAAACATTAAGAGACAGAAATATGGGAACGAGGTTCGCCACGAGCAATGCCTGTGGGCCTGGCTGCATCATCCTTCATGTTTCTGGGTCCCAATTTTTCTGTCTAAGACCGTTCGGTTCGGGCTTTGCGGAGCCAGGCTCCCTTCTTCAGGCAGAAACGAGGCAGAAACCGTGCAGTTTTGGTTCATGCTTTCGTTGTGGCGTCGGTGAGGCTGCTGGGCGCCACGGGCTGTGACAACACAACCCTCTACTCATATAGGAAAGGCAGGAGAGCACTTCGAGCGGCGGCGGGATAAGACCAAAGTTCCGCCAGCACTATTTCCGAAGCCTAAGCTCGAGAACCTGACTCGCGAACGAACAATGGACGCGTTCCCAGCGCACCTGGCGTTGACCGATCAAAAAAGGGACGCCTTGATGGCGTCCCTGGTTTGAAATGGATGGAGAGCGGCTACTTTTTATCTTCAACGCGCTTGGCTTCCCAATCCCGGGAGCGGGTGTCGCCATCGCGTTCGAATTCGATTTTACCCTTGAGGGTATTCTCGGTGATTTTGCCGGTGTATTTCTGGGTCATCGTAGTGCCATTGTTCTCTCGGACAATTGCGAAACTTACTTCGGCTCCCTTAATTTTGGCGTCCTTGATGTCCGTGTCCCGCGTTTCACCGCCCCGGGCTGGAGCCGTCAGCTTGCCGGTCAGCTTTTCGCCCTCGAGCTTAAGTTTCAGCGTCATCTTGCGTTCAGGCCCGCCATTTCGGCCGGGAGTCGTCCAGGACCAGGTCCCGGTGGGGTCGACTTTTTTATCCTGGGCTTGAACTGGGGCGAGGAATCCCAAGGCGAGGATGGCGCCGAGGGTGACTTGGGTCAGCAGCGGTAAGCTATTGTGGTTTCGGGACATATAATTCTGGAGTTGGTTTATATTTTATCTCTGAGTCGGAAAACGGCACACGCCTCAAAACGACCCAGAATGGGTAGACGCGAATGGCTGGAAAAGGTTACAGCCGGTACGGGTTCAAGGGGCTGGCGGGCGCATCCCGGAGGCGCCCCCCCAATTCCAGCCGCCGCGCAGGGGCACTTCCAGGATGCGCTTGGACCCGCCGGCACAGGCGGTTGTCCGGAAATCTTACCTTATGGGAGGTCCAAAATTGGCTTTCGGGGTTGCGTTGAAGTGGGGTGAGCCTGAGGGGGAGTTGACAACTACGAAAGAAGAGCGAACGGTTTGGCTCATGAAATCTATATCCCTTTTAGCAGGAGCCATCTGTATGCAAGCTGTTCTCGCCACCGCCGGTTCTCTTTATGACATTCCGTTGAAGGACATCGACGCCAAAGAGACTTCCTTGAAGCCTTATGAGGGCAAGGTGCTGCTCATCGTCAATGTGGCTTCTCATTGTGGATATACTCCGCAATACAAAGCCCTGGAGTCGGTTTACGAAAAGTATAAGGACAAGGGCGTGGTCGTCCTGGGTTTTCCGTGCAACCAGTTTGGCGCACAGGAGCCGGGCACGGCGGAGGAGATCAAGCAGTTCTGCTCGAGCAAGTATAACGTGAGCTTTCCCTTGTTCGAAAAGATCGAAGTGAACGGGGCGAACCGACACCCGCTCTATGTGTCGTTGGCGGGCAAGGAATCCCCGTATGCCGGAGACATCAAATGGAATTTCAGCAAGTTCCTGATTGGCCGAGACGGGAAGATTCTCAAGCGGTTCGAATCCAAGGTCACCCCGGATTCGCCGGAAGTCACCTCCGCAATCGAGGCTGCCCTGGCGGCGAAGTAGCCGGGGTTAGGTCGGCCTTGTCCTTACCCACCCTTCTTTCAACGAAGCTTGAGGCTTGCTTGCTAATCGCGTGTCGTTGCGGATAGCACCAAGCGCAAGGCGACCGAAACTCGAAACCCCGTTTAGGGGTAACCTGTGTTTAGAACCCGCCCATAACGCCGGCCAAAACCCCGTCGGGGTGACCTGCCGGAGTTTGTTAAAGGTATGAGATCGGGAATGACGCCGGGTACATTTTTGAGCCACTTCTGTGAAGGGTGCCTTCAGGTCACCCCGACGGGGTTTGACGGCCATTGCGGGGCTGTGGCTGCTATCGACAGGTTACACCCTACGGGGTTTCAGCCCGGGCGCCGCAGGCGAACTGATTGCGCGGCTGGAAAGATTTGGGTACTGAGAAGGTTAGTTCGGCTTCCGACGCCTTAGATGGCCCAGGCGATGGCTTTGGCAATCGCAACCACGATGCCGATTGCCGCCAGGATCATTGAAAGCACGCTGACAAATCCACCTCGCACTGAGGGCGACAAAGAAAGCATCACGCCGATGATGCCGAAGAATATTGCGATCAGGGCGAGGATAAAGCCTCCCATAGCGCTCACGAAAAAGCTGGCGATGGCTGCTCCGACAGCGATCAGTGAAGGGATACTGAAATGTGGTTTCGCTTGGCTCGTCTCCATGAGCCAGCATACCGCGCTTGCGCTCTCAAGGTATTAGGCAATTTCCCCTATAAGGGCGGGTCGAGGGACCGGTGTGGGTCGAACATCCCGGGGCCGTTTTCCTGGCCGCGGCGGCTGGCGCGCGAGAAGCGGCTTGATCCTCGGGACGAGGTGGTCTAAAGAGTCCTCACCTATGCCACGCAAGCTCAGTTCGATCGCGCCGGATTGGTGGGATTATACCACGCTGGAATCCGAACTTATCCGGGCGGCAGCCGCCCTCACACCGGAACAAAT
>Ga0105240_10010067_pt1 | contig 13311 bp, 9 predicted proteins | sample KBSC54metaG_FD_80426 | JGI IMG/M metagenome (GOLD analysis project Ga0105240, IMG submission 80426) | Corn rhizosphere microbial communities from Kellogg Biological Station, Michigan, USA - KBS C5-4 metaG | ecosystem: Host-associated > Plants > Roots > Rhizosphere > Soil | place: Michigan, USA... | reverse complement strand
TGAGCTCCGCCGGGCAGCTGCGCACCGTATGCGTAGTGCTGCCCATTGGGAGAGAATCGCAAGTCGCTCCCGCCTAGGACCCCCGTGGCGAGCGGCAAGGTCTTTCCATTCAGGAAAATCGAGGGCGTTCCACCGTTGAGGCTACAGATCGCACCTGCGCGGCCGCCGCTCGCCGATGTCATCAGCGCACCATGCGTATCGATGACGGGACTGCTGGAAGCGCCGGAGCAGGTGTCGGATTCTTCATCACCGATGATTGAGTACGGCTTCCCGTTCGAAAAAGCCGTATAGGTTACCTTCGACGGCTCGGATGTAAACACAATGTGATCTACATTCTGGTACTCCTGCGCTCGCTTGCCGTCCACCACGAGATATTGGTGGTTCTGAGTCGTCGTAAATCTGGCCGCGTAGTGCTTGCCATCGGGACTGAATGCAACCTCATCGATCTGAGCGCCCCGAAGGTGAACGATTTCAGTGCCCGGGACCTTCTTACCGTCGACCACAAGGAACTGGACCGGCGACGGCGAATGTATGGCCGCATCGACAATCGCAACGGTCATGCTGCCTGCTGGAGCCACAAAGAGCCTGAGGTGGTCCGCTCGCATAAACGGCTTGCCGTCCAGCATCGCCTCCGTGTATCCCGTCGCGCCGGGATGCTGGATCGTCGTGTAGAGATGCTGGCTATCCGCGCTCCACTGCACCGGGCCTCCCCGATAGGGAGCCACCTTCCCGTCAACCATCAGCTCCCATTTTTGTTCGTCCATGGGGTCGATCGCCACATAAGCATAGTGATTCCCGTCTGGACTCAACAGGAGGTGAATCCCGCCTTGCTCTCCGCTGGCCTGAACGCCGCTGGCGCTCGGGAGAGCAGCCTGCTTCCCGTCGAAGAAGAACCGCGTGAAACTCCCGCCCCTCATTGTCGAGGTGCTTACATTCTGAATGAGAAAAACATGCTGACTGTTGGATGTGAATCCGAGTCCGCAACTAGAACCGTCAAACCTCCCCTCCTGAGATTCCGAGCTGCGCATGAATTCTTTCCCGTCCATCATCACGACCAACTCGTTGCCGAGCCGGCCACAGTACGCGTACCGTTTGCCATCCGGGCTGAATACCACCTTGGCTTCGGCCGAGGAGTTGATCTGCCCTCCCAGGATCTCGTCGAACTTCGGCCCGGGCACGCCGTCGTAATAGACAACCGCCCGGCTCCCGCTGTTCTCCCATGTCGCCACGTGCACCCCATGTGGACTGATGAAGAACTTGGCTCCGTTCGAAAGCGGCGCCAGTACCGTCTCCTCCACCTTGGTCCCATGCGGCGCATGAATCGGACCGGATTCATTCCCGTGATCCGCTTCCTGATGCCCTTGCATCGGCGGCGTTGGCTGCCCCGGCTGTTGTCCCTGCTGCTGGCTCCCCTGCTGCCCCTGCTGAGGCTGCTGCCCGATTTTCTGGTTCAGTTCCGCCAGAGCCTGACAGGCCTTCTTGAGCCCCTGCTGGCACTGCTGCTGCAGCACGTTCTGCTTCATCTTCTGCCACACGCTCTGAGCGGAGGCGTCGCTGCATATCCCGAGAATTACAACGCAGACGGGGAGGGCCAAGGCGAACTTCTGACTCAGGCGCTTGCGAGCACACATATCCGGTCTCCTGGATAGAGGAAAGTTTTGGATCTGGTAAATCCGTGAACGAAGTTGGCAATTAATTGCCAACCGTCAATGTTCGTTGTGAAATTTGGGGACTGCCGCGATGCAACTTCGGCTTATCCTGTAGGTCACCGTCCCCAAATGTCCTGACGAAACTCTGAAGTTTTCTAAAGGAACACCGAGTTCATGGCGACTTCCCTTCACACGAACTCCGAAACGCCCTCGCAGGGCGCGCACCGAATCCTCTGGCGGTTCGCGGGCTGCGAGTTCGATGATCTGCGTTTCCAGCTCATCGTGAACGGCCAGCCAGTCGAGTTGGAGCGCAAGCCGCTCGAACTGCTTCGCTATCTCCTATCCCGGTCAGGCGAGGTCGTCCGCAAGGAAGAACTTCTCGAGGCGGTCTGGCCCGGCCTCACTGTCGTCGACGCATCCCTCGCCACCGCCGTCTCCAAACTGAGAAAGGTCCTTGGTGATCAAGAGGTCATACAGACAGTCCCGCGCGTCGGCTATCGGATCGCTGTACCCATTTTTAGCGTCCATCGGCAGGAAGGCTCCGGCAAACCGGATGATCAGACGCCAGTTCTTTCTGAACCGCCGCAGGGAACTGAGAGAAGCTCGGTTTGGAATAAGCGCCGACTGCTTTGGGCAGGTGCTGCCATTGCTGTTTGCGTCGCGGTATCGATCGGCCTCCTCGTCAGCCACTCCAGGAGGGCCGGCCCGCTGCAGCCAACCAGGGTCGCAATTCTTCCCTTTCAGAACGCATCCGGCAACCAGTCGCTCGACTACTTGCGATCTGCGCTTCCCGACGAAATTGCCCATTCGCTCTCATCTGCTCGTTCCCTTACGCTGCGACCTTTGGCGGCATCCGCCCGATTCTCTGATCCTGGAGTGAATTTCCGCAAATTGGGTCATGATCTCGACGTGAACCGGGCCATCACCGGCCACTATCTCGTTGTCGGAGACCGTCTTCACGTGACCATCGAAGCCGTCAATACTGATGAAGACCGAATCGTCTGGCATGACAGCCTCGACGTTGCAACCGGTAACCTGCTGTCAATGCAGGAGCAGATTGCGGCGATCTCGCGTGGACGGTTGGCCGACGCGCTCGGGGTGCGAGAATTCGCCACGGAAGTGACCCATCGCGCAACCAACGAAGAAGCTTACGAACTCTATCTAAAGAGTGTCGCTCTCGACTGGGATCCCGAGCCGAACAAACAGGGCATAGAACTTCTGCGGCGGGCAGTATTACTTGATCCAAACTACGCGCCCGCTTGGGGCCTCCTCGGTCTTCGTTACTACTCGTACTCGCGATTTGGTGGTGGCGGTCCGGAAATGCTGGCCTTTTCGGATGCGGCCGCAGAGAAGGAACTCTCGTTAGATCCGGATTCTCTCGACCCACTTGCTGAGATGACGATCCACCGCACCGAACGCGGCGACCTGGTCCAGGCCCACCGGATCGCAGTTGAACTCGTGCGAAGAAGACCCGATGATCCGAACCTCCATCACGTGCTGAGCTACGTCCTTCGCTACGGAGGATCGCTAGAAGAAGCTGGGCATGAATGTGAACTCGCCGTTCTGCTAGCGTCCAAGGTCGTCTGGGGCTCCTGCTCAACCACCTTCATGGAATTGGGAAACTACGATCGCTCCAAATTCTTCCTTCGTAAAGATCTGAGCTCAGAATGGTCAAAGGCCCATACCATTGAGGTGCTACTCCGGCAGGGCAGAACACAGGACGCCCTCCGGATCCCCGCACCCCAGATTCCCCACTGGGATAGCTACAAAATGTTGCTGGCCTGCGCCCGTGGTGAGCCTGCGTCGGATATTCGCTCCCTGGCCTCAAAAGTTGAGGTGGATGACGATCCGGAAGTGAACTACCTTTTTGCGGGACACCTCGCCTACTGCGGGCAAGCTGAAGCTGCCGTGAGAATGCTGAAGGTTGCCATCGACCGCAATTACTGTTCGTATCCAGCGATGGACAAGGATCCGTTCTTCAATAGCCTGAAGGCAAATGCTAACTTTCAGAAGCTGCGTCAAGCCGGCATCGCTTGTCACAACAATTTTGTGAGTGATCGCGACACGAAGAAATCACCGGCATATGACACCGACTCAAAGCAAAGCTCGGCTGGTTTAAGGAAGCCCGCACGTTACGCTGGCAACCGTACCCGATAAAAAGGTGTCCTCGAGAAATTCAGTATGCCTGCGCCCGGACCATTCATCCCGGCAGAATTCGTCCTACGCAATCGCCGAAGCCGATCCGGGGGAGACCCGGGCGTTGGCAGTAGCCGCGCAGAATGACCTCGTCGCCGTCTTCTAGAAAGGCGCGCGTCTCGCCGGTTGGTAGAGTAACGGGTTCGGAACGGTGCTTCATCTCAAGCAGGCATCCCTCCGAGCCTTGGTCGGGGCCGGAAATCGTGCCGGTGGCGAAAAGGTCGCCGGGCCGAAGATTACAACCATTGCTGGCATGATGCGTCAGTAGCTGCGCGATGCTCCAGTAAAGATCGCGCAGATTCCCCCTGCTAAGCTGAACCGGTCCAAACCCGCGTTGCCGCATCTGGTCTGACTGCACAAAGACTTCAAGCGTGACATCCAGACCAGCACTGGGCATGACATTCGAGAGGTAAGCGAGAGGTGCGGGGTCCTCTTTTGATCGCCCGGCGGCAGGTACACGATAAGGAGCCAATGCTTCCAACGTTACGACCCATGGAGAGGTCGTGGTCGCAAAGCTCTTGGCGAGAAACGGGCCGAGAGGCTGATACTCCCATGATTGGATATCACGAGCGGACCAGTCATTGACGAGGCAGAGTCCAAAGATGTGCTGCTCGGCCTCGCCGATCGGGATCGGTCGACCGAGAGTATTGCCCCAACCAACAAAAACTCCCACTTCGAGTTCGTAGTCCATTGATCGCGAAGGGCCAAAGATCGGTTCCGGGCTGCTTGCAGGCTTCGTCTGTCCGCTGGGCCGATGAATCTCAGTCCCGCTAATCACGATGGATGAAGCTCGACCGTGATAGCCGATCGGGACATATTTGTAGTTGGGCAGAAGCGGGTTATCAGGGCGGAACAACTTTCCAACACGAGTGGCGTGATGGATGGAAGCGTAGAAGTCCGTGTAATCGCCGATGACAGCGGGTAGCTGCATCTCAACCTCGCGCATCGGGATCAGACAGCGCTTTACCTGAACCTGGATCTGAGGATCAGCGATTTCCGAGGCGAGCAGTGTTGTAACCTCATGGCGGAGTGGCGACCAAACCGCCGGCCCCAGAGACATCAGCGCATTCAGGGAATCCCGCGAACATGCAGCCGTTGTGTCCGGCGGAAGGGCGCCGAGGAGCCCGCTTTGAACGCAGCTGCGAAGATCAAGCACCTGGTCACCAATAGCAAGTCCAATGCGCGTTTGATCCTGATGGCGAAATACGCCATAGGGCAGGTTCTCCAGCGGGAAATCGCAATTCGGCAGGTTGGCGCTCTCTACCCAGCTCTTCATAGCCATCCCATCGCATTCAAATCTTGAATAGGCTCTTCAAACGAACAACTGCCGATACTGATGAAGAATTCGCGATGGAGTGTCGAGAGCTGATCTAGAGTCCACTTTAGATGTCGCCATTGCAGCGTATCTCGGCTGAGTTGCCAGGCAGAAGAGTCTTCTTCCGCGAGAATCTTCTCAGCCTCGCTTGACTGCCCGTTGAAATAAAGAACCGCCGCGGCGCACAGAAGATTGAGAAAGCCGTACATCGTGCCTTTTGCGCTTTGCGCCTCGTACGTGAGGGGGCGGCATGATCGTATCGGGTGATGTAAACCGGCTGTCGCCTTGAATGCAAGGCGAAGCTTTGCGAGCGCTTCGAGTATTTGAACGACAGCCGAAATGGAGGGAAATGCTTCGGCAACCACACCCCCCATCCTGATCTTCGCCCGCATGCCTGAAGTGGAAATCGCTTCCAGCGCGTCTGGCCCGCTTTCGTCCAGAGGGACCTCAAAATAGGCGGCGAGGGGCTGAGGAACTCTGGCCGCCATGCGCTTGATTCCGTCCGGTTGCGCGCATTTGATTTCAACAGCGTCAATCGGCAAACCTTTGCGAATGTGTTCCGTGATCAGATCGAGATCCGCGGCTTCGGAGACGATCACACTGAGTTTCAATTCACCCAGGGATTTGCCAGCCACCGAGCGCAGTTCCTCAAGCCGGTCTGAGTTGATAATGAAGCGACCGAGGGCTGAAGCGTGCTCTCCACGCGAGTACTCCAGGTAGTTGTTCGCGGCAGAACGCAGACTCAGACTCGCGGGCGGATAGAGGCCTGCGTAGTCGAACAAGCCCGTGAGCAAAGTCTGGATCGCTGTCATTTTTTCTTCGGATTTGTCGGCTTGCTTTGCTTGAAATGCTTCTTCAGTCCCTGCCAGCATTCAAAATACTCGTGCTGAAGAATACGTGTGTTCATTGCGAATTCCGTCGGACGAACCACCAATTGCGTTTCGAACATAAAGGCGAGCGTATTGGCGAGATATTGCGGCTTAAGGTGGGCGCTGGAGGCTCGTTCGAATGTCTCAGCGTCGGGCCCATGGCCCGCCATACAGTTGTGCAGGCTAGCTCCGCCCGGAACAAATCCCTCAGCCTTCGCGTCGTAAGCGCCGAACACAAGGCCCATGAATTCGTTCATCAGGTTGCGGTGGAACCAGGGCGGCCGGAACGTATGCTCTGCCACCATCCAGCGCGGGGGAAAAATTGCGAAGTCGCAGTTGGCGGTGCCTGGCGTATTCGACGGTGCGCTCAGCACGGTGTAGATCGAAGGATCGGGATGGTCAAATGAGACGGTGTTGATGCAGTTGAATAGCGCGAGATCGTACTTGTAAGGCGCGTAATTGCCATGCCAGGCGACCACATCCAAGGGCGAGTGGTCGATGAAAGCCGACCAAAGTCGGCCCAGGAATTTCGAAGTGATGCGGAACTCGCCGTCGCGATCCTCAAATGCGGCTACCGGCGCGTTGAAATCCCGCGGATTGGCGAGACCATTGGCGCCGATCGCCCCTAACTCAGGAAGGCGAAAAGGTAGGCCATAGTTCTCGCAGATGTATCCGCGCGCCTGCTTCTCAACCAAGACGACACGAAACTTCACACCACGCGGCATGACGCAGATTTCTCCCGGAGCAACCTCCAGAATCCCAAGCTCTGTGTGGAACCGAAGAGGGCCAAGTTGCGGAACTATCAGCAGCTCCCCATCCGCTGTGTAAAAGAACCGGTCATCCATGGATGCATTGCAGGCGTAGATATGGATGGCAACACCGGTCTGCATGGCAGGGTCGCCATTGCATCCCAAGGTCACGATGCCGTCGACGAAGTCGGTCTTCTCTTTCGGGATCGGCAAGGGGTCCCAGCGAAGCTGGTTCGGCGACGTGGGAATCTCCAGGACGGGTCCACTGCGTATCAGTTTTGCTGGGATTTCCTCGTACGGGCGATGCGTAACGGAAGGGCGTATGCGATAGGTCCAGGTACGGCGATTTGTGGCGCGCGGAGCTGTAAACGGGGTTCCGCTGAATTGCTCGGTGTAAAGCCCGAGCGGATGTTTTTGCGGCGCGTTCTGTCCTTGCGGCAGGCCACCTGCTACAGCCTCGGTGGCAAATTCATTTCCAAAACCGGTCTGATACCGGAGCTCATCGGACATGCTTTCTCACCTTACAAGCTGTTTTGTAGAACTCTCTGCTCTGCGGCGTGCATGGCTTCGTACATCTGATCGAAGCTTTCGATCGCGAACAGCACCTTCTGGAACTCGTCCACTTTTACCGGAGTGTCGAGTACCTCGTCCAATGAAAAATCGTGAACAGCGCAGTGCCCTTCCGTCACATTCATGCACTCGCCATGAGAGCTGATCAGACCACTGCCGTACACTTTGATCTCGCTTCCTTCACGAATCAGTCCGAACTCGACCGTGTACCAGAACAGACGCCCAAGCCTTTCAAGTACCTTCTCATCTTCGATGGATGCACAAACGCGGCCATAGTGTTGGAGAAAATCGGCGAAGACCTTGTTGGCGTGCATGGGAACGTGGCCAAAGACGTCGTGGAAGATGTCCGGCTCCGGCGTGTACTCAAGTGAGTCGCGGCTGCGAAGCCACGTTGTGGTGGGAAACCTGCGCGCCGCCAGCATTTCAAAAAACGCTGGGGCCGGAAGGAACCCGCTCACCGGCGTCGAATTCCACCCGGTTCTCGGCTCCAGCCGCGCGCTGATAGATGCAAGCCGCGGAAGCCTATCTCTTTGCAGACCGATGATGTGGAATCCGTCGAGATAAGCTCGAGCCGCATGCTTCTCCAATTCAGGAAGCACCCGGCCCACAAGCTCTGCCCAGACCGCATGCTGTTCGTCTGTGTAGGCAAGGTAATTCTGCTCGATCAAATACGGCGCGGCAGCGATGAGCGTTTCGGTATTCATTCGATCCTCTACAGATTGCCGCGGGCCTGCTGCTCGCGCTCAATCGCCTCAAACAGCGCCTTGAAGTTACCCTTGCCGAAGCTGCGGCTACCCTTCCTCTGGATGATCTCGAAGAACAGCGTGGGCCGGTCTTCGACAGGACGCGTGAATATCTGCAGCATGTAGCCTTCGGGATCGCGGTCAACCAGAATCCCAAGTTTTTCGAGCTCGTCTACGGGTTCATCGATGGTTCCGACGCGACCCTGCAGTTCGGTGTAGTAGGTGTGGGGAACATGCAGGAACTCGATACCCTGCTCGCTCAACCTGCTGACAGTGTGCAGAATATCGTTGGTTGCAAGTGCGATGTGCTGGACGCCGGGCCCCCCGTAGAACTCGAGATATTCCTCAATCTGAGATTTCTTCTTACCCTCGGCGGGCTCGTTGATGGGGAACTTCACGTATCCATTGCCATTGGCCATCACCTTCGACATCAGCGCTGAGTACTCGGTCGAGATGTCTTTGTCATCGAAGTGCTGGTAGAGCGAGAAGCCCATCACGTTTGAATAGAAGTTCACCCACTCATCCATCTCGTGCCAGCCGACATTACCCACCATGTGATCGATGTGGAGAAGCCCGGTCGGTCGCGCGACCCGATCGTTCTGGATTGCACGATATCCCGGCAGAAAGGCGCCGGAGTAGTTGTTCCGCTCCACAAACGTGTGGATCGTGTCGCCGTAGGTGCGAATACTTGAGAGGACCACCTGCCCGTGCTCGTCGGCCAGAACGTACGGATGCGCCGCGCTGATCGCGCCGCGGCTTGTTGTCTCCTCAAAGGCCTTGCGTGCATCGTCAACCCAGAGCGCAACTACTTTCACCCCGTCGCCGTGCCGGCCGATATGCTCCGCAATCAAGTTGCCGCCACGCAATGGCGTCGTAAAGACGAATCGAATCTTGCCCTGCTGCACAACGTATGACGCGCGATCGCGTTGGCCTGTTTCAGGGCCGGCGTAAGCGACCAGGGACATTCCGAAGGCTGTCCTGTAGAAGTACGCTGCCTGGCGAGCATTGCCGACGTAAAATTCGACGTGATCAGTCCCTTTCAAGGGAAGGAAATCATTGCCGGTCGGGGCAGATTGCTTGGTGGGTTGCGAATCAAGATGTGCTGGAGCAGAGTGCACTGTGGCGCTCATGCGCTACCTCCTGTGCCGGGACTTGGGGCAATATCTGAGAGGGGAATTTCGTCCCGGCTGTTGCTTAAGATAGGCCCGCTCGCAGATCACTGAAAATGGGCATCTTTGGAAAAATGGTGGGCCAAACCTAAATCCGTTAAGCGTAATATGGGTAATGGCTAAGGATTGCTGTTAGATGGCACATAAGACCGTTCCGAACAGGATTGACCTTGACGCTATTGCCTGGAAGATCATCGAGGCACTGCAACAGAACGCACGCACTTCCTTTGCGGAGCTCGGGCGTCAAATCGGCCTTTCTACACCAGCCGTTGCAGAACGGGTTCACCGGCTCGAAGAGGCAGGCGTCATCACCGGCTACCACGCTTCGCTCGACAGCGCACGATTAGGCATTCCGATCCGCGTGATCGTTCGGTTGACTATTCCCGGGGGCGAGTTGCAGATCAGCCGGACTGTTGCGGTGCTTAAGGAATTAAGCGAGATCAGCCGCTGCCATCGCATCACCGGCTCTGAATCCTTCATTCTTGAAGCCGATGTGGTTTCCATCCGGCACCTGGAAACACTGATCGACAGGCTCTCGGCCCTGGGTGCAACATCGACGTCCACGGTGTTGTCGTCTCCCGTGGAGAGGCGCGATTACCATGCGAAGGAACTCGAGTCGTTTGTGAAGTACATCTGACGACGAAACGCGATGCGGCTCTTTGTAGGAATTCCCCTGGCCTCCGAAGTGATAGCGGCGCTTGAGGCGCTATCGCGAAGCTTGCAGTCAAGCGGCGACAATCTGCGTTGGAGTTCGCCAGAGACATGGCACATCACACTGCAATTTCTCGGCGAGACTTCGGCTGAGAAATACGGCTGCATTGTCCAGCGTCTTGGGGGGATCCGCTCGTCTTTTGTTCCTGTGTGGCTCAGCGGAACCGGTTTGTTCGATCGTGCCGGTGTCTTCTGGGCGGGTGTAAATGTCTCCCCGGAATTGCGGCTGCTAGAGAAACACGTGACGGCTGCGACTTCACAGTGCGGGTTCGCAGCAGAAGATCGGCCCTATCATCCGCACGTCACACTGGCAAGGGCCAAAGGCGACGATCGAATCCGCGCTCTTCGCAAGCTCCATGCTCGCGTGAAACAGGATGTCGAATTCCCGCCATTCACCGCGAAGGAGTTCCTGCTTTACGAGTCTTTCCTGGGCTCGGGCGGCCCGCGACACCAGGTTCGAGAGCGCTTTCCTCTTGGCGGAACATGAGGCCACAGGAAAGGTTTGTGCGGCGAACGGGACGGAACTATGATGATCCGTTATGCAAGAACGGGATACGGCCTGCGCTGAGGTAGCGCTATGACAGTCTCTGCGCCTCAGCCGCAAGATTCCAAGTCGCAGCTGCGCAAAACCATGGGCTTCTGGGATGTGCTGCTGTTCAACATCGCCACCGTGCTTGGGCCCCGTTGGATTGCTGCGGCCGGACATAACGGCACCTCCTCCATCAGCCTGTGGGTCATTGCCGCCGTATTCTTCTTCGTTCCCGGCGCACTCGTCATCAACGAGCTGTCTTCGCGTTTCCCTCATGAAGGCGGACTGTACGCGTGGTCGAAGGAGGCGTTCGGCCCTTTCCACGGTTTCATCGCCGGATGGACCTACTGGATTTACACCGTCTTCTATTTTCCCGGTCTATTGCTGGCGAGCGCATCGATGTCGGCTTACATCATGGGTGGCCGGGGTGCTGCCCTGGCACAGGACCGCACATTCCTCCTGAGCGTCTCGCTCGGGCTGCTGTTGATTGCAGTCGTCCTGAACATCATCGGCCTGAACATTGGAAAGTGGTTGCAGAACGCCGGTGGAGTGGGAACGTATGTGCCGCTCGTGATCCTCGCAATGATCGCATTGATTGTGGGCATCCGGAATGGGAGCGCCACGCATTTCACGTTGCACAACATGATGCCGACGTGGAACTGGGGGACGGTGAACTTCTGGTCTCAGATTGCGTTTGCCTTTACCGGGCTCGAACTGGTCTCGGCCATGAGCGAAGAGGTCCGCGACCCGCAACGTACCCTGCCGCGGGCGGTGTTCGGAGCAGGAACACTGATCGCCCTGATGTACATTGCCGGTACATTTGCGATTCTGACCCTGTTGCCCGCTGCCACCGTTGATCCACAAAGCGGCGTCTTCAGTGCGATCACTGTGGGCTCAATGGCCCTGCGCGTTGGATTCCTTGGGATCCTCGCGGCGGTGCTGGTGACCTTCGGAAATGCGGGCGGGGTCGGCAGTACGGTTGCGGGAATCGCACGTGTTCCGTTCGTCGTCGGTATCGATCGATACCTGCCTGCGGCATTCGGAAAGATTCATCCGAAATGGAAGACGCCATACATCTCGATCCTGGTCCAGGCGATCACGTCTGGGCTGATTCTGCTGGTTAGTCAGATCAAGAGCCCCACGGTAATAGAGGCCTACCAGTTCCTCATAGATGCTGCGATCATTCTCTATTTCATTCCATTCCTTTACATGTTCGGGGCCGTCATCAAACTCGCGTATCGGAGGGACCGCAGACAGAACGCTCATGCCGTGCTGATCCCGGGCGGAGCTGCCGGCGCGTGGATTTGCGGCGGGCTGGGGTTTGCGGTGGTGCTTCTTGGGATCATCGTTTCGCTGGTGCCGCCCGGCGAGTCCGTTAACAAAGTTGGATTTGAGATGAAACTTGTCGGAGGTACCGCAGTCTCGATCCTTCTGGGCCTCGTCCTTTACTGGCGTGGCGCTCGTGCGAAGGCAACCGACTGATTTGACCAGTTTTCGTCATGCCATGTGACGGTCTGGACTCAGGTACCATCCAAGGTGCTATAGTCTGCGAGTTTGTGTGAGTCACGAATGGCCGAAAGCCCGAAGCTTCAAAATGTGATCAGTTCCAGCTTTGATCCGAATTCCCCGCGCTCGAAGGCGAACCGGGCTTCGCTGATCGATTTACTCAAGAAAATTCGCGAGCAGGAGGAGACGATCCGCCAGGGCGGAGGTGCCAAGGCTGCCGCTGCCCAGCACGCGAAGAAGCGCTTGACCGTTCGCGAGCGCCTGGATCTGCTGCTCGACAAGCAGAGCGAATTCCTGGAACTGGGCCTGTGGGCAGCTTACGAGATGTATGGCGATTACGGCGGCGCACCAGGGGCCGGCGTTGTCACCGGACTGGGTCGCGTGTGCGGCCGACTCTGCATGATCATCGCCAATGACGCTACGGTGAAGGCGGGTGCGTTCTTCCCGATGACTGCGAAGAAGGTGCTGCGCGCCCAGAACATTGCGCTTGAGAACCGGATTCCGACGCTTTACCTGGTTGATTCAGCCGGCGTATTTCTGCCACTGCAGGAGGATGTCTTTCCCGATACCGACGACTTTGGGCGCGTCTTTCGGAACAACGCCGTCATGAGTTCGCTGGGGATCCCGCAGATCACCGCAATCATGGGGATGTGCGTGGCGGGGGGAGCCTATCTGCCAGTCATGACCGACACAGTGCTGATGACCGAGGGATCGGGGCTGTTCCTTGCCGGCCCGTCGCTGGTGCAGGCGGCGATCGGACAGAAGACCGATCCCGAAGAACTGGGCGGAGCCGGGATGCATGCTGAGATTTCCGGCACTGTGGACTTCAAGGAGCCGGATGATCATCATTGCCTGGCACGGATGCGTTCGCTCGTGGACAAGTTCGGAACGCGTCAGATGGCAACTCCTTCCGCAGATCGATTTAGCCGGACGGCGTACGATTCAAAGCACGACACCCCAAAGTACGCAATTGAAGATGTCTATGGCCTGCTGAATTCCGCCACCGGGGCGAGCAATGTCTATGACATGCGCGATGTCATTGCACGTCTCGTGGACCGTAGCGAGTTCGATGAGTACAAAGAGGAGTTCGGCCGCACAGTTCTCTGCGGCTATGCGCGAATCGGCGGCTATGCTGTCGGGATTGTTGCCAACCAGAAGACGAACCAGAACCAGACGGTTGCAATGGGACCGGCAGCGGGCGCAAAGCGAATTGAGGTGGGCGGCGTCATATATACCGAGGGTGCGCAGAAGGCAGCCCGCTTCATCATGGACTGCAATCAGAACCTGGTACCGCTTGTATTTCTA
>Ga0105240_10010065_pt1 | contig 13311 bp, 12 predicted proteins | sample KBSC54metaG_FD_80426 | JGI IMG/M metagenome (GOLD analysis project Ga0105240, IMG submission 80426) | Corn rhizosphere microbial communities from Kellogg Biological Station, Michigan, USA - KBS C5-4 metaG | ecosystem: Host-associated > Plants > Roots > Rhizosphere > Soil | place: Michigan, USA... | reverse complement strand
TGTCGGCATCGAGATCGTCGTTTCGTCGCCGGACGAATTCGGCGCGTTCTTCCGAGCCGAGCGCGACCGGTGGGCGAAGGTCATCCGCGAAACCGGGGCGAAGACCGAGTAGAGCCTTTATCGATCGTCACGAGGCGGGCACGCCCGTGCTGGACGTGACTAGCGACCACCGCTCTTCGTCCTCGCGCGCGATGCCTTCGTCGCGGAGCTTCACCAGATGCGCGAGCAGCGAGCGCATCGCCACCGGATGCATCCGCTCCGGCACATCGTCGTATACCGTCGCGAGCAGCGCCTGCGCGGTGGCCGGGCCTGACTGCCGCAGCGCCGATTCGACTTTCGCCTCGCGCTTCAGGCGGTGCTCGACGATCCGCTCGAACGCGCGTCGCGGCTCCTGCATCAGGAAGCCGTGGCCGGGCGCCAGCCAGTCGAGCGCATCGCCCAGATCGGTGGCCAGCGCCCGCAGCGAGCCGATGTAGGCGGCCATGTCGCCGTCGGGCGGATTGATGACGACCGTGGAGCTCTGCATCACGTGGTCGCCGGTGAAGAGCGTCTTCTCTTCTTCGAGCAGATAGCACAGGTGGTTCGACGCATGTCCGGGCGTATGGATCACGCGCAACGTCGTATCGCGGTTCAAAGCGATGCGCTCGCCGTCTGCCAGCACGCGGTCAGGCGCGAAAGTCATGTCCTGCCGGTCGGGATAGGCGGCGAGGCGGCCGTGCACGAGCGTACCGGTCGCAGCCTTCAGCATCACGGTCGCCGGCGAATGATCGACGTGCGTGTGCGTGACGAAGATCCAGCGGATCGGGCCCGGCGCCGCGGCGAGCACCGCCTGCACGTGGGCCGCGTCGAGCGGACCCGGATCGATCACCGCCCATTCGTTGCGCGCACCGCCGCCGACCAGATACGTGTTGGTGCCAGGCCCGGTCATCACGCTGCCGTTGTTCGCCGCGACGCGTATCAGGCGTGGCGAGAGGCGCACCGGCACGTCGGGCTGGATGTCGTAACAGGCATCGCCGCGGCCGTCCGGATCGAGGCGGCCGATTTCGGCCCATGCATAGTGATCGGGGTTCACCGGCCGCGAGCCTTTCGCGCCGATCCCGAAGCGCGGCTCGATGAGCGCAATGCTGCGCGGCGTATGCGCCCAGGCCATCAACTCGGCGACCCGGTCGTAACCGGCGATGGTGCGCAGCGTCGCGGCGGTCGGATTCATCAGCTTCAGCGTGTCGCGCTTGTCCAGCGCATCGGCCGGTCGCATCCACCGATGCGCAGTCATCTCGATGCCGTCGTGCGCAACCGGCTGTCCGGCCGGCGCCACGGCGATGAAGAAACGGGTGTCGAAACGCTTCGCGCGGCCTGCCGGCGTCAGCCAATGACCGACATAGGCGAGCCGCTCGACGGAAAGCCGCATCCGGCCTTCAGCACAGAATTCGGCCAGCGTGCGCTCGCCGCGATGCAGCAGAGCGCGCCATGGCTGCAATGCCGCAGCGACCTCGGCGGCAACCGGCTCGCCATCTGCACCACAGGCAAACAACAGCCCGCATTCCTCGAAGCATTCGCGCACCGCGGCGACCGGATAGGCGAGACCGCCACTGGCGAGTCCCAGTTGTTTGCTGACGGCGGCATCGTCGACGCCGGTGCACGTGCTGGCGTCGTGGTCGCCCGGATCGACGAGGCCGCCGGGGAATACCCACGCGCCGCTGTTGTGGTCGCCGCGTTCGGCGCGCAGCAACAGCAGCACTTCGATCCCGGAAGGGCTGTCGCGCACGACGGCCAGCGTCGCCGAGGGGCGGGGCGGGCGCGACGCGGACGGAATCGGAGCGGGAGCAGCGGAATCGGAAACGGTCGACGACATGAAGCAGGTCAGAGCAGTGGCTTGTGCAGTACGGATTATGCGCCGCCCGGTGGCGACGCACTACCGCCCCGCGCCGAATTGGAGGTCGGGCCCGGGCTGCTAACATCGGAAACCAGCAAGCGCTCCGGCGCCCGCGATGCCAGCGCCGCCGGACCGACCTTCAGAACGGACAACGATGAGCGTTCAATCGATTGAAAATGCGCCGGTCACCGGCGTCGAGCACTGGACCCGGAAGGGCGACGTGCGCCTCTTCCTGTGGGAAAAATTCGTCGGCGCTCCCGACGGCAAGCCGGCGGTGTTGTTCGTCCACGGTTCGTCGATGGCGTCGCAGCCGACGTTCGACTTGACGGTGCCGGGACGGCCCGATTCGTCGGTGATGGACTGGTTCGCGCGGCGCGGATTCGTCTGCTGGTGCGTCGACATGGAAGGCTACGGCCGCTCGGACAAGTCGCGCGACATTTTCTGCGACATCAGCAACGGCGCCGACGATCTCGAGGCGGCGACCGGTTACATCGCGGACAAGCGCGGCGTGAAGAGCTTCATGGCATATGGAATTTCCTCCGGTGCGTTGCGCGCGGCGCTGTTCGCGCAGCGGCATCCAGAGCGGATATCGCGCCTCGCGCTCGACGCCTTCGTGTGGACTGGTGAAGGCGCGCCGACCCTCGAGGCGCGGCGGAAAAAGCTGCCGGAATTCATGGCGAAAAAACGGCGGCCGATCGATCGTGCGTTCGTCTACTCGATCTTCGAGCGCGACCATCCGGACTGCGCCGACAAGGCGACGATCGACGCGTTCGCCGACGCGATCCTCGCGCTCGACGATTCGATGCCCAACGGCACCTACATCGACATGTGCTCGAAGCTGCCGGTGGTCGATCCGGCGCTGATCGCGATGCCGACCCTGATCCTGCGCGGTCAGTACGACGGGATCGCCGCGTTCGACGACCTGGTCGAATTCTTCAAGCGGCTGCCGCATCCGGACAAGCAGTTCTCGGTGCTGGCCGGTATCTCGCATGCGAGCTTCCAGCAGAAGAATTACCTGATGGTCTATCACATCCTGCACGCGTACTTCACGCAGCCGGCGCCGGCTTACAGGGGCTGAACCACAATCGCCGCGGCTTCGCGGCGAAGAGCGCGAGCGCCGTCGCCGCGAGAATGCGCCTCGACAGGCTGTTGAAGACCTTCATGCTGACTCCGTGCAGACGTGCCGCCACGCGTCGCGGCGGGACACCGGTTGAATTGGCGGGCATCGCCACCATCTGCTTTCTCTCGCCGGCCATTCCAGCGCGGCGACACAGTGATGAGGCGAATACGATGACTATCCGAAAAGGTTCTGCAACGCTCGATGCGACGCGCGCGGATGCGCTGCGCAGCGCGCTGCTCGAGGTGCACCACGCAGTCGTCGAGTGCGAGCGCAGGGCATACGAGAAGGAGCACGGCCGGCAGGCCGGCGCCGAGTTCCTGCAAGTCGTCGCGTATGACGACGCTTATCGGTGGCTTTCGCCGCTGTCCCGGCTGATCGTGGAGCTGGACGAAGGCATCGAAGACGCGGCAGATAATCCGGAGCCTGTCGTCCGCGCGGTCGCCGATCGGGCGCGTTCACTGTTGCGCCGCGATCCGGATCCTGCCGTTGCGTTCTCGCAGCGCTATGCACCGCTGATCGATGCGTCGCCTGACGTCGCGCTGGCGCACGGGCGGATGCAATCGGTGCTGCGCGACCTGTAATCGACCGGTGCTCGCGCGTTCGTGCCTTCGCCCCTGGACGCGCGAGCGCTCCATTTTCGCGGCGTACTCCGATGCCGGCGCCGATTTGCCTCAGAGCAGGTTGGCGTGACGCGCGGCGAGATCGGCGTTGCTGCGTCCTAGCCGCGCCATCAGTTCGACCACCGTCAGGTCGCAAAGCAGTGAAAGGGCAAGCTCGAACGGGCTGCCGAGCGGCAGGAGGCTGGTCATCGGATCGGCCATCGTCTGCGCCGGCAACGGCAGCACGAGATCGGCGCCCTGGACCGATCCGGGCCGCGCCGATATCACGACGATTCGCGCGCCCGCCGACTTCGCGGTGCCGATGAGCGCATCGGCGGTCGGCAGGCGTCCGACCGCCAGCACCGCGAGCAACAGGTCTGCGCTGCCGACCGGCGGCGCCGCGAGCTGCCCGACGAAATGTGCGTCGAGTCCGAGATGCATCAGGCGCATCGCGAACGCCTGCAGCGCGAGGCCGGTCCGGCCGACGCCATACAGCAGCACGCGGCGGGCGGCCACGATCTCGCGTCCAAGCTGCGGCACCGCATCGTCGGGCATCCGCGCGAAGACGCCGCGCATTTCGGCAAGTATCGCGTCCAGGTATTCGATCGTGCTCATCCGATGACCTCCGTGCGGCGCGCTCCGAAATTCGCCGTCATGCAGCCTGCTCTTTCAACACGCCGCGCGCGAGGAAAATGCCGGTCACCTTGTTGGTCACCGCGTTGAACTCGCTGCTCTGGCGCGCCGCGATGCCGCGCGGACGCGGCAGGTCGATCGGCAGGATGCTCTCGATCCGGCCGGGCCGGGGCGACATCACCACGACGCGATCGGCCAGCAGCACGGCTTCGTCGATCGAGTGCGTGATGAAGAACACCGTCTTCTTCGTCTCCAGCCAGATCCGCTCGAGGTCCAGGCGCATCTGCTCGCGCGTCAGCGCATCGAGCGCCCCGAACGGCTCGTCCATCAGCAGCAGCGGCGGCTCATGCACCAGCGCCCGCGCGATCGCCGCGCGCTGCTTCATCCCGCCCGACAATTCGTAGGGACGCTTGTCGGCGAACTCGGCGAGGCCGACCGCGGCGAGCAACTGCAGCGCGCGCGGCCGATACGTCTTCGGATCGAGCGATCGCATGTCGATGTTGAACAGCACGTTCTCGATGATCGTGCGCCAGTCGAGCAGCACCGGTTGCTGGAAAACGATCCCGCATCCGGTGACCGGCCGCAGGACGTCGCTGCCGAACACCGACACCGATCCGGCGGTCGCCGGCGTGAGCCCCGCGATGATGCGCAGCAACGTCGATTTTCCGCAGCCCGAGGGGCCGACCACCGCGACGAATTCACCCGGCTGGATGTCGAGATCGATGCCGTCGAGCGCGACGATTGCACCCGCCCCGGTGCCGAACGCCTTGCGAATCCCCCGAATGTTTATTCCGCCGGACATGCGCGCCTTTTCCTGGAAATGCAGGTTGACCGGCAAAAGCCTGCCTGTCAACATTGGCTCGAATCTCCTCCATCGGAATCTCCGACTTCGAGCAGACGGAAAACAGTGACGACCTCCACGCATTCGAACGACACAAGCCTTCGCGCGCGCCTCGCCGCATCGGTTGCGGCGCATTGGCGCACGGCGCTGGGCTTTGCCATCGTGCTCCTCGCGTGGGAACTGCTAGTGCGCTTTTTCGGAATCAAGCTCTACATCCTGCCGCCGCCTTCGACCGTGCTCGTCACGCTGTGGACGAAGCGCGCGACGATCGGCGCCGCCGCCTGGTATACCGGGCAGCCGATGCTGATCGGCTATGCATTCGCGGTCCTGGTCGGCGTAGCGCTGGCGCTGTCGTTTGCGCTGTCGCGGCTGATCGAATCGATCGTCTATCCGCAGATCGTGTTCCTGCAGATCATTCCGAAGATCGCGATCGCGCCGCTGTTCATGATCTGGTTCGGCTACGGCCTCACCTCGAAAGTGCTGATCGTGTTCCTGCTGTCGTTCTTCCCGGTCGTCGTCTCCGCGGTCCAGGCGTTCCGTTCGATGGATCCCGACATCCGCGATCTCGCGCGCGTCACCGGCGCCAGCCCGGCGCGGATGTTCTTCCGGGTGCAGGTGCCGCACGCGCTGCCGACGATGTTCACCGGATTCAAGGTGGCCGCGGCGCTCGCCGCGACCGCCGCCGTCGTCGCCGAGTTCGTCTCGTCCGATCGCGGGCTGGGCTATCTGCTGGTCGACTACACGAACCGCTTCGACACGCCAGGCGTATTTGCCGCGATACTGGTGCTGAGCGCGATGGGCCTCGTGCTCTACGCGGTCGTCGAAGCGATCGAGCGCATCTCGATTCCGTGGCACGTTTCGCAACGCATCGACGCCGGCATGGCGGCGGCAACGTGATCGTCAGGCAACGACCCTGAACCGATCGATCATCAAACACACAGGAGGAAGCGCAATGCGAGTAAAGACACTGGTTGCCGGGCTGCTGGCCGGCCTGCTGGCCGCGACGGCGGCGCAAGCCCAGGACAAGGTGACGTTTCGCCTGAACTGGCTGCTCTACGGATTCCACACGCCGTTCTACCTCGGCGTCGAGCGCGGCTACTACAGGGATGAAGGCATCGACCTGACGATCGGCGAAGGCCAGGGCTCGGTGCGCGCGGTGCAGACCGTCGGCGCCAAGGGCGACATGTTCGGCCTGGCCGACGGCGGCAGCGTCGTCGCCGGCGTATCGAAGGGGGCGCCGGTCAAGGCGGTGATGGCGATCACGAACTCGTCGCCGTATTCGCTCGCGGTCCGGGCCGATTCGGGGATCAGGACGCTGAAGGACATCGAAGGGAAGACAGTCGCCAGCGCGCCGGGCGAAGCGGGCTTGCAACTGCTGCCGGCATTGTTCGCGCGCAACGGCGTCGACATCGACAAGGTGAAGATCCTGCGCGTCGAAGGCGCCGGCAAGATGGTGGCGATCGCCGAGAAGCGCGCGGAGGGCGTGATGGCCGGCCTCGACAACCAGTCGCTGACGTTGCCGAAGGAAGGCGTGCCGATCATCGACTTCGCGTACTCGAAATACGGGACCAATACCGTCGGCCTGACGATCTTCACCAACAACGACCTGATCAGGGAGAAGCCGGACCTCGTGCGCCGCTTCGTCAAGGCGACCGTGCGCAGCTTCGAAGCCGCGATCAAGGATCCGGAAGCGTCGATCAAGGCGGGCCAGAAGGTGAAGGCGGATATGGAAACGGCGCTGTCGCTGGCGCAGCTGAAGGTCGGCTTCGGCTTGATGAAGACCGACGCCACCGCGAAGCTGCCCACCGGCGCGTTCGCGCAAAAGGACTGGGAAGACACGCTCGAGCTGATGAAAAAATACATGGCGCTCGAAACCTCGATGAAGGCGACCGAATTCTTCACCAACGACTTCCTGCCGAAATGACCTTAGGGGCTCAAGGCATGCCGCATGTGTTCCTCGACTATGACCAGAAGGCGCTCGACGACGCCTACGACCAGGCGGTCTATGCGCCGAACCGCGAGCAGCTGCTGGCGCGCCGCAACAGCAACAGCGCGATCGCGCGCAGCACGCTGGGCGAGCCCAGGCGCTTTGCGTACGGTCCGGGTCGCAACGAGCAGCTCGACGTCTATGCGAGCGCCAGGCCGAATGCGCCGATCAACGTGTTCGTCCACGGCGGCGCGTGGCGCGTGGGGCGTGCACGCGACTATGCGGCGCCCGCCGAGATGTTCGTCGATGCCGGGGCGCATTACGTGGTCCTCGACTTCGACAACGTCGAGGAAGCCGGCGGCGATCTGCTCGTCATGGCGCGCCAGGTGCTGAGCGCGATTGCATGGGTATATCGCAACGCGGCCGAGTTCGGCGGCGACCCGGGCAGGCTGTACGTTTCGGGAACGTCGTCCGGGGCGCACCTGGGCGCCGTGGCGGCGGCCACGCAATGGCGGAAGGATTTCGGTTTGCCCGACGACATCGTCAAGGGCTATACGCTATGCAGCGGGATGTACGATCTGCGCGGGCCGCGGCTGTCGAAGCGCAGCGCGTACGTCAGGTTCACCGATGAAGCCGAGGTGGCGCTCTCTCCGCAGCGCCACCTGGAGCGCATTCATGCGCCGATCATCGTTCTTTACGGCTCGCACGAGACGCCCGAATTCAAGCGCCAGGCGCAGGATTTCGCCGCGGCTCTGGAGGCGGCCGGCAAGGAGGTCAAGCTGATCTACGCCGACGGATACAACCACTTCGAGATCCAGGAAACCCTGGCCAGCCCATACGGCGCGATGGGGCGCGCGGTCCTGGCGCAGATGCAGCTCGTGTCCGGGGAGCGGGCATGAGAGCCGCACGGCCGCCCGAAGGCTCTTTCCCACTGGAGGAAGCGGCGCGCAGCGACGATCGGCGGGGGCGTACGAGCACCTCGGGGCAATTCCTCACGTTGCAGGAAATCGTCGCCACCGCGCGGCGCAAGCTGCCGCCCGGTCCGTGGAACTACCTGATCGGCGCCACTGAAACCGAGACGACGATGCGCCGCAACCGGCAGGCGCTCGATTCGATCGCGTTCCGGCCGCGCGTGCTGAACGACGTGAGCAGCGTCGATACCAGCGCGACGTTCCTCGGCCAGAAGGTACGCCTGCCGGTGATGCTTGCGCCGGTCGGCGGGATGGAATCCTTTGCCGAAGGCGCCGCGGCCGATGCGGCGCGCGGCGCCGGACAGTTCGGAATTCCGCAGATGCTTTCGTCGGTCTGCCGGCCCGGCCTCGAAGCGACCGCGGCCGCGGCGGACACGGTGCGCGCATTCCAGCTCTACGTGCGCGGCGACGACGACTGGGTCGACGACTGGGTGCATCGCGCGAAAGCGAATGGCTTCACTGCGTTCTGCATGACGGTCGACAGCGCGTTCTACAGCCGGCGCGAGCGCGACCTTGCCGGGCGTTTCGCCAAGCCCTGGCGCCCGGCCGACGGGCGCGGGATGGAGTTCCAGGCGGCGCTGTCGTGGGACGACGTGAAGCGCTACAAGGCGAAGCACGACCTGCCGCTGATCCTCAAGGGCATTGCCACCGTCGAGGACGCGGAGATTGCGCTCAGCCACGGCGTCGAAGTGATCTACGTGTCGAACCATGGCGGCCGCCAGCTCGACCATGGGCTCGGCAGCGCGGCGGTGCTCCCCGAGATCGTCGCGGCAGTCGACGGCCGCGCCGAAGTGTGGGTCGACGGCGGCTTCATGCGCGGCTCGGACGTCGTCAAAGCCATCGCGCTCGGCGCGCGGACGGTCGGAATCGGGCGGCTTGCATGTCTCGGCCTCGCCGCCGCCGGCGTGCCGGGCCTCGTGCGGACGCTGGAGCTGCTCGAGGAAGAAGTGCGGATCTGCCTCGGCCTGCTCGGCGTGACGTCGTTCGCCGGTCTCACGCCGCGGCACGTGACCAGCGCCGCGCCGGTGTACGAGACGGCCGTGCTGAGCGCGTTTCCGCTGCTCGACGAATTTCCCGGGCCGGATCTTCCCTGATACGGTTCAACCGGGCGCGGAATGTGGTACGGTGCCCGCCAACGACAATCGATAGTCGGCAGGGGACACGCAGTGATCGGACAGGAAACCGCGCTCGGCACGCTGGAACCTTCTGCGCGCAGTCGTCGCGCCGGAGGCAGTGGCCAGAGCGGCCTGAAGCGCCAGATCGTGCGCTGGACGTGGGTCGCAATCCTGGTTGCGGTACTCGCGTTCCTCGTCATCTACCCCGTCCTGATGCTGCTGCTGGGCGCGCTGACCGACACCAATCCGGTCGTCGACGGCTTCGGCGTATTCCGTCTCTCGGTCGCGAATTTCATCACGGTGCTCGGCAACCCGAACGTCGGCGAAGCGCTGGTCGACACGCTGATCGCCTGTGGCGGCGGGACTGCGATCGCGGTGGTGATCGGCCTCTTCTTCTCGTGGATCGTGGTGCGCACCAACACGCCGGGCAAGCGCTTCATCGGCGCCGCGAGCATGCTGCCGCTCTTCGCGCCGCCGCTCGTAGCCGGTGTCGCCTGGGTAATCCTCGGGTCGCCCAAGACCGGGCTGATCAACACGTTCTTCAAATGGCTCGACCTCGGCTGGCGCGTCGATTTCTACACCCTTTCCGGACTGGTGTTCGTGTTCGGCATCTATTACGCGCCGTATGTCTACATGTTCACCGCGTCGGCGCTGCGCAACATGGATCCGAGCCTCGAGGAGGCGGCCGAAGTGTCCGGCGCGAGCGCGTTCTCGACGCTCTTCTCGGTGACGTTTCCGCTGATCATGCCGGCAATACTTTCCGGAATGCTGCTGTCGTTCATCGTGATGCTCGGCATCTACGGGATCCCCGCGGTGCTCGGCGCGCCCGCGAACATCAACGTGCTGACGACGTACATCTTCAAGCTGACGAACTGGTCGCCGCCGTTGTACAACACGGCCGCGGCGGTCGCGATCATCCTGATGGTGGTCACCGGGCTGCTGGTCTTCGTCCAGCAACGGGTGCTCGGCGCGCGCAGCTACACGACGGTGGCAGGCAAGGCGTTCCGGCCGCGCAGCCTCGACCTCGGGCCGTGGCGGTGGCCGGTCTTCGGCCTGGCTCTCCTCTATATTTTCGTCGTCGTCGTGCTGCCGCTGGGCGCGCTGGTCGTCGCCGCGTTTCGCAAGTTCATGTTCATTCGCGACGCCGCGAGCCTCGTCGACATGCGCCAGTACTCGATGATTCATTTCGACAACATCTTCGCCAACCCGCTGACGCTGCGCTCGATCTACAACGCGGTCGAAGTGGGCCTCATCACCGCCGTGTTCGGCGGCGCGCTTGCCTTCGCGATCGGCTATACGGTCTACCGGACGACGGTGCCGGGGCGGCGCACGATCGAGCTGCTGTCGACGTTGCCGGTCGCGATCCCGGGACTGGTGATCGGCGTCGCGTACCTGTGGGCATGGATCGGACTGCCGGGCGGACTGTACGGAACGATATGGATACTGGCGCTCGCCTTCATCGCGCGCTTCATGCCGGACACGGTCAAGGCGCTGTCGACGTCGTTCCTGCAGATCCATCGGGAGCTCGAGGAAGCGGCATGGATCTGCGGCCGCGGGCTCTTCGGCACGCTGCGCACGATCATGCTGCCGCTCGCGCGCCCGGGCGTGATCGCCGCGATGACATTGCTGTTCGTGCTCGCGATCCGGGAACTGGGATCGTCGCTCTTCCTCTATACCAGTGACACGATGGTCATGTCGGTGTTGCTGCTGGATTACTACGAGGGCGGCAATATCGGCAAGACCGCTGCGTTCAGCCTGGTGCAGACAGTGCTGCTCGGCGTGCTGATCGGCATCGCCAACATGCTTTCCAAAGGCGCGTCGCAGAGCAGCGTCGGACGCACCGGTTGAAAATCACCAACGAAGGAGGCATCGATATGTATACGAAACTCGCCGTCACCGCCGCGCTCGCCGCGGCGCTGGTCGCGCCCGTGGCCCACGCCCAATTCGGCTCGCCCGAGCTGATCGCGGCGGCAAAGAAAGAGGGCAAGCTCGTCTTCTATACGGCGAACTTCGCCGAGGTCGAGCAGGAGGTGATCAAGGCGTTCAACAAACGCTTCCCCGATATCAAGGTCGAGATGGTGCGCGCGCCGGGCGGACAGCTGATCACGCGCGTGAAGACCGAGGCGGCAGCCGGCAAGCTCGCCGCCGACGTGGTCGACCATTCCGATCGCGCGCTGATGGTCGACCTGCTCGACCTGTTCCAGGACTACGCGCCGCCGAACGCGGCCGACTACCGGCAGGACGCGCTGATCTCGCCGAAGCTGTGGCCGCGCGCGACGCTGGTGTGGTCGATCGCGTACAACTCGGAGCTGGTGAAGAATCCGCCGAAGTCGTGGATGGACCTGACCAAGCCCGAATACGGCAACAAGCAGATCGGCCAGGTGTTCGCCGCCTCGGGAGGCACGACGTGGACGCGGATCATGTTCGAGCGGCAGGTGCTCGGCGAGGACTACTGGAAAAAGCAGGCGGCGACCAACCCGGTGCTCTATCCGTCGGGCGCGCCGACGTCCGACGCATTGGTGCGCGGAGAGATATCGATCGCGCCGCTGCTCTACAACATCATCTACACGAAGCAGAAAGAAGGGGCGCCGGTGAAGATCTTCTTTCCGCCCGAGGGCGCGCCGGTCAATCCGTACGCGAGCGGCATCCCGAAGACCGCGACACACCCGAACGCCGCGCGATTGTTCCTGAACTGGAACCTGTCGGTCGAAGGCCAGACCTTCATGATCAAGGAACTGGGCAATCTCACGTCGCTGAAGACGGTGCCGCTATATCCGGAAGGTTTCGATCCGAAAGTCGTCAAGATCTGGCTGCCGAAGTTCGACGATTACGTGAAGCTGCATGCGTCGTGGGTCGAGGAATGGAACAAGACTTACAACTACCGCCAGTGAACCGCGGGTCATGACTCTTACGGCAACCATGCAGGCTCCATGTCGCCGACGCTGAGCGTCACCGGCCTGGCGAAGCAATTCCCGACCGGCAGGCCGGCGATCGACGGCGTGAGCTTCGCCGTGCCGGCCGGCGAGATCGTCGTGTTGCTGGGCCCGTCCGGATGCGGCAAGACCACGACGCTGCGCTGCGTCGCCGGTCTCGAGGATCCGACCGGCGGATCGATCAGCATTGCCGGGCAGGTCGTCTCCGCGCCGGCGCAAGGCATCCTCGTGCCGCCGCGACTGCGCAACCTCGGGATGGTGTTCCAGTCGTATGCGGTGTGGCCGCACATGACGGTGCGGCAGAATGTCGCGTATCCGCTGAAGCATCGCAGGAACGCCGGCGGCAACGCAAAGCGCCAGGTCGACGAAGTCCTCGCGCTGGTCGGCCTTTCGGACTTCGCCGAGCGCCCGGTGGTGTCGCTGTCGGGCGGCCAGATGCAGCGCGTGGCGCTCGCGCGCAGCATCGTCTACCGGCCGCAACTGCTGCTGCTCGACGAGCCACTGTCGAACCTCGACGCGAAGCTGCGGCTGCGCCTGCGCGACGACTTGCGCCGGATCCTCAAGCAGACCGGGATGACCGCCCTCTATGTGACACACGACCAGGCCGAAGCGGTCGGCATCGGCGACCGGATCGGCGTGATGCGCGACGGCAAGCTGCTGCAGATGGGAACGCCCGACGAGATCTACAACCGGCCGGCCGAGCCGTTCGTGGCGAACTTCACCGGCGCCACCAACGAGCTGGTCGGGACGCTGACAGAAGGCAACGGACAGTTCGGCATGGTGGACCTGGGCGGCGGCCAGCGCATCGAGGCGGCGCTGATGCACGCGCTCGTTCCTGGCGACAAAGTGCGCGTAGCACTCAGGCCGGAGAACATCCTGCTCGGAAAATCCGAAGGCTCGAACGCAAGGCGTGTGCGCGTGCTCGACCGGCGTTACCAGGGGACGCAGACCATCTACGACATCGACTTGTCGGGACGCCGGCTCGAAGTCCTCGAGCTGGGCACGTCGGCGCGCCATCAGGCAGGAGAAGAGACACCGGTATCGATTGCTCGCGAGTCGCTGTGGGCGTATCGCGACGCAGGAAACATCGTCGCCGAGTAGACTCACGGATCGGAACGACCCGATAACGTACCAGAACCGGAAAAGGTGATTCGATGACAGCAGCGATCCTGGGCAGCGGCGAGAACCGCTATCGCGTAGTGGAAGACTGGGCGAAGCTGCCCGACGGATGGGAATTGAAGGATGTCGCGTCGGTCGCCATCGACAGCAAGGACCGTGTCTACGTGTTCAACCGGGGCG
>Ga0105240_10010064_pt1 | contig 13315 bp, 17 predicted proteins | sample KBSC54metaG_FD_80426 | JGI IMG/M metagenome (GOLD analysis project Ga0105240, IMG submission 80426) | Corn rhizosphere microbial communities from Kellogg Biological Station, Michigan, USA - KBS C5-4 metaG | ecosystem: Host-associated > Plants > Roots > Rhizosphere > Soil | place: Michigan, USA... | reverse complement strand
TCTCTCGTTGTAACGGACGAAAAGCATTAAAGCCGAAATGTTTCTGTAAGATTTGCTCCATAAGCTTTATGGCTTACATTATAGCATTGGCTTGATGAAAAAAAGAAGAATACTGAGCAGTTAAAATAAATATTTAGTGGCTAAGGATTTTTTAATTCTTAAATAAAATATTACTAATCAATTATTTATATCCCTTTGCCTGTAATTCAAATAGTTCCGCATACAGCCCTTTTTTCTTCATCAGCTTTTCGTGATTACCTTCCTCAACTATTTTCCCTTCATCGAGAACCAAAATTCGATCTGCATTCCTGACGGTTGAGAAACGGTGCGAGATAATAATCACTGTTTTATCTTTTTGTAATTTCTGCACATTTTCAAATATCTCATATTCTGCTTTGGCATCAATCGCACTGGTTGGTTCGTCCAAAATAAGAATGGGAGCATTGCGGAAGAAGGCTCGAGCTAATGCAAGTTTCTGCCACTGTCCTCCTGATAAATCAATGCCTTCATCAAACATTTTACCAACAATTTGATCAAAACCTTTCGGAAGAGTGCCAAAATATGTATCTGCTCCTGACTGTTTCATCGCAGTACGTAATAATGATTCATCAGGTTTCTTATCCAAATCACCAAACGCAATATTATCCTTAAAGGTAAATTGATATTTAATAAAGTCTTGAAATAATGCACCAACTTTTTTGTGCCATTCATTTAGATCTAATTCTTTAATATTAATGCCATTTATCAACAATTCTCCCTCAGTCACATCATAGAAACGTAACAATAACTTAATCAACGTCGTTTTTCCTGCACCGTTTTCTCCAACAATAGCAATTTTCTCTCCGGGATGCATAGTTAAATTAAAATCATGTAAAATATCTCTGTCTTGTTTCGGATAATGAAAAGAGACATTACGAAATGCAATCTCAATCCCTTGGTCTTTCTTTTCAGGAAATGGAATGGGGTGAGGATTTGGCTTAATCATCGACTCAATTTCAAGAAATTGAAAAAAGGCTTCGACAGTGTCAACTCGCATAGAAATACTCGAATACATTCCTAAAATGTTCTCTACTCCATAGGCTAAATTCATAATTTGTTGAAAATATAATGTGAATTGTCCAATTGAAACAACATGACGTAATACACTGAGTAATAAGAGATATTGTGCATATAAAAATGCTGCCAATTGTAAAAATGTAGAAAGAAATTGGAGATACACACCTCGCTCACTTATCTTATTAAATGGAATAAAATAACCTTTTTTCACTTGAGAAATTTTTTGTTGCATAACAGATCCTGTTTTAAAAATTGCTGCTTCTTTCGAAGTAGAATCAGAAGAAAGCAGATTATAAATATACGTAATCACTCGACGAACCTTGGCTCGTTTCGTTATAAAATAGGGGAATAATTTCACTCGGTATCTATCGGCAACGAAATAAGCTGGTAATGTGGCAATAACTATTAATGGAATAAAAATCGGAAATAGAGGAAAAAGAATAATTCCTGCAGCAATAACTTTCACAATAGCATTGATCAATCCACTCAATCGCTCTTGCAACATCACCATGACACCAATCGTTCCATTAAGTTGTGCCAATGAATTCTGAAATTTAGCTTTTTCAAATGTCGCAGGGTCGAGTTGGGAAAGTTTTTGGGTAATCACACTATCCAAATAAAATTCCATCTTGTTCTGGAAATACGGTTGCTTTAGTCCATCGTAATTGGCTAAATAATAATTAAGTAAACTAGCAGATGTATACGCTGCACCAATCCATAGAAGATTCTCAAGAAGCATATTTTTTACAAGTAAGTCTATTACTCGCGCAAGAAGAATCATTTGGATCAATGGATATAATGTAGCGGTGTAGACATCAGTAAATATCTTAACGGAAACATATAATCCATTTGCCCTCCAGGCAAACTGTAGTACCTTCCATATATAGTAAAAGTTTTTCTTCATATCTTAACTTTAACATATCTTGCTTGTCATGAAACCTGGTCATGTGATATCCTTCGTATATAATGTCTGATTCTAGTTACGAAAATTCACATGAAAATGGCTCTTCTGGCGGATCTTCTACGCCATCTGATGGAACTATGCATACTTCTTCCACAATGACTCTGCAAAAAGCAGTCGATCTGGGTGAATACAATCCAGATTATCTTGCGACATTTCCTGAATGGCATACGCTAAGTAAACATGTGCAGTGGCAGATGCTTAAGAAAGCAATCGATACTCGAGAGAATCAACTAGTGCATCAGTGGGCAGAAGTTGCCAATACTACAGACTTTAGCAAAAAACCACAATTACAAGAGGCACTGAAAAATATACAGGATCAACGACACAAAGTGCTCGAAGATAAAGATCGCCTCATCGTGGAATATTCAACAGGGTAACTATGTCCATGATATAGTTAATATATGTTTAAATTCCTCTCTATATTTAAGAAGAATGAAGAAGAGCAAATAGATGACAATACGTACGATTTAGAAGAGACACCAGGACCAGGAAGAGATATAGTAGAAAATAACATGCCTGGAAGTGAAAAAAATAAGCCAAAGCTATCATTGTCAAAACCACTCCCAGTTATCAAACCACGTCCAGAGGCAATAGCATTACAACAAGAAGGCGAACAAATAAGAATTAATGAGGTAAGAGATGAACTTCGTGATATTTCAGACATTAAAAGGGCTCTATCAGGAGAAAAAAATAAAAATACAGTTCCTGTTAACTTACAAGACAGTGAATCACTACTTGATGTTAGTAGTATAACTCAAGAGCAAATTGAAAAATACGATCCGAAAGTCGCTGGGTATGGTGGAGAAAATATTGTGTATACACTTCATGGTCACCCAGATGTAGTAGTTAAAGCGGAAATGGATCCATTACTAGCACAGATAGAAGGTCCTGATAGTGATATGGATGAAAATGCTGATAATCAAATAGTGAGACTTCAAAAAAGTTTAGCAAAGGAAAATGCTAGTTATAATGAACTTCGTACATATTTTGGTAATGAACACGTTCCAACAACAAGAAGATATGTATTGAACGTTCCTGTATCCAAGGATACATTATCTGCTATATATAAAGCGAAAAGAAGGTCTGTGCCAGATGTTGAAGTGAAAACCAATGAATTACCGACAATCGTTGCGATTCAGGAAAATGTGCCACAAATAACAGGCGATAAAAGTCTTGACGTTCGTGGTGGATTCGCCGAACTTAGAAAACCAGCAGATATGCTCCCAAATACAGAGAGCTATAAAAAGGCTTATGAAACTGCTACGCAAGATCTTGTTTGCAATCCCGAAAGTGGTGCAGCGTTTGATCTCGATCAGTTTCTTATCATACACCCAGATTTAAGACCACTTATTGCCCAAGCAGATACAAACCCACTGCTAAAAGAGTCCTTAGAAGATTTTGTAAAGAAAGGCATGAAGTATTCTAAGGAAACAGGAAATGGTCTTGATTTGGCTGGAAAGAAAAATATTTTATTTTTTGAAAAGCCTGATCAATCCTGGAACTATAAGCTAGTAGACGCGCTGTCCCCTCATTCAGAAAAAGTATTACAGAGAGCAGAAGGGCTAATGGAAAAAGTTGCAAAAGAACCTCTCGTAGATGGTGAACCATTCGCACTAACCGGTGCGGTTAATTATGTAAGAATAATGAATGGTTTAGCGAAATATTTAGATATTGATGAACATCTAGAGATGCCACATGGACAGGACATAACTTCTGATAAATTATGGAATACACTATACGAGGGTAAGCCTCGGGAGAAACAAAAAGAAAGTGAAAAAAGTTTACCAGCTCTAAGTGATGTGTTGGTCGCTCAAGGAGAAGTTAAAGATTCTTTAACTTCTGATACTCCATAAACGTAACTCTTATTGCAGAATGTTACTTAAATTTGAATAGTCTTTGGCGCTGGCGATGACGGCTACCCTCTCCCTCTGCGGAGGGCGAGGGAATATGGATATATTTGGCCAGGATTCACCAGATGGCCACAGATCTGGCTCCAGAGCTTATAGCATGGGCTAGAAGGCCACTGTGAGGCAAATCTTGTGGCTAGGAGCTAGGAGCTGGATGGCTTTCTCGAGAGCCAGCCTCTAGATACTGGTCTAGAGACATGTCCAGGAATTTACCCAGATCGAAGGTCTCAGAAAGGTCTTCTCGGAGGCATGAAAAGACAAAACACCAGAAGGAGGGTTTGGAAGATGATTCTGGGCAAGCCAGAATGGCGGAAGAACCAGGTTCCCGATCAGGTCGGGAATGACTCCACTTCGCAAGGCTTCGCGGGGCAAGCAAATTTATCGCTTTGGAGATTGTTTTTTCCTTCTTGCTTTTCCACCTGTGCCGACTTTTCGTCGTTCTCGAACTCTGGGGTCTCGTGTCAAAAATCCTTTTGTCTTCAGCACACCACGATGCTTCTCTTCATCAACTAATGCCAAAGCATTCGAAATACCCAACACTACTGCTTTTAATTGTCCCATTTTTCCGCCACCTGTAACTTTCACAGTTATGGTGTATTTATTTATTGTATTGGTTACTCGGAACGGTTCGGCGTACATATGACGCATAATCTCATCAGTGAAGAATTCGGTAATTGGTTTCTCATTCACTAATACATCGCCTTTAGTAATCGCTACTTCGTTCCACATTAATCCATCTTTCACATGCTCATAAAGACGAACTCTCGCCACAGATGCACGCCTTCTGCCGATTGCATAGGTATAATCAAGTTTCTTGTCTTTCACTTGTTGGGCGGTGATATGTGATTGAATATTTGGTGTTGCGTCTGCCATATAGTAATTTAAAATTTATAATATAAAATATAAAACTTTAAGCTTTAAACTTATCTCCATATATGTGTTCTTGTTCTGAAAAAATATATAATCGTTTCATCATACTGGCTCGTAACTTATTATCTGGCAACATTCCCTTTACTGCATGTTTAATAATATCTTCTGGTTTACGCGCTCGCAACTCTTGTAATGATTCACTCTTAAATCCTTTTGGATACATTGAATGTCGATTATACACTTTCTGGGTTTCTTTTTTACCTGTTACTTTCACACTCTTCGCATTCACGACCACGACATAATCGCCACAATCTAGATTCTTCACAAAATATGGCTTTCCTTTTCCCATAAGTATATTGGCAATTTGCGTTGATTGACGGCCGAGAATTTGATCTTTCATATCAAACAGATGCCAAGCTCGTACAATATCTTTCGTACTTGTTGCTGTTGTCATAGTTATTTAGCATCCTCCTTTTTAGTTACTTTCTTCGTTGCTGCCTTTTTCTTTGGAGCTGCTTTTGTTTTTTTATTTTTGGGGGCTGTCTGGGATTTTGGGGAGGTTTGGGCGGTTGCGTTCATTTGTTTTTCTCCTTTTACGTTTTTAGTTTTAAGTTCTCCGTTTGTTTTCTCTGTCCATTCAATCATCGCCATACGTGCATTATCATTAAAACGACGATTTATCTTAATTACTCTGGTATATCCACCTTGACGATCTGCGAAGCGGGGAGCGATTTCATTCAATAATTTATTTACTGCATCACTACTGACTAATGGCTGTAATAATGTATAAGCATGTAAGCGATCTTCATACTTCGCCTTCGTGACCAATTTATCAGCATCGGCTTTGATTGCTTTAATTTTTTCTTCTGTACTTTGAATTCTTTCATGCATGACAAGCTCAGTAAGCAGACTCTTAAAGAGTGCATTTCGTTCGTTAGAATCTCGTTTTAATTTTCGGCCAAATACATGCTTTATCATAATACAAAAAATCTCAAAAATTAAATCGCAAATCGCAAAACTATATCTTAGATATTAAATTTGAGATATCTTTTTGAGATTTTAGATATAAGATTTGAGATTAGATATTTAAACTAACACCTTTTTGTTGTAACTTCTCTTCAATAACAGTGATGGATTTTCCACCCATATTACGCATAGATACAAGTTCTTTATGTGGTGTTTGTAAAAGTTGTTCAACTGTTTCAATACCACCATTTCGAAGACTGTTATAAATTCTGGTCGGCAAATCTAATTCATCAATGGTCATGCGAAGTGTCTCCTGTGGAATACTACTGGTAACGGCTGTAACTTCAGAAATTCCTGTATCCTGAGGAACATAGACCTGCATAAATAGTCGCGCGAGTTCTTTGGCTGAAATGTCTAATGCTTCTCGTGGAGTAACACTGCCATTGGTCCAAATCTTTAACACTAATTTATCTAAATTAGTTTGTCTTCCGACGCGAGTAGATTCGACACTATATGTCACTCTTTTTACTGGTGAAAAAATAGCATCAGTTGGAATCATACCAAGTGTCGAAGTTTTTCTTTCATCTGCCGGAGAAAATCCTGTTCCTCGTTCAACTGTGAGTTCCATATCTAATTTTCCTTTATCATTTGCTAACGAACCGAGGTATTGATCTGGATTCACCACTTCAACGCCATCGCTTTCAGAAAGATCTGCGCCAGTTACTTCTTTCGGACCTTTGGCAGAGAGTCGAATTGTCGCAATTTCTTTGGAATCGAGAAGTCGAAGATTCAATTGTTTGACATTAAGTAAAAGGTCAACCACATTTTCTTTCAGTCCGGTAATTGTGGAAAATCGATGTTTGACTCCACCAATTTTAACAGCAGTAACTGCTGCACCTGGAATGGAGATATATAAGACTCGTCGTAAAGCATTTCCCAGTGTATGACCATAGCCTGGTTGTAATGGTTCAATGACAAATTCGCCAAAGTCTTGGGTTGCTGTTATTTCTTTAATTGTAAAACTTAATTCTTCCATAACGAGTATTATATCATTATCTCGAATAATATTCAATAATCTGTTGTGTACTGAATGGAACTTCGATGTCTGCGCCCTTCGGCATACGAATTAACTTTCCCATGACAGCTTCTTTTTCTAAGAAAGGAAGAAGTGATGGCTTCTCTTCAAGCAGTGGCATAATATTAGGATTGGTTAATAATTTAGGTGAAATCGTCACCGTATCATTGACTTCGACTTGATACGAAGGAATATTCACTTTTTTCCCATTCACCAGAATATGTCCATGTGAGACCAATTGGCGTGCACCAAATCGACTTCTGGCAAATCCAAGTCGATAAACGACATTATCTAAACGAGTTTCAAGAAGAGATAAAAGCAATTCTCCTGTATCGCCAGGTTTATGCGCCACGGTATTCACCATCTTCTTAAATTGTTTTTCTAAGATACCATAAATTGCTTTTGCTTTTTGTTTTTCTCGTAACTGTTGTCCATATTCTGATAATTTCTTTTTGCGCTTTTTTCCATGGACACCAACTGGCACCATTAAACGGCGAAGCAAACTTTTGGATTGTTTGTCCAAAACATTAATACCTTCTCTTCGGGCTAAGCGATGTTTGGGTCCTGTATAGCGTGCCATTAGACTCTTCTCCTTACTGGTTGTCGAGGACCATTATGTGGCATTGGAGTAATATCTGCAATTGAAGAGATAACTAAACCTGATGCTTTCACTGCCCGAAGGGATGAGTCTCGTCCTCCACCTGGACCTTTAATAAAGATATCAACAGATTTCATTCCTCTTTCGATAGCTTTTCGAGCTGCAGTTTCTACTGCGCTCGATGCAGCAAATGGCGTTGATTTTCGTGTTCCTTTAAACCCTGATGCACCACTCGTGCTCCAAGAAACTGTATCACCTTTGTCATTGGTTATGGTAATCAGTGTATTATTAAACGTTGCTGTGACATACACTCTGCCATGTTCAGAGACAGTATTCACTATTTTTTTCTTCGCTGTTCCTAATTTGGTTGTTTTTTTCGTTGCCATATATATTTTAATATTATACTTTCTTCGCTGCTTCCATCTTAGCTGCTAATTCTTTTTTGATCGCGCCGATGGTCATTCTCTTCCCTCGTTTTGTACGAGCATTCGAACGTGTTCGTTGTCCACGAGATGGTAAATTATGCGCATGTCGAAGGCCTCGATATGCACTCATGTCTTTCAATAACCGGATATTCCCATTTACTTCGGTTCGTAAATCTCCCTCTAGTTTATACCCTTCCAATACTTTCGTGATACGCTTCACATCTTCTTCAGTTAGATTTTTCGTTCTGATACTTGCATCAATCTGAGCCGCTTCTAATAATGGCTTTACATTACTTCGGCCAATACCATATAGATAGGTCAGTGCTATATCAATTCGTTTTTCGTCTGGTATATTATTTCCTAAGAATCGCATATATAAAAATTTTCAAATACGTTTAACTTTACACTTCGTTATCCTTGACGTTGTTTATGTTTTGGTGTAATACAAATCACTCGAACGACACCTTTTCGTTTAATAATTTTGCATTTCATACATCTTTTTTTTACACTTGCTTGTACTTTCATAGTTATCTCCTTTTGGTAAAGGTCCGTTGTTGACCACCTTCACGATGACGAACGATAATTCGTCCTTTTCCGACGTCATATTGCGTCATTTCTACTTTTACTTTATCACCTGGCAGAATTTTTATGAAATTCATCCGTAATTTTCCTGATAAATGACAAAGAATAACTGTCCCGTCTTCTAATTGTACTCGAAACAATGTATTGGGCAATGATTCTAAAACTACTCCGTCTTTCTCAATTGAGCCAAGGTGTGCCATAAAAAAAGTTTAAAGTTTAAAATGAAAAGTTAAAAATTGCCAACTAAGAATTACACTTTCAACTAGTAACTGTAATTTTTCACTTTGAACTTCAAACTCTTAACTTACTACTATTGGTCATTATAACAAACTTACACCTCAAGCGCAAGGCTAGGGAGTGAGAACGATGGGTGCTCCATCTGTGATTGCCACAGAACGTTCGAAAACTGCTGATAATGATCCATCTTTACTGACAATCGTCCAATCATCTCCTCCTGAATAGACGACATCTGGTTGCCCCATATTATAGATAACTTCAATCGCAATCGTCATGCCTGGCTTTAAAAGTGGCGTTCTTTCAATCGGTCTATCCAAATACCCTGGTACTTCTGGCTCTTCATGCAGATCGCGGCCTACACCATGACCGATAAGGCTCAGTACGATAGAATATCCTCCATCTTTCTCAACAATATCCTGAACAGTTTTCGAGATATGCCCAATCCGATTACCACCCACAGCAACTTTTATCGCTTCATTTAAGGCTTTTTTCCCAATTTCCAAGAATTTATCAATTTTTTCTTCATTTTGAGATTTGAGATTTGAGTTTGGAGTTTTGACGCGTACCGTCTCGCACATATCCGTATGAAACCCTTCATAGAAAACCCCACAATCAATATCAATGATATCCCCTTCTTTTAATCTATACTCCCTTGGAATCCCATGCACCACGACATCATTCGTACACGCACAAATCGTATGACGATAGCCTGGTACTTTCATAAATCCTGGCTCTGCGCCATAACCGCGAATCAAACGTTCAGCAAGCGCATCTAATTCCAGTTCTGACACACCCGGTTTGACTGCCTTACAGACTTCCCACATGACATCTGATAAAATTTTTCCACCTGATTGCATGCTTTTAATTTGCTCGGGTGTTTTTATATCAATCATATCTGTACTCCCAATCGTGTTAATAGGCCATCGATTTTCTTAAAAAATAATTGCTTATCGCTATCATTCTCAGCAAGATAATCAGCAATTGCTATCGGACCGCCTTTATTTAAATGTTCAATTTCTGCAATATCACGATTCTTTGCTTGTTCTATTGTGAGAGGACGAATGTCTCTCGTTAACAATCGTTCATGACGTAATTCTCTTTCTGCATAGACATGAATTAATTTAAGATTAGGGAATTTAGTAATGAGGAATGTATATTCTTCCCAAGAATAGAGCCCATCTAAAGCAACATATCTGTTTGTCTCCAATAATTTTTCTAATTTTGGTTGTATTTTGATAGCATATGCTCCCATACCTAATTCCTGTCGAATACTTTCTCTCACAACCTGTTCGTTTTCAGGAGTTCTAGGTAATCCTCGCTCCCGCAAACCATCATCAGTAACGTCACCAAAACGTAAAAAAGGAATACCTTTATTTTCTAAATGTTTTACTGCCTCACTTTTTCCGGCACCCGGCATCCCAACAAAAGTTATGATAATTTTTTTATTATTTTCCATTTATTTTCTCCATTATCTCCTCATGCACCTTTTCCTTTTCTGGCATGCCATTAATTTCAATCAGTTGATATTTCTTGGCAATAAGAGCTAACCGGTCTTCCAAGCGTTCATGAAAGTGAGATAATCTGGCTTCAACACTCTGTATTATATCATCTGCACGTCGTCTTCCATAAACTAATCGTTGTATACTTTCTTCCTGAGAAATGGTAAGAAAAAGAACAATCACAGAAGGTTCTACATCTAGCTGCTCGAATACTTCATTGAACCGACGTGTTTCTTCATAGGTTCTTAAACTACCATCCAAAATAGCTCCCTCCTGATACAGAGAATCTTGCAATTGTTCTCTCATCATTTTAAGCATTGCCTCAGCATCCAAATAACTATGTTCGGCAAACATTTTTCGTGCCGCTGTACCTAAGACCCCAGTATCGTCTTTCGCAAAGTGACGTAACATATCACCAGTTGAAATGATGGGAAGATGTAATGCTTCTGATAACATGTTGGCTTGGGTTGTTTTTCCAGCACCTTCAGGGCCGATGAAGATATAAATACAATTTTTAGAATGAGTTGATTGATCGGTCATTGGTCATTTTAATTCTTAATGCAGTTAGCTTATTCCCAGCTTTGCCTCTATTTCTTTTTGTATTTGCTCAATTGTCTGCTCACCATTGACCGTAATTAATTTACCTTCTTTTCTATAATGCTCGATCACCGGATCAGTAAATCTATGATAAACTTCGATACGTTTGAGAATTGCTTTTAATGTATCATCTTCACGTTCACCATTTCCTGAACGACCAGCTAATCGCCATAATGCTTCCTTATCTGATACTTCCAGATAAATTGCTTTCGCGATGCCATTTTGGAATGTTTTTACTTGATCCAACGTTCGAGGAAATCCGTCCATAATATAGCCTTTTGCATACTCTGGTTTTCCCAGATATTCACTGACAATCTGTACTGTTTTATCATCAGGAATAAGATAACCGGCATTCATTGTTTCTTTAATATATCTTCCAAGTGGCGTATGTTCTTTCGCCATTTCACGGAAAATATGTCCGGTTGAAAGATAAGGTAAGTTTAATTTCGTCGATAGAAGATTTCCTTGTGTGGATTTGCCTGCACCTTGTATACCAATTAAAATTAACTTCATAAAATAAAATCTTAAATCTCAGATCCTAAATCTCAAAACTATATCTTAGATATCTATTTGAGATTTGAGTTCTCAGTTTTGAGTTACTTATCTAAGTACCCGTCATAATTCCGCATGACTAAATTTGCTTCTATTTGTTTATACGTATCCAGCACCACTGAAACCACGATTAAAATACCTGTTCCTCCCAAAAGTAATGTCTGTATTCCTGTTGCTGATCTGGCAATTGTCGGGAATATAGCTATAATACCTAAGAAAATGGCACCTACCAGTGTAATACGCGTTAAAATATAATTCAAGTATTTAATTGTTGGCGTTCCCGGCCGGACCCCGGGAATAAATCCGCCATACTTCTGCATGTCTTCAGCTATCTTTTTCGGATTAAAGATAATGGCTGTATAAAAATATGTAAACGCGACCACCAGTAAGAAATAAATTATATTATATGTCCATCCATTCGGATCAAACCATTGTACGAAAAATTGCCCCACTCCGGCTAGCACCTGATTCTTTGAAACGACTAAATAATTCCCAACAATTGATGGGAGCAGAATAAGAGAGACTGCGAAAATAATGGGGATAACACCAGCTTGATTTAATCGAAGAGGTAAATGCGTTGATTGATTACTAGATGCAGTACTTCCTCTGACACGACGCGCATAGTAAACAGTGATCTGTCTTGTTGCTTCATTAACAACGATGATAGAGGCAATCACCGCAAGCCCTAAGATAAGAAATGTTACAATGCTGACCGTCATTTGACTGGTAGCAGTGGAAGCAGTTTGGGTTAATGCAACCGGAATTCTTCCGACAATGCCGGCGAAAATGATCAGCGAGATCCCATTTCCCACGCCACGTTCAGTAATGAGTTCGCCGAACCACACAAGCAGCATCGTACCTGCAACCATGGTTAAAATAAACGCAATCACATTTAACGGTGACAAATTAATGATGATCCCTTGCGAACGAAGCAGCGCATACATACCAATAGCTTGTAAAGCTGACAAGGGAACTGTCAACATTCGAGTATATTGATTGATCTTACGTCTTCCACTTTCTCCTTCTTTGGACAGTTCTTCAAGTTTTGGGAACACCATCGTCAAAAGCTGTAAAATAATTGAAGCATTGATATACGGATTAAGTCCAAGCGCCATAATAGAGAAATTGGCCAATGTACCGCCTGAGAAAATATCCAAAAGTCCTAAGAATTGGTTTGACGCGAAGAGGTTTTTTAATTGAACGAGATTGACTCCCGCAACGGGAATATGGGCGAAGATACGAAAGGCGAGAAAAATAAGTGCAGTGAAAAGAATCTTATTACGGATTTCAGGAGTTTTAAAAGCTGTTCTGAAAATATTAAGAAAACTATTCATGCAAGTTGATGCGCTAAATTTTTAATTTTTAATTCTTAATTTCTAATTACTGTTCAATTTTAAATGTTTTAAACATTTTGATTTGATTAAAAATTAGCAATTAGAAATTAGAAATTAACTCGTAACGCTGCCGCCTGCTTTTTCTATTTTTGCTTGCGCTGATTTTGAAACAGGGACTGCTACCGTTAATGCCACAGTTATTTCGCCATCAGCTAATAGTTTTACAGGGTGTGTTTTTACTGCGTCTGCATTAATCAAATTATGTTTGATAAGAGTCGCTATATCAACCACCGTATCTTTTGGTAATTGGTTAAGATTACTTAAATTTAGAACTAATGCTTTCGGTCGAAATGATTTATTCTTTTGTTTTCCACGTAAAAATGGCAAGCGTTTGGTCAACGGTAATGCGCCACCTTCGAAACGCATTGGTCGCTTACTTCGTGCATTTTGTCCTTTCGTCCCGCGACCACTGGTCTTCACACGTCCTGACCCATGTCCCTGACCAAGTCTCCGTCTCTTTTTTGTTGTAATTTTTTGTAATGTATGTATTTCCATAACAAACTGAATTATAAGTTACAAATTATAAGTTATAAGTTGAAAATAAAAAATTAATTTATAATTCATAATCTATAATTTATAATTTCTTTAGACTC
>Ga0105240_10010061_pt1 | contig 13317 bp, 12 predicted proteins | sample KBSC54metaG_FD_80426 | JGI IMG/M metagenome (GOLD analysis project Ga0105240, IMG submission 80426) | Corn rhizosphere microbial communities from Kellogg Biological Station, Michigan, USA - KBS C5-4 metaG | ecosystem: Host-associated > Plants > Roots > Rhizosphere > Soil | place: Michigan, USA... | reverse complement strand
GCTGTGCCGATAAGCGACGCGATCGACGAACGGAGTCAGAATATGGAACCCGGCCTGCAGCGTGCGGCTGTACTTGCCGAGACTCTCAATGACGTATGCGCTCTGCTGCGGGACTACAGTCGCGGTCCGAGCGACTACGATCACGGCCACAATGGCGATCACAATGAAAACGTACGACATGTCCATGAGAGGAGTCCGTGTAAGTTAAGTCCAGGTACTGGGCCGCACGAGGAGCGTGAGACCTTGCACGCGAGCGATATGGGCACGCGCACCGGAGGAGATCGTCTGTTCGCTGTCGTTGCACACCGTCCAGAAGGTGCCGCCATGCTCGGCCCGACAGCTCTCCCCCGGGGCGAGGGAAACCGGCAGTGTCATGACACCGCCGACGGGTCCTTGTTGAATGGGCTCCGGGTGGCCACGCAAACGCTGATAGAGCCGACGACGAAAAGCCACCATCAAGACCAGAGATAAGATAGCGAAGGCGGCCCACTGCGCCCAAGGCGCGAAGGAATAGACCACCGCGGTGGCCAGGCCAACCACGATTGCGGCACTACCAACGAATACCAGGTAGAACTGCGCGTTCACGAAGGCCAGTTCCGCCCCGAGAAGAATCGCCCCACCGACTATCCATCCCCACCAACTCATTCAGGCGTCTCACTTTGCCTCTGGGGCCCGGGCACCACAGGTGATTGAGTCAGTATAGACGAGTCAATCACCGTATGTGTCGGGCGCGAGCGCTTCCTGAGCCATCAAGTCTGTAACAACTTCACTGTCTCCGCTACGATCGGCACCGGATGTGGGGTGGGTGACTTGAAGTACGCCATCCCGGCGCTCAGGAAGCGGGCGCGCCAGGCCGGATCTGGAAATTGCGCATAATTGTCGAACATCGCTTCCGCGAACTTGTAGTCGTGGGCTTCCTGCGCGCCATGAACCAGGTGGTGCCGGGCTGTAGCAATCAGATTGTCCGCGTTGCCGCCGCTGTGCAGGTAGCCCAACGACTTGCGGGCGGCTTGCAAGCGGTGTGCGGCGGAGAGGTCTGAGAAAATCTCCGCGAGCGGCTCCGCACCCTTGCGCTCGAGCGGCAGCGGCTCCAGTTTCTGGAGGTTGACATCGCTCTGCGTCGTGCGCGTCATCTCGCGAAACATGGCAATGAAAGCCGCGCATTGCAACAGTGTCAGTTGTTGTGTCTGCTCGTCGTCACAGACGCGATAGGCGTAGTGCAAGGCGTTGGCCGTAGTCTGTGCATGGAGCGGGACGATGCCGGGCTCGTGCATCACGAGCTCCGCAGCCGTATCGAACAAAACCTGCCAGATCGCCTCCGGGAAGATTCCCTGCCGCAGCATTTCGACGACGACCCCGCCCGACTCCTCCGCGGATACCCGATAGAGCGCCGCGCGCAGCTCGCGCCGTGCACCAGGATCATCGTGACCTTGCTTCCAGGAGCGCGGGATCTGATGTAACCGCTCGCGGTTTCGACGCCACGGCCGATCGGGTGCAAGATCGTGACGGGCTGGATCAGGCTCGCCCTCGCTGTTCAACAAAGCCGCCACGGTGGAGCGCATGATGGACTCAGGGACAGCATCGCCGCCGAAGAGTGTCATGAGGCTATGGGCGTTGCTGACGCTGATGGCTTTGTGGCCAATCGCCCGGAGGTCGCGCGCCCCGTATGAAAAGAGCAGCGGGAAAATGTCGCGGGGATGAGCGCACCGAACATAGTCCACGATCGCCGTATCGGCTGCCTCATGATCCCATTTATCGAGCGCAGCGATGAGCGAGCGACGGGCCACATCCGGGTTGGTTTCGGCAGAGGCAGGCCTGGTTGCCATGTGCCAGTTACCGCTCGCCTGCTCCTCGGCCTGGCTCTCCTTGAAATAATCTACCGCCCAGATGATCGGTATCCACCTTTCAGCAGCGGGAACATGCTGTTGAGTCGCGTGAACCGACCGCAACATCATCACCGCGTGATATTTGAAACCTACGACGGGATAGGGCTGGACCGCACGGGTCGCCGCCAGGAACAGGGCCGCGAGCAGATCGTCGTAGCGAAGGCCCGCACGAATCAACTGGACCAGCTCACCGGGAAGCCGCTCTCGCGGGGAGTCTTCCAGCATGTTCGCCAGCATGGCAACCGATTCGCTCGCTCCGGCCAACCCAAACCGACCGACCAGGCCCAGGCCAGCGGCGCCCGCAGTGTGGATGAACGTTCGTCGGTTCATCAGGCCACCACTGTACGCCCTTTGATGCTGCGGCACCAAAGGGCCGGCGGAAATTTCCAGTTCGGTGGACCGATGTTGGTTTCAGAGCTCCTGTGCGGCAAGCCAGGCGCGTGTGGCGCTCAGGATCTCATCCGACAGCGCGGGATCCTCACTCATGCGTGAGAGGATCAGGGCGCCCACCATCGCGGCCCAGGTGCCGATGGCGGCGCGGCGCTTGCGGGACTTGTCGGGACCGGGGGCAATGCGACTGAAGAACTCGATCTGGCGTTTGAGACTCGCTGTCATTTCGGCGCGGGCACCGCCGGGTTGACGGATGGTGTCGGAGGCCAGCGCGGCAACTGGACAGCCGCGCGCGAAATTGTCGCGGTGCTCGGGCGACAGGTATTGCCTTAAGAGGGTCGCCAGATCCTCGGGGCGGGCGTCGGATGGCGCCAGCACTTCGGCCAAGGCCTGGGCGATCAGGTCATCCTTGGATTTGAAATAGCCGTAAAACCCCCCATGGGTGAGCCCTGCCGCGCTCATGACGTCGGTCACCGTGACGGACTCGAAGCCGCGCTCGCGGAACAGCCGGCCCGCCGCTTCCAGAATTGCCCGCCTGTTTTCCTGGACCTGCTCCCGACTCACCCTCATCGCCCGCTCCTGAAAGATTTCCGTTGACAATTATACATGATGATCGTCATGATTCCATATACATGATAACCATCATGAATACAGTTCAGGAGTAACGACCATGAGTGAGAAACCTGCCGTCCTGATCACCGGCGCCTCCACCGGCATCGGGGCGGTCTATGCGGAGCGATTCGCAAGCCGGGGCCACGACCTTGTGCTGGTCGCGCGCAATGCGGAGCGCATGACGATACTGGCCAAGCGCCTTCGAGAAGAAACGGGCGTCAACGTGGACCTGGTACCCGCCGATCTGACCAATCCGCGGGACCTCGCCCGAATCGAGCAGCGGCTGGGCGAAGATGCGCGCGTCGGCGTGTTGGTGAACAATGCCGGCACGGCGATTCCCGGCGGCTTTCTTGGCCAAGAAGCCGAGGACATCTCAAAACTGCTCGCGCTCAATGTCACGGCCGTGACCCGCCTCGCTCACGCTGCCGCGCGGCGCTTCGCGCAGGCCGGGACCGGGGCCATCATCAATCTCGCGTCCGTCATCGGCGTCGCGCCGGAAATGGGTGTCACCGTGTACGGCGCAACGAAGGCCTTTGTGCTGTTCCTGTCTCAGGGACTCCATCTCGAGCTCGCGCCCAAAGGCGTCTACGTACAGGCAGTGGTGCCTGCGGCAACCCGCACCGAGATCTGGGACCACGCGGGCGTGGACCTCAACACGCTGTCCGGAGTGATGGAGGTCGGTGAGTTGGTGGACGCGGCGCTGGTCGGATTCGACCGACGTGAGTCGGTGACCATTCCACCGCTCCCGGACGCCGCACAGTGGAAAGTGTTCGATGCCGCCCGCCAGGCGATGCTACCTAACTTCCTGCAGGCGCATGCGGCGGAGCGGTATCGGTCGGTCGCCTGAAAGGCTACGGGCAGTCTGCGCGGAGGCTAACGGCCTGATTTACGCGCAGGCTGCGCCGTCCTGACTTTCCGCGTGATGCTCCAAGCCGTCGACAGGAAGACGCACGAAGAAGGTCGTACCCCGACCTACCCGGGTGTCAAAACTGAGGGTGCCGCCGTGCCGGGTGACCACGGTCGCCCGTGCAATCGACAGACCCTGGCCGGTACCGCGGCCCACTTCCTTGGTGGTAAAGAACGGGTCGAACACCTTGTTGGCGATTTCCGTGGGGATTCCGCAGCCGTTGTCGCTGATGCCAATTTCAACCAGGCCATCGGCCACCGAGGTGCGGATTCCAATCACTCCTTCGGCGGCATCCTTGCCGGCGTCCTGGACGGCGTGCGCGGCGTTCACAATGAGATTGAGAAAGACCTGGTTCAATTCACCGATGTTGCACTTCACTTCGGGTAATTCACCGAATTGCGCATCGACCCTGGCCAGCAGCTTGTACTCGTTATGCGCCACGACCAGCGTCGTCTCCAGCGCCTGGTTGATATTGGCATAACAATGCTCTTGCGCATCCGGAAACGAAAATTCCTTCATCGCACGGACGATCTTCGCAACGCGCGCAACCCCATCGAGCGCGCGCTCGAAGGCGCGTGGCATTTCCGCACGCAGAAATTCGAGTTCGGCGGCCTCCTCCGCAGCCTGTACCCTGTCCAACAATTCCCGGGTCGAAGCCGCTTCAGACATGTCCTGTAACGCCTGGCGATATTGATCGAGCAACGAGTCGATACTCGTTACCGACGAACGCAGGAATTCCACGCTGTCTCCGACATATTGGATGGGTGTGTTGATTTCGTGAGCGATGCCCGCCGCGAGCTGGCCGATACTCTCGAGCTTCTGTGCCTGCACGAGCTGATTTTCCAACAGATTGCGCTCACTGATTTGCGCCAGCAAGGTCTCGTTGCGCACCCGCAGCTCTTCGACCACTCGCTCCAGATCACCGGTCATCTCGGTGAGCTCTTCCTGCATCAGCTTGTTGGCGCGATCGACCCGCTTGCGATTACGCTCCATCTCCTCGTAACAGCAACTCATCAGCTCGCAGAGTCGCTCGTAATCCACCTCGCCCGAGGCCCGAGTGGCTTTGGCGAGTTGCGCGGCCACCACCCGGTGCAACTCCGTCACGGTACGACCTCGGAAATCAACGTAATGGTCATGGTTTGATTGTGCAGCTCGCACACTTTTGAGACCGGGTGTGGCGCAATCTCGCCATACGAGTAGAACCCAAACTGGGCAACGCGCGCCGGCAGAGCGTCAGCGACGGCCTCGATCTCTTCCTCAATCCTTTGGCCCATCAACAGGCGTCTCCCGATGCAACTGACCAGGAGCGCAAGCCCTGCATTGCCGCCACCGTCTGAGTGCCCGGTAATCGCCTGGCTTGCGGCATCTGTGGCGCCGGCGGCGAGACCGGTGAATTCTCCCCGCATGAGCTGCGCTTTCGACCCCTGTGGAATGTCGCCGCCAAAGGTCACGGAGCGCTCGTCTCGATTGATGGCCAGCACCGCGCGCACGACGTCGTGCGCCGGGCGAGCAGGATCCCAGATTTTCAGTGGATACAGGAGCGCGGTTCCCGGCAGGCCCTCAGCCTCCTCTCCCAGGTACTTCTCATATAAATCGAGCGCGGGTTTGCCGTCCAACTCGAACAACTCCCGACCGCGGGATCGGGTGACCCGCCGGGGCACCCCAAAGGTGTCCCAACCGCCTGCGGAGCCACAGAGGAATCGGACCGCGCTGCCGTAAAAGCCGATGGCCGCGATGATCATGGGCTGTGGTAGCGCATCGGCCCCGACCCGGGTTTGCGCAAAACGAGCGCCGTCCCCAGCCAATCCGCCGCTGACGCGCACCTCGCTGCCCAGCACTGTGAACAGCCCGCGTATCAACTCGCTGCCGTTGACATTCAGCCCATCGGAAAGAACAAAGACTCCGGCCAGGTCGGGTTCCGCCAGCTTGCGGCCCAACGCCGCGCCATACTCGTGAGACTGCGCGGGATCCGTAACCGCTTCGGTGGCGATTCGCAATTGGGTTGCGGAAAACCACATGGCCACCGCGGCAATTCCGGTTTCACAGAATCCGGTCTGTTGGATCTGGCCGCCGGAGGTGCATCCCACGACGTGGGCAGTCGGATAACGGGACCGCAGTTCGGGATACCACGATTGCGTTTCCAACGCCTCGCGAGATCCGAAATACAGAACGAGCTGGGCATCCGCCAGCGCCGCCGTACCGGATTGCCAGCCTTCATTGGCAGTCCACGTTAATTGTTCGGTTCGCAAGTGAGCTCACCTCGATGGGGGATCTTCGATCACCCTCTGCGGCCGCACATTGAAGGGTATCGCAAATTCGGAAACACACCGTGTGTCTGAATCGTTTGCGCAAAGCGGAAGCTTTGGCGCATCCGCTATTGCGCCGCGATGCGGCAACCCTTGCGTCGCCCTGACCCAGCGTCGGGAATCGCGTGCGAGTCATGCGTCCGTGTCAGGTGAGTAAATCATACGCGTGTTGTCCGTGCGGACTTCACATGAAGAGACTAACGGGGAGTTCACTCGCGTTATCGAACGTTGACATCCACGGGGCTCGGGCCGAGAGAACACAGGCAGTGAGATGTGCACGTCTGATTCGCGCTGTTTCGCGGACGCTGCATCGTAAAAATTTACTGATACAACATGCCCTTATGTGTTGACACTGATATCCTGGGCGGCGTAGAAGGTCACTTCGGATTTTTCCTCTGGGGTTGCCCCATGTTGTTTTTAGATGGACAGGATGTTGGATGAACGCCGTGATGGAATATCGCAGCCTGGACGCTGTCGTTTACTCATCTATTCGCCATGAAGACAGTGGAGATATTGTGGAAGAGATTTTGAATCGACTGGGTCGAGTAGAGACCGACGTGTCGGCGCTGAAGTTTGACGTGTCGGACTTGAAGTCGGATGTCCGTGACATTCTGACGAAGATGGCGGATCTGGCGACCAAGATCGAACTCTCCGATCTCAGAGGGGAGTTCAAAGAACTTAAGGGGGAGTTCAAGGCTGGACTAGCCTCTTTGGAGACGAAAATGATGAGATGGTATTTCGCGACCGCGCTAACGACGGGGGGCTTGGCATTCACCCTTGCAAAGTATTTGCATTGACTGAGGCTTTGTCTGGCACGAACGGACTTCGGTCGTGAGGAGCCGGAGCGGTCTTTCAGCGCTCGAGCAAACTGATCAGGCGCTGCTTTAGCCGGGTGTAAGGCGGTAGCAGTTTGTCCGCGATCATAATACGACTGGTCACGATGGCCCGTTCGTGGCTGAACGCCGCAAAACCCCAGGGCCCATGCGCGCTGCCCAGCCCGGAGGCGTTCACCCCCCCGAAGGGAACATTGCCGTGGGCGAACTGAATCAAACAGTGATTGACACAGGCACCACCCGAGGAGGTCGTGGTGACTACGCGATCCGCCACGGCCGCACGTCGCGTCCAGACATACAGCGCCAGCGGCTTTGGAGCGGCCAGGATGCTCGCCAACACAGTGTCCAATGAGGTGTAGCCGATGATGGGCAGGATAGGGCCGAAAATCTCCTCCTGCATCAGGGCGATATTCGGGGGCACATTGGCCAACAAGGTGGGCGCGATGAAACGCGCTTCTTTTTCGACGACCCCTCCTGTCAGAACCTGGGCACCTGCCGCGACCGCCTCCTCGAGTAGCGCGGCCAGACGCTCGGTGTGCCGCGCCGTGACCACGCGGGCCAGATTCGGGTTGGCTTTCTGTTCCTCGACGGTGTCTCCATAAGCTCGGCTCAGCCACGACATGCAGCGCCCAATGAACGCCGTGCGCACACTCTCCTCCACGTAGAGATGATCCGGCGCGATGCAGGTCTGCCCGTTGTTGATGAATTTCGCGGCCATGATCACTTTCGCCGCCTGGTCGAGGTCCGCGCTCGAATCCACAATGACCGGGGACTTGCCGCCCAACTCCAGGGTCACCGAGCTCAGATTTCGGGCGGCGGCGGCCATGACACGTTTGCCAATGGCGGTGCTGCCAGTGAAAAAGATGTGATCAAACGGTAATTCGCAGAGTGCTCCCGCCACGGTCGCATCCCCTTCCACCACCACCACCTCGGTCGGCGCAAACACTTCTTTCACGATCCTGGCGATCGCTCCAGAATGATGCGGTGTGAGCTCCGAGGGCTTGAGAACCACCGGACATCCGGCGGCCAATGCGGAAATGAGCGGTCCGAAGCTCAAGGAGTAAGGATAATTCCACGGCGAAATAATGAGCGAGCGTCCCCGAGCCTCCGGTCTCACCGCAGCGGAGGTACCGAATCCAACCAGCGTCGTGGCCCGGTGGCGCGGTCGCATCCAGCTCGCGGTCTTGCGGATCGCGAGTTTCGCCTCGTGCGTGACAGCCACGAGCTCGGTCAATCTCACTTCAGCAGCCGGACGGTTGAAATCCGAGGCGGCGGCCTGTAGCAACTCATCACGACGGCTGCGGATGGCGGCCAACAGCCGCTTGATCCGGGTCACCCGTTCGGACGCCGGGGAAGCTCGCCAGCGCAGGGCGGTCTCCCCCTGCCCATCAAACAACGCTTTGAGTTGGTCAGGTGCCATGTCGGTCTCGAGCGTTTGCCGTGGCGGTTTTACCAGTGCCTGCTCGCTTGCGCTCCGGTCGTTGTCGAGCCCGACGCAGGCGTACCCGGTAGCTGGCCACCATCGCGGCAACGAATTCGGAAACGGCCGCGGCGCTCAGCGGTGACTCGTCAAACAGCAACTCGGTCATGGCATAGATCAACTCCACCGTCACGCGACTCACGAGGCGAAGCTCCTCGACATCCGCCTCGGGGTAGGCGGACTGCAGCAGCGCGGTCTGCGCCTGTGTCACCTGGGCGTGGGACTCCAGGCGAACGCTGGCGAGTACCGGTAACGCTCGCAGGGCGCGCGTAATCCAAACTCCTGCGGTGGTATCGCGGGTGACGCGGTATGTATCGAGCAGCAGCCCCTGCAACGCCCTTTCCAGCCCTGAGCGCGATCCAACCAGGACTTCGCGCGTGATCCAGTTGGGAATCACCTCATTCTGACGCTCCATGAGCCGCCGCCCCAGCTCGCACAACAAGGCGTATTTGTTGGGGAAATAGCGATACAGCGCGGGGGGCGAAATCCCGGCCCGCTCGCACACGAGGTTGGTGGGGAAACGGTCGATGCCCACGTCCGCCAGGACCCGGGCCCCCACGTCCAGGATCCGCTCGAAAGTCTCGGTGGCACGCCGCTGGGCCGGCTGGGTCTTCACCGTCAGGTCCGGGCCGGATCGGCGGGACTTGCGCCGCGAGGCGGCCGATGTGTTGCTGTTCAAGGACATAGCGCTAGTTGCAGGCTAACCAGTATGCCGCCGGCGCCCGACGGGAGCCAAATAATAGTTGTCACTATATTATAGTTAGTACTATCTTTTGTACCCATGGCACCGATTATTCTTGCCGTGGACCTGGGGACCTCCGGCTGCAAATGCGCACTGGTCACCCTCGAGGGCCGGGTCCTGGGCTGGGCTTTCCGGGCAGTGAGCCTGCATATCGAGGGCGTGAGCGCGGAACAGGACCCCCACGACTGGTGGCGAGCATTCCTCGCCGCCGCCGGGGATATCTTGTCTCGCGAGACGTCCTGGCGAACCCGTGTGATCGCGGTGTGCTGCTCGACGCAGGGAGAAGGAACCATTCCCGTCGACCGGTCGGGGGAGCCACTGGGCCGCGGTATTGTGTGGCTCGATATGCGCGGCGCCAGCTCCATCGCGCGACGCGCCCGCGGGAGATTCATCAACATTGCAGGCTACAGCCCGGGCAAGCTGTTGCGTTGGCTGCGGCTCACCGGCGGAGCGCCGGCTCTGTCGGGCAAAGACCCCGCCGGACACATGACCTGGCTGCTCGACTCCCAGCCCGCCGTGTACGAGCGGACCTTCAAATTCCTCAATGTGTTGGATTACATGAATCTGCGGCTGACAGGCCGATTCTGCGCCACGCCGGATTCCATCCTCACCTCCTGGGTCACGGACAACCGTGACGCCAACCGCGTTCGCTACGACGCCGGCCTGATCTCACAGTTGGGCATCGATGCCGACAAGCTGCCCGAGATCGTCGACTCGACGGAAGTATTGGGACCCGTGTTACCCGCCATCGCGGACCTGCTTGGACTACCCCACAACACGCGGGTGGTCGCGGGATCCATCGACAACTCGGCGGTGGCGGTGGGCTCCGGCGCGGTGGGCGACTTCGACGTGCACCTGTACATGGGAACCTCTTCCTGGCTGGGCGCGCACGTGCCTTTCAAGAAAACCGACGTGGGCAACAGAATCGCCTCCGTACCCTGCGCCGTCCGCGGGCGCTACCTGGCTATGGCCATGCAATCCGCGGGAGGCGCCAACCTGTCATTTCTCCGCGATCGCGTCCTGTTTCACGCGGACGAATTGATGACGGATGATCCGCAACCGGCCGTCTACGACACGCTCAACCAGATCGCAGAGCGCGTGCCCGCCGGCGCAAGAGGCCTCATCTACACCCCCTGGCTATTCGGTGAGCGCACGCCCGTGGACGATACGAGCCTGCGCGCTGGACTCATCAACCTGTCACTCGAGCATACGCGAGAGGACATCATCCGAGCCTTTCTCGAAGGCGTCGCGCTCAATACGCGTTGGATGTTGGAGCCTTTCATCCGCTTTGTCGGCACGCGTCCCGCCGCAGTCACCATGGTCGGAGGCGGCGCTCAATCCGACCTCTGGTGCCAGGTCATGGCGGATGTGACCGGCTGTGTCATCCGGCAGCCCGAAGCCCCCATCCAGGCCAATGCACTCGGGGCGGCTTTCATCGGGGCGGCCGGCGTTGGCGCGCTCCCGCTGCGGGAGTCAGCCGCGCTGCTGCGTGTCCGGTGTGTTTACGAGCCCAACCAGAGACACCGTGACCTGTACGACGAGCGATTCGCGACTTTCCGGGAGATTCATCGGCGCCTGCGGCCGTTGTATCAGAGGCTCAACCCACCACGGAAAGCCGCATGAATACTCACTCCGTACGACGGGCCAACTCGGTACGACAGGAAGTGGTCGATCTGTGCCGTGACCTCGCCCTGCGCGGCTACTTTGCCGCCACGGGCGGAAACCTGGCGCTGCGTATCGAGGCTGACCTGATCGCCGTGACACCCTCCGCGACCGACTACTTCAGCATGCAACCCGAGGATGTGGCCGTGGTGCGCCTGTCGGATCTGCGCCAGGTCGAAGGTCATCGTCCCCCTTCGGTCGAAACCGGCCTGCATGCCCGCCTGTTGGGGCTCCGCTGCGACTGCCGTTGTAGCATTCACACCCACCAACCTGTCGCCAGTGCCTGCACCCTCCTGGGTCGGCCCCTGGAAGTCCAGGATCCGAAATACCAACGGATGCTCGGATCACGCATTCCGATGGTCGGTTATGCTCCCTCCGGCACGCGTTGGCTCGCAGCGAAACTCGCCAAGGCCGTCCGGCGCGATGTCAACGCCTACCTGATGCGTAATCACGGTGCCGTCTGTTGCGGCCCGGATGCGGACTCCACCGTGGCTCGCGTCGTCGCTCTCGAGGAGCTGGCGAGCGAATACCTGCGCGACCGCATCCGCGCGCGCGCCGCGGATAACGACTCCCTACGTCCCGTTCTGCAGCGCCTGTTGGATTCTTTCGCATGACCGAACCCGCCGCTATTTCCGCATGGCCGGATGTCGAGGCGCTCTATGAGCGCATCGAGACCCTCGTCAACCAACCCATGCGTCCGCTGCGGCGGGATGCCATGCAACGCGTCCTGGGCTGGTTCGATGAGCGTTGCCGAGGCTCGAAACGGCTGTACGATGCCGCTCAATCCGTCATTCCGGGCGGCATCCAACACAACCTCTCATTCAACTATCCGTTTCCGCTGGCGATCTCGCAAGCCGAAGGCGCTCACCTCACCGACGTCGACGGCAACCGCTACATCGATTTTCTGCAGGCCGGAGGCCCCACCCTCCTCGGCTCGAACCATCCCGCGGTGAGAGAAAAAGTCGATGCGCTGCTACGAAGCTGCGGGCCCGTGACCGGGCTGCTGCATGAGTATGAAGTCAAGCTGGCCGAGCTGGTATGCACGGCCCTGCCTTCAGTCGAGATGGTTCGGCTGCTCGGCTCCGGAACCGAGGCCATCATGGGCGCGATCCGCCTGGCACGTGCCTACACCGGAGCCAAGTGGATCATCAAGATCGGGGGGGCCTATCACGGATGGAGTGACCAGGTGGTCTACGGCATGCGTCTGCCGGGCACGGGACGCATGGAAGCGGTGGGCATACCGTATGGCTCAACGGCGTACACGCAGGAATGTCACCCCAACGACCTCGATGCACTGCGACGCAAGTTACAATTGAACCGCCTCCGTGGCGGCACAGCGGCCGTATTGGTCGAGCCGCTGGGGCCTGAAAGTGGGACGCGTCCGGTAACACCAGACTACAACAAGCAGGTACGGGCTCTTTGTGACGAGTTTGGCGCGCTGCTGATCTTCGATGAAGTCGTGACAGGGTTCCGCCTCGGAATGGGTGGGGCGCAGGCATACTTCGGCGTGAAGCCTGACCTGACTGTCCTCGGTAAATGTCTCACGGGCGGTTATCCGATGGCGGGAGCCATCGGCGGGCGACGTGACGTCATGATGCTGTTGGTAGGAGGAATCGGGACAACATCGCGACGCGCATTCGTGGGCGGCACGCTGTCAGCCAATCCGCTGTCCTGTGTAGCAGGCTACTTTGCCCTGCAGGAAGCACAGCGGACCCAGGCCGCGGCCGTGGCCGGCCGGGCCGGCGATCGCCTGCGACGCGGGCTGCAGCAGATCATCGAGCGCCTGGGGCTCCCCTATGTCGTCTACAACATGGGGTCGATCGTCCATCTGCAGACTTCCGGAGTGTTGTTGCTGGATACCAGCAACCTGATCAAATTGCTGCGTAAGAAGAACGAAGCCAAGGCCCGTAAGCACATGATGGAGGAAATGGGCGCAGCCTACAGCGCGCACGGCCTGATTACGCTCGCGGGCAGCCGGATTTATACCAGCCTTGCCGATACCGACGAAGTGATCGACGACGCCCTCAACCGCTTCGAGGCTGTGTTCAAGTTGGTATGAGCGAGCTCACACTCGAAAGCAGCATCGAGACCCTTTTGCTCACGACGCGAGACCGTTGTGCGCGCCAGGGACTCCTGGGGGCATCCGACCAGGCCGGACTGTCGGCCCGGCTACCCGGAACGCGGGAGTTTCTGTTTCTCGACGCGACCGAGGGCACACCGCGGCGCCAGTCGCTCGCGGCTGCCGCGTCGCCCCTGCATGCCGCGATATATCAACTTCGACCTGACGTCGGTGCCGTGCTGAGCGGCGGCGGTGTGTTTGCTTCGATGCTGTCCGACTTCGGGGGAGCGATGCCGGTCGGGTTTGATGAGCAGGCGCGGCACCTGGGGCGCATGCCGGGCGCGGCAGCGGAGCTTCAGGAACAGCTCGAGGACGGCACCAACACTATCCTGGTGGGTAAATTGCCGGTTTGCCTGGGAACGACCTGTCAACGCCTGGTG
>Ga0105240_10010060_pt1 | contig 13319 bp, 11 predicted proteins | sample KBSC54metaG_FD_80426 | JGI IMG/M metagenome (GOLD analysis project Ga0105240, IMG submission 80426) | Corn rhizosphere microbial communities from Kellogg Biological Station, Michigan, USA - KBS C5-4 metaG | ecosystem: Host-associated > Plants > Roots > Rhizosphere > Soil | place: Michigan, USA... | reverse complement strand
AGAACTCCGCCTCCGATCGCCTTGACGGCCACCATGGGTCCGGCCCCAAAGCTAGCCAACACGATCGCCAAAACGCACCAGGCGCCGGCATCCCCAATCGCCCCGGCGGCCAGCGCGAGTGTGCCCAAGGGCGTGCCGGTCAATCCCCGTTCATAAAGAATGCGAGCCAGCATCGGGAAGGCGGTGATCGCCATCGAGGCGCCCAGAAAAAGCATGCACTCGACCATGGTAGCTCGTTCCGCAAACAAGCCCGGCACTTGGCGGAGGCCGACGGCCAACCCAACCCCGAGCACGAAGGGAGCGATCATCCCTGCCAAAGACACCGATGCGGCGCTCCTGGCGCGCTTGCGGAAGGTTGCCACGTCAAATTCCACCCCGACCAAGAACATATAAAGGCCGACCCCCAGCTGCGCGCCGACGTACAGCACTTTGAGTGATTCCTTTGGGAAGATCATCGTCTGCAGGCCCGGGAGCAAGAAACCCAGAAGTGAAGGTCCCAGGAAAACTCCGGCGATCATTTCCCCGACCACTTGGGGTTGGCCCAAACGCCTGGACATTCCTCCCACGAGGCGGCAGGCCGCCAGGATGACGAACATCTGAAAGAAGAATGCCGCAGAAAGCTGTGGACCGGTCATGTAAGGCTTGAGATTAACGAAGGGGCTGGTTTGGGAAACGTGCTGAGGGAACTCGCTCCGCTACTGATTGCAGTTTTTGAGGGTGCATACAGGTGATTGGACGGGCACCCTAAGAGAATCCGACACAATTTTGCTTGGTGCAAGGCAAAATCGGGTGAGCGGCCGCCGGGCCCTCTTGTTTTTCGACCGAGCCAGGTGTAGGTATCTACATCGAAGAGGAAGTCTTGACGCGCTGAGCGGAACGAAAGGTTCAAGTATGATTGCAACACAGATTCGACAAAAAGACGCAGTTTTTTACTTTGCCGCTTACCCTTCGCAGGAGCTGCTGACCAAGGTGAGGTTCATCAGCCGTTTTTATGACGAAGGCGAGGAGATCAAACCGGAGGAAATTGCGGCGGAAGACGATGTGGCGCAATTTATCGCCCGGATTGAGCGCAGCGATAAGGCGTTTCAACGGAACCTGTCCCGTTCCAAGGTGAGACTGATCCGGAACTTCTATGAGACGGCCATCTCGCAACCTCCCATTCCCGGAACCGTGTTGTTGTTCACCCCGCAACGGCTGCGTTTTCAGCCTCTCGAAGGGCAGGGGACGGTCGGGCACCTGCAAGACCCGGAGGAGAAGTTTCTGATCATCGATGGGCAACACAGGTTGGCGGCCCTGAACTTCTACGAACGAACCCATCCTGACGAGGCGAAATCGATTTACGTGCCGACGGTGATTTTTGACGGTCGGAGCGACGATTTTGCCACCGAGATGTTCGTCATTATCAACTCCACGCCCACGCGCATCAACAAGAGCCATTTGGTCGACCTGTACGAGCGGGTTTCCTGGGCCGAACCCGACCGTCGGTTTGCGGCCCGAGTGGCGGAGCTTTTGTACAGCGAGGCGGACAGCCCGCTACGTTACCGGATCAACCGGTTGGGGGGGCGCAGCAAGCAGGAAAAGTGGATTTTGCAGGCCGAACTTTTCAATGAAATTCATCGCTGGGTGAAACAATCCTGGGAGCGGATCGAGCGCGAGGGTGCCGACCGACGTGGAGCGCAACGGTATTACGCCATCGCGCGCGATTTTCTCAAAGCTGCGGCCCAAGTGTGGGGGGAGGCCTGGGGAAACGACGGCTACATGGTGACTAAGCCGGTCACGCTCAAAGCCATGCTACGGGTGTGCTCAGACTTAGCCAACCAGGAGACGGATCCGGAGGATGGACGCGTGGACCGCTGGCGCATCCGGCTTTCCCCCTGGACGGAACGCGTTCGTGATTTCCGCAACGAGGGATTCTACGAGCGGTTTGCCGCTAAAGGCCAGGTTGAGCGGGTTGGTCGCATTCACCGCGAGTTGGCGCGAGCAGCCGGAATTTCCCTTCGTTCTGCAGAAAGGAAGGCGGCGTAGGCCCGAGTGGGCTCCCTGATACTTTAGCTCAGCCGGGCCCAATAGGATTCGGGCACCACCGCTCTGAGGTCGCTCGGCGAGACGCCCCGCCCCGGGCGGCGCGGAAAGCCGGCCGCCTCCGACGTTCCAAACCCCCGGGAAAGCTGCCCTCGGCCCCACCCGACCAGAATTCCTGAAACAAACCACCCATCCGCCGGGTTATTGAAGGAGAATGAAGATGGCCCTTTACATCGCCGGTGCACAGCATTTGGTTCCATAATGCACATGCCCGACCTCCTTTCCACCCGTTATGCTAGTGTTTTGCGTTCACGACTACTTCAGGATTAGGATGCCCCACGAGCCAGCGCGGCGAATCGATGTCAGACGCACAACAGTTCGAGGCGTTCATGCAACGATACCAGAACATGGTATTCAGCACAGCCATGCGCTTGCTCGTTAACCAGGCCGAAGCGGAAGACGTCACGCAGGAAACTTTCCTCCGGGCGTTCGAACACTTTGCGGATTTGCGGGAAAGTCCGACCGCGGGAGGGTGGCTCAAGCGAGTGGCGACCAATCTGAGCTTGAATCACCTCACGCGGTACCGTTCCCGCTGGAGCTTTTTCTCCGAAATGTTCAGCGGAAACTCGGACGACTCTTCGGAAAACCCAGTGGAGTTTGCCGCGCCCGATGATGTGCAGGAGCAACTGGAACAATCTGACCGCCATGAGTTAGTGGAGCAAGCCCTCGCCCACCTGCCCGCGGCGCAGCGAGTCCCTTTGGTGCTCTACCACCTGGAAGGCCTGCGTTATGAAGAGATTGCCTCCAAACTCAATATCTCGCTGGGAAAGGTAAAAACCGACATCTTTCGCGCACGGGAAGCGCTTCGCAGAAAGCTGCGATTTAAGCTGGCGGAAGAGACATTTTAGCCCATGAACCGACCTGATCACAACCCACTCGAATCGGAAGTGGATTCGCTCCTGAAATCGTTACCGGAGCTCGCCGCTCCCGGTCATCTGCTTCCGCAGGTGCTGGCTCGGCTTGCGACCCGGAGCACGTTGCCGTGGTATCGCCAGCCCTGGCTGGCCTGGCCGGTCCTCCTCCGTGCATTTGCGCTCGCCTTCCTGTTGGCCTCCTTCGGGGCTCTATGTGTCGCCTGCTTCCAACTCACTCGGGCGGCCGGCTTTGCCAACGCCGTCAACGAGATTGCGCAAACATTCTCCTGGGTCGGCTCCCTGTGGAATGTGCTCAGCGCATTGGTCAGCGCGGTTGCTCTGACCATTAAACACTTTGGAACCTGGTTTATCGCGGGGTGCTGTTTTGCGGGCGCCCTGGGATACGCCATTTGCGTCGGGTTGGGCACGGCCTGTGTGCGGCTGGCCTACGCAAAGAAATGAACACCACCATTATGAAATCGAGAAACAACGTCAGGTTCACCGCCCTTGGGTTCGCGGGCCTGCTCGCCCTCCTGGCCATCCGGGTGACCATCCCGGACCTGCGCGCGGCCGATCCGGATATAATTACTAATTCTCCGGCGTTGGCCGAAGAAACCAACACCCCTCTAGAAATCACGCAAGACGCGGATAAATCAAACGACGGGGGGCAGTCTGGCTCTCCCCTGGTGTCCATTGGGAAGGATGTCGAGTTGCCGGCGGACCAGACCGTTGAGGCGGTTGTGGTCATAGGTGCCTCCGCCAAAATCCACGGTCACGTGCGGCAAGCAGTGGTGGCCGTGGGTGGGGACGTGGAGATTGACGGGGAAGTGGGCGACGCCGCGGTCGCCGTGCTTGGGAGCGTGACGGCCAAACCTGGGGCCAGGGTCCATGGTGACGCGGTGGCAGTCGGGGGCAGGGTAGAAGTTGCGCCCGGGGCGAAGGTCAGTCGCGTTCAGCACGGCGTGGAGCTGCCCGATATGCGTGGGCTACGAAATTGGTTTCTGCATTGCGCGCTGTTGCTGCGCCCGCTCTCTTTTGACGTCGGATGGGTGTGGATGGTGGTCGGGGCGGTGTTTCTGCTTTACCTGCTCGTTGCGGTCGTGTTTCCGCGGCCAGTGGAAGTCTGCGCCAATGAACTGATGCGTCGGCCTGCCACCAGCTTTCTGGTGGGATTGCTGACGATACTCTTGCTTCCGTTCTTAATCTTGCTGCTCGGGGTCACCGTGGTCGGGCTCATTGTGGTGCCGTTCGTGATCGCGGCTGTGTTCATCGCCGCCATTGTCGGAAAAGTCAGTCTGCTGGAATGGATCGGATTCAAGATTGGGCGTCAGTTTGGAAACGAAACCCTTCAAAAGCCCGTCGTGGCCCTGGTGATGGGAACCGTCATCATTTTGTTGCTCTACCTGGTGCCGGTTTTGGGCCTGGCAACGTTTGCGCTTACGCGGGTATGGGGCCTGGGTGCGGCGGTCCTCGCCGGGTTGAGTCGCCTGCGCCGTGAAATTCCCGAAAAGCCGGCCGGTCCCGGCCCGGCACCGGTCGCCGCGCCGGAGCCGCCAGTTTACGCGCCCGGCACCGCAGACACTATGGCCTCGGCGGCGGTAGGTCCAAGGACGGCTGAATCGCCCCTCGGCTCGTCGTCCGCCCCGGCGTCCGGCAACCCTTCCGGAGCCCCCCAACAACAGCCCCCCGGAGCGCAGGCGTCCCCTCCGCCCTTCGTTCCGCCTTTGGTTCCCGAGGCCTTATCTTATCCGCGCGCCGGATTCTGGGAACGGATAGGAGCAGGTTTTCTGGACGTGGTGCTTATATGTGTTTTGGGAGCCTGGGTCGGTCCATTCGCGCCGGTGGTCGCCCTGGCCTATTTTGCCGGAATGTGGGCCTGGAAACAGACCACGGTCGGCGGAATTGTACTCGGGTTGAAGGTGGTGCGACTTGATGGGGGGCCGGTCACGTTCGCCGTTGCGCTGGTGCGAGCGTTAGCGGCCGGCTTCTCCATTTTCGTGCTGTTCCTCGGCTTCCTCTGGATAGCGTGGGACAAAGACAAGCAAGGATGGCACGATAAGATCGCCGGGACGGCGGTCCTGAAACTCCCGCGGGCCATGCCTTTGGTGTGCCTGTGAGTCAGTCAGTACCCGGCGTGGGCTTGTAGCCTCCGGCCGGGAAGGCGACGTGTGGAGCGGCCGTGAGCATCTGCTCAGGCCAACGAAACTGGGTTGGTTGTCGCCCCCGAAATTTCCTTTCCTTCGCCTTAAAAAGCCGTATGTTCCTTCGACACTAAAGTCACAGGATTCAGTGGCTTGGGTTACGAGAACGGAGCGCGGAGCTCCAGCTCTGCGCGAGAATGTGGTTACCCCCTACCTCGCGGAGCAGATCCCGTCTTCTCCGGAGCTGGGGAGGGGGGAAAGTTTAGTCCTGGTGGGTTGGGCCTTTCTGTGCCCAACGCGGCCGGTCCCGATGGATCGAGACCCACTTCTCCAGGCGAGTTTTTAGGCCGGGTTGGCCAGGCAGGTTGAATAAATGGACTCAGCGCACATAAGAAACTTCAGCATTATTGCCCATATCGATCATGGGAAGACAACGCTTTCGGACCGGTTGTTGCACCGGACCGGCACCATTTTGACCCGCAACATGGAAGATCAGCTGCTCGATTCCATGGACCTGGAGAAAGAGCGGGGGATCACGATCAAGGCTCACCCTGTCACCATGCAGTATCAGGCCAAGAACGGTGAGACCTATGAGCTGAATCTCATCGATACCCCCGGCCACGTGGACTTTTCTTACGAGGTCTCGCGCAGCCTCAGCGCCTGTGAAGGAGCTCTTTTAATCATCGACGCAGCGCAGGGCGTGGAGGCTCAAACGGTGGCGAATGTGCACCTGGCGATGAAGCAGGAGTTAGCGATTATACCGGTCATCAACAAGATCGACCTGCCTCATGCCAATGTGGCGCAAACCAAGCAGCAACTGGAGGACATCCTGGCCATCCCTGGCGATTCCGCGATCTTAGCCAGCGCCAAAGAGGGGATCGGCATCGATGAAATCCTGGAGGCCATCGTGGAGCGCGTGCCCGCCCCGAAACCGACGGGCGCCGTTTCGTTACAGGCGCTCGTGTTCGATTCCTATTTTGATACCTACAAGGGTGTGGTGTCCCATGTGCGGGTGTTCAACGGAGAGTTGAGGCCGGGCCTGACAGTCCAGCTCCTCCATTCGGGCAAAAGCGTCGATGTTAAGGAAGTCGGCAGCTTCAATCCCAAACCCTACGTTCGGGAGAAGCTTGAGGTCGGTGAAACCGGTTATATCACCGCGAATATCAAGAGCCCGAAAGAGGTGAAGATGGGGGACACCATCACCGATCCGCGGCACCCTTCGCCGGCGTTGCCCGGGTTCAAGGAAATCCATCCCATGGTCTTCAGCGGGATTTACCCGATCAACACCGCGGATTACGAGCACCTCAAAGCGAATCTTGCGAAACTCCAGTTGAACGACTCCGCTTTCGTGTACGCGCCGGAGACCTCCGTGGCCCTCGGGTTCGGATTTCGCTGCGGATTTTTGGGCTTGCTCCACCTGGAGATTGTGCAGGAACGATTGCGGCGCGAGTACGGGATGGACATTATTGCGACCTACCCGAGCGTCATTTACACGGTGAAGTTAACGGATGGCACGACGAAGGAGGTCGACAACCCCGCGTACTTGCCCGAGGTCACTTACATCGACAAAATAAACGAGCCGATGGTAAAGGCGTTTGTGATCTGCCCTAACGAGTACATTGGCGACATAATGGCTTTGATTTCTGAGAAACGGGGAGTCGTCGATCACACCGAGACCATTGACCCGCGAAGAGTGATGCTGACCAGCTTGCTGCCGCTTAACGAGATCCTGATCGATTTTCACGACCGAATTAAGAGCATCACCCGTGGTTACGGCTCCATGGATTATGAGCATGCCGGCTACCGGGAATCCGATATGGTTAAGCTCGATATGCTCGTTAACGCCGAGCCGGTCGATGCTTTCTCCTGCATTGTGCACCGCGACAAGGCGGAGTACCGAGGACGCGCACTTGCCGCCAAGCTAAAGGAAGTCATCCCACGCCAACAATACGCAGTCGCCATCCAAGCGGCGATTGGCGGAAAAGTGGTGGCCCGGGAGACCGTCGGCGCGATGCGCAAGGACGTCACCGCCAAATGTTATGGTGGCGATATCACCCGCAAGCGGAAGCTCCTCGAAAAGCAAAAGGAAGGCAAAAAGCGCATGAAAGCCTTCGGGTCAGTGAACATTCCGCAGGAAGCGTTCATCGAGGTGCTTAAGGCCTGATTTCTTGTTCATTTTCTGCATCGTATGGCCAAGCCCAAAAACCAAGAGACCAAATCACCCGACCGGCCAACTTCCACCCCAGCCCCGGCACTGAGCGAGCCGAGCTCCCCTCCCTCGTCGGGGGCCACCCTCTGGCGGTGGTTTTCCTCGCGCCCCGTTCGTCATGCGGTAGCGATGTCCAAGCATGTTCGAAAGTTGCTCAATCACCAGCGCGACCTGCTTGCGCCACCGGCCATCCAGGCCATCGAGGGCTCAATCCAAGAGGTGCAGAACGTTCTTAATCGGACCTCGGAGAAATCTGCGATCGAAAAGCAGATGGAAAATCTGGAGCAGACGGCAAACAAATGGCTTAAGCCATATCCCAACGCCGCCTGGCGGGAGAACGTGGAGGTTTTGCTGGTTGCGTTGGCGGTGGCGATGGGTATTCGCACCTTTTTCCTGCAGCCCTTTAAGATCCCTACGGGATCGATGCAGCCGACCTTGTTTGGGGTAACCTCCGCCAATCTAATCAATCAACCCAACTTCAGGTTCCCGACCGGCCTGGCCGCGGTCCGAGACTGGTTTGCCGGAATATCCTATATCCACAAGGTAGCTGAGGCCGACGGCAATCTGGAGGCGGTCGATGCGCCCTTCCGCATCTTGATCTTCAATATCTGGCAAACGGTCGTGGTCGGCGGGAAAACCTACACGATCTGGTTTCCCCCCGATTACGGCGAGCAGAGCCTGGAACAGCGTGCGGGCTTATTACGGGGCCAACCCTTCCGCAAGGGCGAGGATATAATCAAGCTCCGGGTCGGCGCGGGGGATCACCTGTTTGTTGATCGTATGACCTATAATTTTCGTCCGCCGGAACGTGGCGAGATTATCGTGTTCGAGACCAGGGGTATTCAGGGACTGCGGCAGGATCAGTTCTACATCAAAAGGATGGTCGCCATGGGTGGGGAGAAGGTGCAGATTGGCGACGATCGCCACTTGATTATAAACGGCCAACGCCTGGATGCCTCCACCCCGCATTTCGAAAAGGTCTACAGCTTCAATCCGCGAGTGCCCGCCCGCGAAAGCAGGTACTCCGGTCACGTCAACGAAAAGATTGCCGAGCTGTCACCGGATTATCGTGGCATGCTCGCGCCTCTGTTCCCGGACGCGTCCACCGTGTTCCAGGTCCAGCCGGACCATTATATGGTCATGGGAGATAATACGATGAACAGCCTCGATTCACGGTCCTGGGGCGATTTTCCCGCTGGAAATGTGATCGGTAAATCATTCTTCGTGTATTGGCCCATAACCGACCGCTTCGGCTGGGGTTACCACCGTTAGCCTGGGCAGGAGCGCGGGCGCCTCGCCCGCGGGTTGGGCCTGATGATCACGTGAAGCCACTCGCCTCCTACACCGCCAAGTTATCCGCCGAACAGGCGGCGAGCTTGCAGGCCTGGCTGCAGGCTCATTCCTATAAATTCCGTGACGTTCCCTATGCCCGGTTTGCAGCGGAGAAAGACAAAACCAACGTGGTCTTTTACGAGAGCGGGAAGCTGGTCGTGCAAGGGAAGGGGACGCAGGAATTCATTGAATTCGTGCTTGAGCCCGAGATTCTCAAAGAGGCCAGGCTGGGCTACGAGGCGGTGCTTAACCCGGAGTTGCTGCTGCCCCGGCTAGGGGTTGATGAAAGCGGCAAGGGCGATTTTTTTGGTCCGCTGTGCATCGCTGGGGCCTACGTGAATGAATCGGTGGTGGCGGCCTGGAAAGATTCGGGGATTCGGGATTCCAAGAACATCTCCAGCGATAAGCGCATGCGCGAGTTGGCGGAGCTCATTCGCCAGACACCCGGATGTGTGACCGACGTGGTAGCGATCGGCAACGAGGCGTATAACCGGCTTTACGCCAAGATGCACAGCGTCAATACCCTTTTGGCCTGGGGACACGCGCGTGTGATCGAGAACCTGATGGGCAAGCGACATCAGATGAACCCGCCCCCCGTCCGTGCGATTAGCGACCAATTTGCGCACAGCAAGGATACGGTGGCCAAATCGCTGATGAGTTTGGGCCGCAGCATCGAGCTGGTGCAAAAGCATCGCGCGGAAGAAGACCTGGCGGTTGCGGCGGCCTCCATCCTGGCCCGCCACGAGTTCGTGACCCGCCTGGACAGTCTGGGAAAGCAGTACGAGATGGTTTTCCCCAAGGGTGCCTCCAACGCGGTGGATGCCGCGGCCAAAGAGTTCGTGGCGCGGTCTGGCGCGGAACAACTTCCGAAGGTGGCCAAAATGCACTTTCGCACCGCATTGCGTGCGCAAGGGCTGCCGGAGCCGCCGAAAGTGCCCTGGCAGCGCAGGAGTTAGCTGGCGCGGGCTTTGTTTTCTGAAGCGCCACGCGATGGCTCCTCGTTGATCGAGCAGTTACTTTCGATCAGCTCCACGGGCGCCAGGAATTCGTCACAGCGGGCAAGTCCCGAAGAGTTCTGAGGTATCTTCGCCGAAGGAAATTTCATTTTGAAGGAACGGTCGAGATGGCTCGCTGCTTCAGCCGTCCCTTCGGGACTCGCCGGGTACGGTGCGTCAATCCAACGTTGAAACGTTGGGCTATTGTCGCATGTCCCTTCGGGACAAGGCTTGGGCTGGGACAAATCCCTCTTTGACGTTCACGATTCCGAGAGAAATCTAACATTGTCCAACCATCTCTCCGCGCCACAGCGCGACGCTCAGGAGCGGGTCTATCCACTCGGCCGACAGTGTTCACGCCGAATCCAACCGCCCATACTTTCTGATTTCGGGCCAGATCAAAGCCACCGCGATGACCACGAGGATCGTTCCTACCCCGCCAGACACGACGGAACAAACCGGGCCGAACCAGTTCGCGACGGAGCCGGATTCGAAGCCGCCCAATTCATTGGAGGTGCCGATGAACAGGCTGTTGACGGCGGAAACGCGCCCGCGCTTGTCATCCGGGGTTAAGAGCTGGACCACGGTGTGGCGGACCACGACGCTGACATTATCGGACGCGCCACAAATGAAGAGCGTCACCAGGGACAACCAAAACGATCGTGAAAAACCGAACGCAATGGTGGCCACTCCGAAAATCGCTACCGCCCAAAGCAGGGTCCGTCCCGCTTTTTGAAGGGGTGGACGATGGGCCAGCACGAGTGCGCAGGCGAGGGAACCTAAAGGTAACGCGGCCTGGAGGAAGCCCAACCCCGACGGCCCCACGCGCAGGATATCGCGCGCGTAAACCGGCAGGAGCGCGGTAGCCCCGCCGAGCAGAACGGCGAATAGATCCAGGGTGATCGTTCCCAGGATGACGTGGCTGGCAAAGACGAATCTGAAACCGGTAATCAAGCTGCGCACCGTCATCTTTTCCTTCAGCGCGATGATGTGACGCCGCCGGACCAGCCCCATCAGCCCGAGGCAGATGCATGAAGCGGCGGCATTGAACGCATAAACCGGAGCCGCGCGATGGGTCAGGGCGATGATCGCGCCCCCCACGGCAGGGCCGACGACCGAAGAAAGCTGGAAACTGCCGCTGCTCCAAGTAACCGCTTTGGAGAATTCCTGGCGCGAAACCAAGTGAGGCATGAACGCAGAACTGGCCGGCCACAGAAACGTTCGTGCGGTACCGGCCGCGAACAGGCAGCAATAGATCCAAAAAACGTCGGCTTTCTGGCTCGAAATTAAGGCCAGCGCCGCGCTGGCGCAGGCGAGGATTAGCGTGGTCAGGATGATGATGCGCTTGCGATCATGATTATCGGCCACGTGTCCCGCCGGGAGCGTAAAGAGGATCATGGGCAGCATCTGGGTTAGTCCCACCAGGCCCAGAGCCAAGGCCGAGTTGGTGCGCTCATAAAGTTCCCACCCCACGGCGACCGTGAGCATTTGCTGGCCGAGCGAGGCCACAAAGCGCCCGACCAGGTACAGGAGGAGATCGCGATTCCGCAGCACCGCGTATGGATCGTGTGTCGGAGCTACCGCGGGTGCTGCGAGTGGCTCTGGGGTTATCCTGGTGTCGTTCACGCTGGAGGGGACTATAGTTGGTTCCCTTCGCGCTCTTCAAAGAAAATGCCTTCAGACTGGGACCTTTCGGGCTGGTTTAGCCCGACGGCTCCCCTGAGACGGCGGGAATCGTTTGATTGCAAGCCGGTGCCCCTCCCGACCGAGGCGTCTCTGTACAGAGCAAAGCGGCAGCGCTTCGAGAGCGCCGCCGCTTGTTTTCTCCCATCAACAACTCGCACCCCCCTTTGGCGAGTCAGGCATTTTTAACAAAAGGCAGGAGAATTAGAATAGGGGCCTCACCCCATTTGGGTCCCGGACGAGACCTGATGCTCCGTTTCAAAGAGGTTGCACCACGAAGGAGGGATACCGTTGCCTGCGGGAGGGGTGGCCCAGAATCCGAGCCTGAACCAGGGGTTCTGCGGGCGCAGACCAAGAGCGCAGGCGTCCATCCGGTATGGCGGTGAACGCGTGCGCTGCCGTCTGGATCTTGAGGTTGTTAATAACGCGAGCGGGAACGCCCGCCGCCCCCGCCACCGCGTCGTTCACTATAGCCGCCACGATCGCCACCTCCACCTCCACCGGACCGCTCCTCCCGAGGTCGAGCCTCGTTGACGGTCAGGCTTCGCCCCTTTAAATCCTTGCCTGAGGCGGCTTCGATCGCTGCTTGAGCTCCTTCCGGGGTGGCCATCGTGACAAAGGCGAAGCCGCGCGAGCGGCCCGTCGAGCGATCGGTCATGAGATTTACGTCGGTGACTGGGCCGTACGCCCCAAAGAGATCCTGCAGATCATTTTCTGTCACCTCAAAGGAGAGATTCCCCACGAATAACTTCGAATTCATTGGACTGATAAAGCGCTTCGGTGATGGACTGGCGTCCGAGCCGTTCCCGACCACCGGGTTTCAAATCGACAGTGAACCAGGGGTTCATTGAGGATTCACCGTGCCTTGGACACCTAAGCCTCACCAAAGATAATAAAACCTTCCACCATTTAGGGCCAACGCAAGCGATTTCCGCTGCTTGCGCGAATCCGCGCCAGATCCCATGCTCTCCGGAGAAAAATGGCTGACCCGAACCAACATCCTCCGTCAGAAGTGGCCCCGCGGCGTTATACCTGGCCCTGGTTCCTGCTCGCAGGCATCCTCCTGGGGGTTCTCCTAGCCGTACTTTGGATGAGCCGAGAGATCGAGCGAACCCGGCGGCTGCGCCAGTGGAACTCGCCTCCCGCGACCGCCTCGACCAACACCGCGCCGACGCGTCCAAGTCCGTAAAGCGGCCGGCAGTCGACCTTGTTCCGGCCAAGCAAAGGTACGAAGTTATGAGCCCTGGTGAGCTGTCGATTTGTCCGGGGCCTTTTTGATTGGCCACTCAGGCGCCTCGGTCCGAGCGGTTTTCAAATACGCCTCGAGCTTTGCCACTACGTCGGGGTTGGTTTCGGCCAAATTTTGCTTTTCGCCGGGATCGGTGCTCAAGTCGTAAAGCTCGAGCGACTCTCCAGCTTGTGGCCGCACGGCCTTCCATTTTCCCATCCGGACTGCCTGTTGGAACCCACGCTCATGAAACTCCCAATAGAGGAAATCGTGGTGGTTGGTTTGTGACCGCCCCAGAAGGGTCGGGAGCATGGAAATGCCGTCGATGCCCTCCGCGCTCTTGGTTCCGGCCATTTCGGCCGCGGTCGGCAGGAAGTCCCAGAAGGCGAAAGCCAGGTCCGTTGTTCCCGGTTTGACCTTGCCCGGCCAGTGGGCAATTGCGGGGACGCGAATGCCGCCTTCGTAAAGATCGCGCTTGATCCCGCGAAACGGGCCTGAACTGTGGAAGAAGGCAGGGTCTACACCACCCTCCTTATGGGGTCCATTGTCGCTGGTGAAAAAAATGAGCGTATTCTTGTCGATCTTAAGCTCCTTAAGCTTGTCCAGGAGCTTGCCCACATCTGCATCCAGGCGTGTGATCATGGCGGCCTTGTTCTTCTCAGCCGGCGGCCAGGACTCTCCCGAATAGGGGGCATCGGAAGGGACCTGCATGCCGTTACCCGAGCGTGCGCCTTCTTCGTTGTTGGCATGTGGGATGGTGTAGGCGAGGTAAAGGAAAAAGGGCCGATAATGGTT
>Ga0105240_10010058_pt1 | contig 13320 bp, 9 predicted proteins | sample KBSC54metaG_FD_80426 | JGI IMG/M metagenome (GOLD analysis project Ga0105240, IMG submission 80426) | Corn rhizosphere microbial communities from Kellogg Biological Station, Michigan, USA - KBS C5-4 metaG | ecosystem: Host-associated > Plants > Roots > Rhizosphere > Soil | place: Michigan, USA... | reverse complement strand
ACGAGTTCCTCGGCACCTGGTCCATTGCGGCTGACACAGGCCGGGGCGCGAAGGAAATGCATGATGTCTATGCATCGCCGGGCACGATTGCGGCGTATCAAGGCTCGGGGCATTTCCCCGACGGCACCGTGTTGGTGAAGGAAGTGTTCGCGACGGCGACCGGACCGATGACGACAGGGACCGTCAGTCACGTCGAAACATTGAAGGGCTGGTTTGTAATGGTGAAGGACAGCAAGAACAGCCATCCCGGCAATGCTCTGTGGGGCAATGGCTGGGGTTGGTCATGGTTTGATGCCGGCCAGCCCACCAGGACCACTTCGACGGATTTCAAGAAGGATTGTCTTGGCTGTCATGTGCCGGCGCAGGCCACGGATTGGATCTATATCCAGGGCTATCCCGTACTCAACAGGAGAAAATGACGATGAAGGCGATTGTGGTGACGGATCAGGCCGCTGGAACGGCTGGGATGACGCTGGCGGAACGGCCTCCGCCGCGGGCAGCGATAAACGACGTCGTCGTTCAGGTCCATGCGTCGGGGTTTGTCCCGACAGAGTTGGAGTGGCCCTCAACGTGGACTGATCGCCTCGACCGTAATCGAACACCGTCTATTCCGGGGCACGAGTTGGCTGGGGTGGTTACCGCCCTTGGGTACGGCACCAGTGGGCTGTCGGTGGGACAGCGGGTGTTCGGCCTCACGGACTGGTATCGCGACGGCACTTTGGCGGAGTACGTGGCCGTCGAGGCACGCAACATGGCGCCGCTGCCGGGCGACGTCGACTTCACAGTGGGCGCCAGCCTGCCGATCTCGGGCCTGACCGCGTGGCAGGGTTTGTTCGTATACGCTCGCCTCAAGGCGGGGCAGAGCGTCCTCGCGCACGGCGCGGCCGGCGCAGTCGGGTCGATAGTGACGCAACTCGCAAAAGAGGCCGGCGCGCATGTCATCGGCACCGGACGCGCCGCCGACCGTCAGACGGTGCTCGATTTCGGCGCGAATGAGTTCGTGGACCTCGACAACGACGCCCTGAAAGCTGTCGGCGCAGTCGATCTGGTGTTCGATGTCATCGGTGGCGACATCGGGAAGCGGTCGGTAGGCCTGATTCGACCCGGAGGAACACTGGTGTCCATTGTTGGGCCGCCCGAGGCACGGCCCGCCAGCGGCCTGACGGTCGACTTTGTTGTTGAGTCAGATCGTGCCCAACTGGGTGAGATCGTCCAGCGGGTGCGGGACGGACGACTTCGGACTCATATCGACAGCGTCTCGAGCCTTGACGATGCTGTCGCCACATTCAACCGGACCGCGCGACGCAAGGGCAAGACGATTATCGCTACCCATGCTGATCGCTCCCTATCAACCTGACTTCAAAGAGATATGAACCATGAGTTATTCACCTGAAAAATCGGTTAGTTACATCATCGGCGGCTCGAGTGGGATGGGCCTCGCCACGGCCAGACTGTTGGCAGACGACGGGGCCACTGTCGTCGTAGTCGCCCGGGACGCCAGCAAGCTCGAACGGCGCAGGAACGAGTTGCGCGCGGATCGCGGCGGCAATGTTGAAATCATGACGGCCGATCTGTATGACGCGACTTCGCTGCGCAGCCTGGTCAATCATGTCGCCGCGGAAGATCGGCACATCAAACACCTGGTCAACGCCGCCGGTTATTTTATTCCAAAGCCCTTTTTGGAGTACACAGAGTCGGACTACGATGGTTATCTGGACCTCAACCGGGCCTTTTTCTTCGTGATCCAGGCCGTGGCGCGCAACATGGTGAAGCACGGCGGCGGCTCGATTGTCAACATTGGCTCGATGTGGGCGCACCAGGCAATCAAGGCAACCCCTTCGTCAGCCTACTCGATGCAAAAGGCGGGGCTGCATGCCTTGACCAAAAATCTTGCGATCGAGCTGGGCGGTCACGGCATTCGAGTCAACTCGGTGGCGCCGGCGGTGACAGTGACACCCCTGTTCGAAGCGTTCATCGACCCCGACAAGGTGGAGAAGACGCTCACGGAAGGCTTCAGCGCATTCCACCCCATAGGCCGGGTTGGTCGCCCCGAGGATATTGCCCATCACATCGTGTTTCTTCTGTCAGACAAAGCCGGCTGGACGACCGGTGCCATTCACGACGTTGATGGCGGCGTTATGGCTGGGCGTGTTTAGCGTCCGTAACAGATTCAGCAATACCCCACTGCCGACTGACCATCGGCAGCTTGGGCTGATTGAAAATCACTCGCTCCATTCGTTGCGGTGGCCGAAGCGGTCGATCGAGGTGAGCATGGCGCTCAATAGGATGCGTTCCTTCTGTGACAGCTCCGGTCGCCAAATGTCGAATAGCAGAACCACACGAATCTCGCTGCTGCGATTCCACGCCTCATGTTCGATACTGTCATCGAATACCAGGAGTTTGCCTTCCTGCCATTGGCGCGCCTCATTGCCGACGCGCAGGCTGCATTGATCCGGCACCAGCAGCGGCAAATGGCAAATCAACCTGAAGTTGGTGAACCCGTGGTGGGGCTGTATATGGGCTCCTGGGCGCAGCAACGAGAACAGCACGGATGGGGTTCGTCCCGGAATCCGACATAGCGGAACGGTGCTCAGCGCCGCCATGGTTTCCGGGAAGAGAGCCGCGCGTTCGGTGTCAATCACGCCGCTTCTGATCAAGTAATACGCGCTCCAATCGGCGTTGTTCAGCAAGCCTCTGGGATTGAAATTCGGTCGGTCAGGCTGCGGCTTGATATAGGGCTCGAATCCGGAGCCGCGGGCGAGAGCGGACTGCAGTTCCGCTCGGATGAGACTCGTTTTTTGCTCCAGCGCGGCAACCCAGGAGAACTGGCTACAATCAAAAAATTGTATTTGCGCCAGCTCTGGAAAGAAGAAATATTTCGGCTGTTGGAAATAGATTTGTCGTTTGCCGAGAAGCAGATCCAGGGCCTGGTTGAAACGCGGTGTTGTCTCCTCCATCAGCCCTGTTTCCGAGAGCGCCGCCAAGAGGTGACGTTCGAACTCAATCGTAAATTGACGATTGATGGATTCAACGCGCTGTAGAGCGGCGCGCAGTTCCGGCGAAATCGAGGGCCGGCGTGCGGCGTGCTCGAGCGCAGTCTGATAATAGGCACTGGCCGCACGCGAGTCTCCTGCGGCCGTGTACCGATCTCCCTTTGCAATCAGACCCATGATGTGCCCGGGATTTAGCGTCAGGCATCGCTCGAGAGCATCGCTTTCTTCAGTTGACTCCCCGCTCATGCGGTGAACGACGGATAGACCATACCAGATGTTTGCGTTGGCATTGCCCTTGGCAATCAGTCGGATAAAGGAATCGCGCGCTGAGGATAGGTCTCCACATTGCAGCGCACGGAATCCAGCATCAATGGCCGCCTTCAGCTCCGAATCACCGTTCAAAGATCACCTGGCCACGCTGGCCGTGTAACGTCAACATTCGAGTGGCCTCCGATCATCTGAGTTTAATCATTGCGTCCATCAGCTGCGCGAAACAAGAATGGCTGCGGCGCCGAAGGCATGCAAATTATCTCACGCCCCGCAGATCGCTGCCCGGCTTCTACTGATGAGCCCAAGCGCGGGTTTGCCGCGAGCGACAGGCTGTGGCATGGGAGAGTGTGCGGGCGATCCGCGGCGAATTGGCTGATCCACGACGGAATGATGCCGGATCGTCCGGCGGCCTCAGGAGCGAAACGCGCTGCGACTTCGTACCGAATCACTCTTCCGACCGCCATCCGTGGTTTGTGGACAGCAGGAGCTCCCTGACGAGCGTGCGTCGCAATTGGTACATCTGGCGTGATCCGGCACCTGACGGCGGACCTGCCAACAATTGGCGCAGCGAGTTTGGCGGCTCCGCGTGGACCCTGGATCCTGTGACACAACATTGGTGTTTGAGCGCAGGCACGAGAATAGTCAGCTCCTGGTGGCCTTGAACTTCAGTGCTGTCCCACAGCAATACTCACATCGGTCGAATGTCCGCATCCTGCTGTCGAGTGCGCCGCTCGAGCGTCCACGCGTTGACTCTTCAGTGTTGACGCTTTCCGCCGACGAAGGCGTGGTCGCCGAGGTGACTGGCGATTGAACTCGCCGAAGTAGCGTCAATCTTGCGCGTCATTCAGGCGTCGTGCAGGTCAATCAAAGCGATTCCCAATGCAGGGCGCTTACGTCGCCGCAGCTGCACGGGAACTTCGGTAATCGTCGTGGAAGAGCCGGTACACACATTGCTGCTGCGCCGGCGATCGACCCTGGTGCGGACGGCTGGCAGTATGGCAAAACAGTTCAGATGAGTGACCCTACCGGTAGTCAACACGACTACGAGCACGCCGCAATGGATAACCGGCAGCCGCAAGCTCCTTCTCAGGATAGTCGGTCTGAAAAGCATTAGAAGCTTCGTGGAAGCCTGATCTCTTCGTCACCCGTCCAGTCCGCGTATATGGGCGAAAGCGTCACTCTGCGGGTCCTCAGACGGTGAGGTTCTGAGGAGCACGGCTGGCCAAGCCAAGCGCAGATGCAGCGAACTGTTCCGCGTCAGGCACTCCTGCGCACATGAATGTCGGGTTTGCTGTCCCGTTTGCGGTTTGTAGTGGGACTGCCATCTGAACCGGGAACCGTGGAGATCCGATGCGTTGGCTTCTGAGTAAACGGCTTCGCTCCTATGCGTTGCTGGCGGGGGCGGCCAGCCTCATCCTCAATCTGGCGCTCCTGATTCCCTCGATCTATATGTTGCAGGTATTCGACCGCGTATTCAGCAGTCGAAGCGAGGAAACCCTCCTCATGCTGAGCCTGCTCGCGTTGCTTGCGCTCGTTCTCGGATACTTTGTGGACAGCGTGCGCGCGGAGGCTCTCGGCTGTGCTGGGCGGGTGCTGGATCGACATCTGTCACCTCGGGCGCTCGCGGGCTCGCTGCAGCATGCCGCGCTTTACGCTGGCACCGGCAACACCGACGTATTGCGGGACATCTCTGCCCTGCGCAACTTCCTGGCAAGCGGCGGCATGTTGGCGATCTTCGATGCACCGTGGGTTCCCATATACCTGCTGGTCATCACGCTGATGCACCCCCTGTTAGGAGTGACTGCAACCATCGGTGCCTTGCTCCTCCTGGCTCTCGCGGCAGCGACGGAAATGCTCACGCGCCAGCATACCGAGGATGCGCAACACAAAGGCCGTTTGGCATCGGAGTACGCGCAGGCTCTCACCCGTAATGCCGAGGTAATCGTCGGGATGGGGATGTTGCGACGAGCCGTGGATGCCTGGACTGAACGCCACGAAGAACTTTTGGGCGCCCAAGAGGGCGCAAAACGTCGGTCCGTCCGGCTCAGTGCAGCGGCGCGCATGACTCGTCAAGCACTGCAGATCGCCATGCTCGCCCTGGGCGCATGGCTGGTTCTCGATGAGAAAGCATCGCCTGGCATCATGGTTGCCGCCACCATCCTCCTCGGACGCGCCCTGCAGCCCGTGGAACAACTCATCTCGGGGTGGAAGGCCACCATAGAGGCACGCAGCGCCTGGCAACGATTATGTCATCGTGTGGTCCGGGATAGCAAAACGGGCGTGGAGTTGCCTGTCCCCAAGGGTAAGTTGGATCTGGAGGGCGTGGTTCACACGCTGGCACCCGGGCGACCTCCCTTCATCCGCGGCATCAGCTTTCGGCTGACACCGGGTGAAAGCCTGGGAATCATAGGGCCGAGTGCATCCGGCAAGACGACTCTGTTGCGCCTGATGCTCGGCATACTGAAGCCACAGTCCGGCGTCGTCCGGCTGGATGGCACCGATATCTCGCAGTGGAACCGCGACCAGCTCGGCAGCTACATCGGGTACTTGCCGCAGGACGTCGAGTTGTTTGCGGGGTCGGTGGCCCAGAACATTGCGCGGTTGGGCGAGGTAGATTCCTCGGCTGTAATCGAGGCGGCGAAGTTGGCCGGCGTACACGAGTTGATCGTGAGGTTGCCGGAAGGATACGAAACCCAGATCGGGCATGGAGGTGCGATCCTTTCGGGCGGACAACGACAAAGGGTCGGCCTGGCGCGGGCCCTGTACGGTCAACCGCGGCTCATTGTGCTGGATGAGCCGAATGCCAATCTCGATGCGGAAGGTGAGATTGCCCTTTCAAACGTGCTGAAAGGACTCAAGCAGCGCGCAGTAACGCTCGTCGTTGTCGCACACCGCTCCAACCTGTTGTCGCAGTTGGATAAGTTGGCAGTGCTACGGGACGGGTGCCTGGAAGCCTTTGATCGGACAGACATTGTTTTGTCCCGGTTGGAAGCCAACGTGCGTCCCTTGCATCGGCTTGCTGCCTCGAGACTGGGCATCGTCGAGGCGCAGCGATGAGTACATCCATACTGCCGGCAGCCGCGAGCGCACGCGCACCGCGCACCTTTGCAGATCTATTGGCCGAGGAGGTGGCGCAGGCCGATCGTTCTCAGGAGATGCCGCTTCTGCTTCGCAGGCTTTTTATACCGGTAACGGCAGTCTCCGTCCTGGTCGCCGCATGGGCGGGCTCGGCGCCGTTGGCGGGCGCCATCATCGCGCCAGCCGTAGTCAAAGTTGAGTTGAACCGCAAGACGGTGCAGCACCAGGAGGGCGGCATCGTCAGCAAGCTTCTGGTACGCGATGGCCAGAGAGTGCATACGGGCGATGCCCTGATCGTCGTAAGTGATCTGCGCAGCAATGCCGAGTTGAATGTGCTCGAGGACCAGATGCGTGCCGAGCGAGCCCGCGCCGCTCGTGCGGCCGCGGAGGCGGCGCTCGAAGCGCAATTCCAGTCACAGGAAGAAGTTGCAGGTGGCGAGGGCGCCGCGGATTACCTCACACGTGAGACCGCCCTGTTTGTCGCCAGGCGCCGCACTCTCAACGAAGAGGTGGCGGCTCTGGAGAGTCAGCGCCGGGAAATTCAGGTTCAGGCCGAGGCCCTGCAAACGCAGGTCAGCGCGAGTGAGACCGCCGCGAAGCTGGCAGCCGATGAGCTCACGAGCAACGAAAAGCTGATCAAGGATGGTTACGTACAAAGAGCCCGGATTCTACAGTTGCAGCGGGCCGAAGCTGAGTTTCGCAGCAAAGTCGGCGAAGGCCGCAGCAACCTTGCCGTGGCACGGCAGCGCAGTGCGGAGATTCAGGCGCGCATTGCGCAGGCGCGCAACAAGTACCAGCAGGAGGCTACAGATGAACTCAAGGACGCCACCGCAAAACTTCGAGAGTTGCAACAGCGCGTAGCGCCGTCTGCGGATCAAGTCGATCGGCAAGTCGTCAGATCACCTGTCGACGGTGAGGTGATGTCGCTGCGAGTTGCAGGTGCGGGGGCTGTCATCGCCCCGCGCGAGCCTCTGCTCGATGTGGTGCCGGCGCAGGAGCGCCTGGTTATCGAAGCACACATTCGTCCGCAGGACATCAACTCAGTTCATCGCGACTCGGCTGCCGAAGTGCGCCTGACCTCATTCGACGCACGCACCACGCCGCTGCTGAAAGGCAAGGTCACGACCGTCTCCGGCGATCGCGTGACCCCGACGGATGGACACGATTCCTACTTCGTGGCGACCGTCGAGGTCGACTCCGCGGTTCTCAAGAGCCACCCTGACATCAGGCTCCAGGCCGGGTTGCCGGCCGAGCTCTACGTAGCCACCGGCGAGCGCACCCTGCTGGAGTATCTGCTGCGTCCGCTCAGAACATTCTCGCAGCATGCGATGCGCGAGCCCTGACACAACACTCGAATTTCAAAATGAAAGGTAATGACATGATCTCAACCATAACACCCGATCTCGTGTTCTCCCCCAAAGGTACCCCGGGAGCGGACACCATCGAACTTGCCTACTCCAATGGCTCAGCCACCATCACCGGACTTGCAGATGGAACCGAAGTCCTCAGCGCTGTGGCGGGCGATCAACTCACCATCAGCGCTCTGGGTGGCGATGATGTCATCAGGGCGCAGAACGGCTTCCCGGCAGGTCTTGCACTGACGCTGGATGGCGGCAGCGGCAACGACACGATTACCGGTAGCGATCTGGGCGACAGCCTGATCGGCGGAACTGGTAACGATGTGATCATAGGCGGTCGAGGCAACGACGTCGCTCTGCTGGGAACGGGCAATGACAAATTCATCTGGAATCCCGGCGATGGCAGCGACACGGTTGAGGGAGACACCGGCACGGATACGTTGCAGTTCAACGGCTCCAACATCGGCGAGAACATCAACATTGCCGCAAATGGCAGCCGTGTCCTGCTCACTCGGGATGTCGCGGCAATCACCATGGATTTGAACGGACTGGAGGTGCTGAACGTAGCGACACTGGGGGGCGCCGACCATGTCACTGTCGGCGATCTGACTGGAACGGGCGTAAAGCTGGTCAACGTGAATTTGGCCGGCTCCGATGGCAGCCCCGATACTGCGGCGGATATCGTCTCCGCGCTGGGGACAGATCAGAGTGAGACCGTCAGCTTCACGAGCAATGGTACCGAGACTCTCGTCAAGGGACTGCCGATACAGACGGACATCACCAATGCCGACAACACCGACACCGTCAATGTGCAGGCGGGTGGCGGAAGCGACACTTTCGACCTGTCGAACGTTGCAGGAGTGGTACCGATTCTGGCCCTGGATGGCGGCGAGGGACTCGACACTGTCATCATCAAGGGGTCGAACGCAGGCGAGCAGATCAGTCTTCTGAATAATGGCCCTCAGGCTCTCGCGATTGTGCGCGACGGCGTGTTGGAAGGGACCTTCTCGGTGAGCAACGTCGAGAGCATCTTGCTGACGGGGCAGGGCGGCGATGACACCTTGACCGCTGGCAATGGATTCCCGACCGGGACCACTCTGACCATTGATGGAGGCGGAGGTAACGACCACATCACCGGGGGCGACCAGGCCGACATCTTGCTCGGCGGCGTCGGCAATGACCTGGTCGCGGGCGGGCGCGGAAATGACAACGCTTCCCTTGGATCCGGCAATGATACCTTCGTCTGGAATCCCGGCGATGGTAGCGATACGGTCGATGGAGGCAGCGGCAGGGATACTCTACAGTTCAACGGCTCCAACATCGGTGAAAACATCAACATTTTCGCTGATGGCGGTCATGCCGTGCTGACGCGCGATGTTGCGGCCATCACCATGGATCTCAACAATATGGAGGTTGTGAATGTCGCGACCCTCGGGGGCACCGATCACATTTCGATCGCCGATATGACGGGTACCGGCGTCGATCGCGTGAACGTCGACCTCGGCGCGTTTGGCGGCGCCGGGGATGGTGCGGTTGACACAGTGTCGCTGGCTGCGACCGCTGGCGATGATCTCGTGAAATTCAGCTCAAACGGCCTCGAGACGGTAGTTACGGGACTTGCCGCAGATCTGCACGTGACCAATGCGGAAACAACGGATGTCATCAACGTCCAGGGCGGTCTGGGCAATGATACTTTCGATCTCTCCAGCCTCGCCGGCCCTGCGCTCACATTTGCGCTGGACGGTGGAGAGGGTGTCGACACAGCGCTCATCAAGGGCTCGAGTGCGGGTGACCATTTCAGCCTTTCGGCTGCAGGCGGCGGCACGATTGCTCTCGAGCACAATGGGGTGTTTGCGGGTACGTTGGCTCTGAGCAACGTGGAAACTCTGCTGCTGCAAGGTCAGGGCGGCGATGACACCCTCACCGCCGGCAACGGATTTCCGGCGGGAGTGGCATTGACCATCGATGGCGGCGGTGGAAATGACACCCTCGGCGGCGGCGATCAGGCCGACACTCTCCTCGGTGGTAGCGGGAACGACAGGGTGACCGGCGGTCGTGGCAACGATGTTGCTTTTCTGGGCTCCGGAGATGATACGTTCGTCTGGAACCCCGGGGATGGAAGCGATTCGGTGGACGGGCAGGGTGGCGCCGACACGCTGCAATTTAACGGCTCGAACGTGGGCGAGAATATCTCCATTTCGGCTGATGCAGGCCACGTCGACCTGTTCCGTAACGTGGCCGGCATCTCCATGGATTTGAATGGGATCGAGACCGTCAATGTAGCGACGCTCGGCAGTGCCGACAATGTGACTATCGGGGATTTGAGTGGCACCGATGCCAAGCAGATAAACATCGATCTCAATTCGTTCGCTGGCTCTGGGGATGGGGCGGCTGACTCGGTCTCCGCGGAGGGTACCGATCGCAACGACAACATCACGCTGACAACCAGCGGCACGGGTGTCTCCGTCACCGGATTGCATTCCCAGCTTTTTGTTGATCATGGAGAGACTATAGACACGCTGGGGATTCACGGTGGCCTCGGCAACGACCATATCGACGCGTCCCATGTCGCTGCGGGTGGCATGACATTGGTCCTGGACGGCGGAGCCGGCAACGATGTCCTGACCGGTAGTGCAGGTCACGACGTGTTTCTCAATGGTGAGACCGTGCTCGGGTTCGATTCCAGCCAGGATCAACTGGATCTGCGCGGTGTTGCGAGCGGCCAGACGGGCGACTGGGTGCTGGCCCAGGCTCATGACGACCATGGCAACGTGGTATTTGATTTCGGCACCAGCCACATCACGCTGGTTGGCGAGTCGGTGACCCAGCTGCACGCGAGCGACTTCATCCTGGGCTGAGACTCGAGACGGTCCGCCTCGTGGGTCAGCGACTCCAAAGAAGAGGCTCGCCAACAAAATCGGGTCAGGCCATCGCGGCCTGACTCGAACCCGGTGCGCGCATTAGCAACGACACCGAGCGGGCCAGCCGCCGCGCCATCTGCAACCTGTCTTTCAGGCAATCCACTGCAATGACACGCCCTCCCAACAGGCGCGCGGCGGCGATCGCGAACTGACCAACCGGTCCGCAGCCACTGCTTTCATGGCTCGAACTCCTGTTGGAAGGGGTGACTGCTGTCATCCGCAAAGTTCGCTCCCATACGAGCTCGCGTTGTTAACCTGCATCAAGAGCCGCGTTGGGCAAATTCACGTGGGCGTCGCGCCATGCTCCAGAAGCTTTCGATCAGGATCGGCAACTCGCGCACGCGGACGCCGGTCGCGTGAAACACCGCAGCGGGGACGAACGCGTGTTCGTTCAGAACTGTGTACTTCTGTGACCAGCGCCGGCGGACGAGCGAATGCTCTAGTGGTGCTCGAAGGGTGAGGTTTGTCCGGCAAGCCATGGGTCTTTTGTTTCGGCTCGCCACTCATGCAGCGCGGCACGCGACGCCAGCAAGACATCCCGGTGCTGCTGGAGGCTCGCGAGATTAACCAACTGTCGAGGATCGTTGACAATGTCATACAACTCCTCGGCAGGCCTTTGCAGATAAGCCTGCAGCGGGCGCTTGCCAAGTGGGGCTCGTCGCGCACTGATGGCCTGCCAACTCGGCGATGACGCCACATCCCCGGCAATGGGAAAGCTCAGCTCGTGTGCCAGATTCAAAATGTATGCATGCTTGCGTGTTCGCAGCGCCCGCATCGGATAATACTGATTGATCTCGTGAAATGAGTGAGATGCGAATACACGATCCCATCCTGTAGGTCGCCTCTCACCCAATACCGGCACCAGGGATCTTCCCTGGAGTTTATAGTTGGCCGGCGGAGCGGCCTGGGCCAGGTCGAGTATGGTAGGTGTAATGTCTACCCAACTGACCATAGCTTCACAGCGAACGCCGCTCGCTCCCTTGGGCGTGCGGATGATGAGCGGCAGGTGAATACCCTCATCGTACAAACATGTCTTGGCACCGGGAAACGGCCGGCCGTTGTCGGACAGGAACATGATCACCGTATCCTCGGTGTGCCCGGTACTTTCGAGCTCGGACAGGATCAGTCCGACGCCGCGATCCAGCCGGCTGACTGACTCATAGTATTCGGCCAGATCGCCGCGAACTGCCGGCAGATCGGGTAAGTGCGCGGGAATCACGACCGCGGTAGGTTGATATTGAACCCGCGGCACCTTGGGCCACGCCCGTGTATTGCCGAAGTTCACTTCGGCTCGATGCGGGTCACTGAAGCCAATGGTGATGAAAAACGGCTTCGAGCGCTGCGCGCGAATAAAACCGCCGGCCGCTTCCGCCAATGCGGCAACGTCGCGGATTCCTGGTTTCTCAGGGACCAGCTCCGCATCGTAGCTCAATGCTTTTTCGGGACGCACGTGCTTCTTTCCGATGAGCGCCGTGGCGTAGCCGGCCTCACTCATGAGCTTCGGCACAGTCATCACCCAGTCCAGCAGCGACTGGTTGTGCACGTCATGAGCGAGTCCATACATGCCGTTGGAATGCGAATATAACCCCGTATACAGCACCGAGCGACTGGGACTGCACGAGGACACAGCAGCGTACCCCTGCGTGAACAGCGTGCCCTGCGCTGCGAGCCGATCGAGATTGGGGGTTTTTACCACGCCACCATAGCAGCCCGCGTCCAAGCCTTGGTCATCGGAAATGATGAGTAGTATGTTTGGGCGGGAGTCCCGTGCCGCAGCGTTGACCCTGGTTACACCTGAGACCGCCGCGGTTCCCAGCAAAAATTCGCGTCGGTCCAAGCCACTCACCTCTTGCTCACAGACAGATCGGCGCTTTGCATTTTAGCCCACCTGATGCGGGATCGGGCGGGTTAGGCCGTCCGCCGACACCGCTCGAGAGGTAGAGTATGTCGAGACAATGAGCGCGCCCCTGCTTCCCAATCGGCTATTGCCGTTCGTGCTGCATTTTTGCCGACAGTTTCGTTGGGGGTGTATCGGGCTGCTGGTTTTTTCCGTGCTCGGCCGCGCGGTATTCGCCTCGATTGCCTATGCCACCAAGCGCCTGACCGACACCGTGCTCTGGATGCACGATCCTGCAGCCGAGGTGGACAGCCTTTATGCGCAGTTCGCGATGCGCGAGGCGAAAGACGCAATGAGCTGCAGCTAGGCCGTAGATCCCTGCGGAGTAAGAGGCCCCGGGGGTCATTTCCAGGCGTTCCGGCCCATTAATTCGGCACTTCATCCCGCTTCACCCGAATTCACCCTCGCTCATTGTATTTGGGCGGCGCTTCATGCACTGCCGAAGGGGGAGGCTCAGCGTTCTCCGCGCTTGCATTCCAACCCGGAGACGACCATGAACGCTAAAGCTTTCGTTACTCTCGTGAGTCTCGCTGTTCTTGCTACGACCTTCTGCGCGGCTTCGGCCGCCGATCACGCCTTCGCCAGCATTACCGTTAAATATGCAGACCTCGACCCAGGAAGCCCGTCCGGCGCACGGGTGCTCTACCGGCGCATTCGAGCGGCGGCTAAAAGCGCCTGCGATTACTTCAGGTTCAATACGGACGCCGAAGAATCTCTTTGCGTGCAGAATACGATTGCGAAGGCGGTGTCCGAGGTCAACCGCCCGGCACTGACAGCTGTCTACAACGCGAAGTATCCCTTTT
>Ga0105240_10010056_pt1 | contig 13322 bp, 9 predicted proteins | sample KBSC54metaG_FD_80426 | JGI IMG/M metagenome (GOLD analysis project Ga0105240, IMG submission 80426) | Corn rhizosphere microbial communities from Kellogg Biological Station, Michigan, USA - KBS C5-4 metaG | ecosystem: Host-associated > Plants > Roots > Rhizosphere > Soil | place: Michigan, USA... | reverse complement strand
TTCGTTGCAGCGGCGCAACACCTTGCGGTTGACGGATCGTCTTCGGGGGGCGAGCCTGCGCTTAATGATGGCGGATCAGCCCCTTATGATGGCGATGCGGCTTGGCTGAGGCGCCACAGGCAGCGCGTCCGCCGCTCGGCCGGCTCGCGCTCTACCTCTTGCTAGGCGCGTCGGCCGGCCTGCCTTTCTACATGTTCAACGCGGTGCTGTTCCTGCGGCTGGCGCAGCACAAGATCGACATCGTCCTGATCGGTTTCTTCGCCTGGGTGGCGTTGCTGCCCGTATTCAAATTCCTGTGGGCACCCCCGGTCGACCGGTTCGAGATTCCGGGGTTCAGCCGTTTCTGGGGCAATCGGCTCGGCTGGATCATGCTGTCGCAGATCGGCGTCTTCCTTTCGATGCTGGCGCTGGCGTTGACCGACGACACCCGCCTGCCGGTGACGGCTTTGTTCGCGGTGCTGCTCGCCTTCTGGACGACGACCCTGGAGGTGGCTGCCGACGGCTGGCGGATCGAGCTTGCGCCGAGGCAGTCCGAACAGGGACCGATGGCGACCTTCAACCTGTGGGGCTATCGCTGCGCGATGGTCGCCGCGGCCAGTGGCGCTTCTTATGTCGCGGGCCAGATCAACTGGACCTGGGCCTATCTGGCGATCGCGGCAATCACCTTCATCCCGCTGCCGATCCTGTTCTCGATGCAGCCGGAGAAGGACCGGCGGGTAAAGCCCTCTCCCGCTCGCGGGAGAGGGTCGGGTGAGGGCCTTCTTGCTTCTTCCATGGCCCCTGACCCTCAGGAAGAAGCAGAAGAAAGACCCTCATCCAAACCTTCTCCCGCAAGCGGGAGAAGGCTTACGTCTGCCGAGCGTTATGTGGCGCTGGCGACCGGGCTGGCCGCGAGCGCGGCGATCCTGTTCGCGTCGCTAGTGGTGACGGCGGGGGTCGGCTGGCTGCTGCTCGACCTCGCGGCGCGGGCGGGCATCAGCAGCAAGGCCAATGTCACGCCGGTGGTGCTGGCGCTGGCGCTGGCGCCGTTCGTCGTGCTGGCGCTGGCGATGCCGTGGATCCGGCGGATGCGGCCGGATGCGCGCTTGCTGCAATCGACTGTCGCCGGACCCTACGTCAATATTTTCTGGCGCTACGGCTATCGCGTGCTGCCGCTATTGGGGTTCGTCTCGATCTATCGGATGGGCGATGTGATGACGCTCACCCTGTCGCATCCCCTGTGGAACGCGCGCGGCTACAGCCTCAACCAGATCGCGTTCGCGGACGGGCCGATATCGCTGTTGTGGAATATCGGCGGCGTTGCGGCGGGCGGATGGATGGCGACGCGCTGGCGGATGCCGCTGGCTTTGGTGGTGGGCGCGTTCGGATCGGCGATCGGCAATGCGATCTTCGCCTGGCTGTGGTGGATGCCGCCGAGCGGCGCGGTGATCTATCTGTCGGCGGGCGTGGATCAGTTCGCGCACAGCATGCAGGGCACGGTGTTCGTGGTCTATCTGTCGATGCTGGTGAACCGGAAATATCCGGTCGCGCAATATGCCTTCCTGTCGGGCTTCGCCTTCCTGATCCCGCGGCTGGTGGCGGGCGCGAGCGGGGCGATGCAGAAGCAGATCGGCTATGATGGGTTCTTCCTGATGGCGGGCGCGATGAGCGCGGCGGCGATCCTGCTGCTGCCGCTGATGGCGAATGCCAAACACCGGTCCGACGACGCATGATCGAGGAGGCCTTCGCCTCCGCCGCCGCCGCGATCGCGGAAGGGCGCATCCCAGGAGCCGCGCTCGGGATCGTATATGCCGACGGGCGGCGCGAGATGCGGCATGCGGGGATGGCCGCGACTGTGCCCGAGCCGGAGATACTGACTGCCGATCATTGGTTCGATCTCGCCTCGCTGAGCAAGGTGATCGCGACCACGACCATGATCCTGACGCTCGCCGAGCAAGGCCAGATCGACCTCGACCGGCCGCTGACCGACGCGATCCCCGATCTGCGCCAGTATGACGTCGCGGGCGCGCCCGAGCGCAGGCTGACCTTCCGCGATTGCCTGGCGCACCGCACCTTCCTGCCCGCGGTCGAACCGATCTATACCTATGACGGCGACCCTCAGCGGCTGCGCGCCTTCGTGCTGCAGCGCGAATGGCGGCATGGGCCGCAAGTCTATTCCGACATCAACTTCATCCTGCTCGGCATTGCGATCGAGCGGCTGACGGGCGGTTCGCTGCGCGACTGGCCGCTGGGCGAGAGGCTAAGCTACGGCCCGCCGCCCGGCCCGGCGGTCGCGACCGAGGCCTGCAGCTGGCGCGGGCGCGTGATGAAAGGCGAGGTGCATGACGAGAATTGCTTCGCGATGGGCGGGGCGACGGGCCATGCCGGGCTGTTCGGCACGCTCAGCGGCGTGCTGGATTATGCGCAAGGGCTGATCGACGGCAACGCGTCCCCTTTCCTGCTCGACGCGGTCCGCACGCCCCAGCGCGACCATCGCACCTGCGGCTGGGAAAAGAAGTTCGCCGGCTGGCACGGCGGCGAGGCCTGCTCGGCCGAGACGATCGGCCATACCGGCTTCACCGGCACCGGATTGTGGGTGGATTTCGAACGCGGGCTGGCCTGGGCGTTGCTCACCAACCGCGTCCACCCGACGCGGCATCGCGAGACGGGAATAATGGAATTGCGGCAGGCGACGGGCGACGCGGTGATCGCCATATCATGACCCGCAGCCTAACGATCCGGCTTATCTACGCGGCTTGCTTGATCGTCGCGGCCGGCAACCATGCGCTTGTGCTCATTCGGCATGGGTTGCTCTGGAACTATGGCGGGGTGCCCGTCGCCAGTGCCGCCTTCTGGACATCGCTGACATTGCTCGATCCGATTGCCGCAATCCTGTTGCTGGTGCGCCCCAATGCCGGCGTGTGGCTAACCGCCGCGATTATCGTGGCCGATGTGACCCACAATCTCTGGGTCAGGGTGCATTATGCACCCGCGGGCGCCGATATCGTGACGGTGCTCGGAGCCCCGTTCCTCCTATGCCAGATCGGCTTCCTGTTCTTTGTCATCGCAACGATGCGGTTGGCACGGGTGTATATAACGCCATGAGGCTGGCTGCCGCGTCGATCAGGGCGCCTTCGGACCCATTTCTTGCCGTTGATCGCGAAGCTTGCATTGCCCCGCCAGCAGTCGCTCATTCACCACCAGTCATTGGTGTAGCAGGTGCATAATGACCTTTCTTTGGATCGCCCTAGCCGTTCCCGTCGTCCTTGCGCTGTGTTGGTGGGATCAACTTTTAAGGATGGCGTTGAACAGATGGCTTCTTCGCCGTGACGACGACAAGCCCGCTCGACGTGATACAAACGACCGGTGACATCCCAGTAGATGCCTCGCTATGAAATAGGCGTGCCGGGAGGTGTTGGTAGCGCTTTCCACACCGATAATATGCCCTCATGACAAGGCCCGCCATGCCGGCAGTCAAGTCGCGCATCCATTTCATCGCGAACCTGTTCGAGGGTGTCGCAAGGAACCCCCATCTCGGTCTGAAGGAAGGTAATAGGCTCGGGATTGAGCCGGTGAGACGCCGTGAGATATTGGCGCAGTGTGGCAAGCGAAATCGGCTGATCGTTCCAGTGGATGACGCCGGTAGACGTAAGCGAGATAGTATTCATCTGCGGCACCAGACCCTCAAAGTTATGGGGCCGATGCCAATAGGAGCGAGCAGCCGTGCAGGCCTGTTGAGGAGCTCTGGTGCAGCCCCCCACCACCAGTATGGCGAGGCCCATGCCGATCAGCTTGTTGTTCACATTCACCGACATGCCACGGCCAAAGTCGGCCAACCAGCACTAGTCGCCCTGCCCGGTCAGATTGGCCGGAAAGCTCGCTTTCGGTCCGATCCTCCCATTTTATGTGATGCCTGCACACGCGACCGCGGACAGTCCCGCTAGAGCGGTGAGCGGTTCGCTCGCGCGGCCCCTATCGTTGAGAATTCGGGTGCGCCTTGGCCCAGTCGAGCGCGCCCTGGAGGGTGGTCACCCAGATCTCGCCGCGGTGGGCGGCGAGCCAGGCGATCAGCTCGCGGTGCGTAGCGTCCGACACCTGCAGGTAATCGCCGCCGACGCCGTGGAACAGGTAGACCGCCATGCCGCCACCGGCTTCCGCTTCCTTTGCGAAGTCGATCAGCTGCGCCGCCGTGGCCTTCTCGTCGAACCCGCGCGAGGGCACGTGCATCGGATCGATCCGGCCGACGTCGGCGCGGAGGTCTTCGGGCGAGGTGTACACCCCGCGCACGTAGGTCACCAACTTGGCGGCCCTCAGCGCCTCGAGATAGTCGACGCCGCCCGCCATCGTCTGGCCGCACGGCGACGCGAAGCCGTGGGTCGATTTGCCGTCCAGCGCGGTCAGTAGGACGTTCTGCTGCTCGATCTCCCGCAGCATGCTTGCGGGCGTATAGGCCTCCGACGTGTAGCGGCGGTCGGTAGCAAAGGTGGAGGCGGGGCAGGGATGGAAGATGGTGTGGTTGGCGAGCTCGTGGCCTTCCGCGCCCACCGCGCGCCAACGCGGAAGCGCCGCCAGCTTCAGGCCGGTGAGGAAGAAGGTCGCCTTGAACCCGGCTGCGTCCAGCACCGGCACGGCGTGGTCGAGCTGGGAGTCGAGCGCGTCGTCGTAAGTCAGCACCACGGCTGCCTTGGCGCCGTTCGGCCACGTCGTCCCCGCGGCGGCCGGCACCGCGCAGACCAGGCCCAGTATGAATGCCAGAAACTCCTTCATCCCGATCCCCTTTCCTTTCGTCCAGATCGGGAGGCCCGCGAAAGACAGGCGCCCCTCACCGTTGCGCCGGCCTAACCGCCATTCACACCCACCGCGCCCGCCGGCTCGGGATCTTTCGTCAGGGCGGAGATGATCGCGTTGAGCACGCCGGAATTCTTGGTCACGCCGGTATTCCGATCGATCAGTTCGCCGATGTCCCAATACATTGGCACGACACCATGCTGGATCGCCGCGTAGGTGACATAGCCATCCCAGTAATTGACGTAGGTGTCGATGCCCTTGCCCGGGCCTGTGCTCTTCATGGCGGCGCCATATTCGCCCATGATCACGGGCACGCCCTTGCTGATGTAGGCCGTCTTCATCCGATCGAGCTGGTCGCGGACATAGGCTTCGTTGCAACAGGGGTTGACCGTCGACGGATCGGTCGCAAGCGCGCCCCATTGCCAGTGGGTGGCCCATTGAGCGCTGCTGTCGACGAAGTCGAAGGGCGTGTAATAGTGGATTTCCACCATCAGCCGATTGGCGACGGAATCGGTCGGAAGCGTCGCCTCCTTGCAGATGTCCAGTCCCCAGTCGATGTTGGTGGCATAGTGCTGGACGACCAAAGTGCGCGAGGCGTTGTTCCCGCCGGTGGCGCGCACCGTGTCCACAAAGGCCTGGTTGAAGCCTGACTGCACGGTGCAGTTCTCGGCCGTGGGCGCCGAATAAACGTCGGGCATGTGAACTTCGTTGGTGGCCGCGAACAGCAGGTGGTTGTCATAACCGGCGAAATAAGTGGCGATCTGCGTCCAGTAGGATTTCAGCTTGGCGTTGGCATCCGCCTGGTGCGCGTTGTCGGGAATCACCCACGGATCGTTGTGGATGTTGATGATCACATAGAGGCCGGCGTTTCGCGCATAGTCGACAACCTGCTTGACCCTCACCAGCCAGAATGGCGCGATGTTACCGCTGGCGTCGGTATATTGGGTCCAGGTGACCGGGATGCGCACGCTCCTGAAGCCGGCGGCCGCATAGGCGTTGAATATCGTCTGGTTCGCCGCCGGATTGCCCCACACCGTCTCCTTCGAAACGGCGAACGGAGCGGTTTCCCATGTATCCAGCGCTTCGAGCGTGTTTCCGAAGTTGATGCCGGGCGCCATCGCCTGGACGACCTGATCGGGCGTGCCAATGGGCGGCAAAGCTTCAGGCGTCGGGGTCGGCGTCGGGGTGGGAACTGGGGTTGGCGTCGGGGTAGGCGTTGGCGTCGGAACCCCGCTGCCACCGTCCCCGCCGCATGCGCTTAAGCTCAACGCCACCGCAGCGGCCAGCACCAAGCGTCCGCACATTCGCACACCAAAGATCATCGAAAGCCCCTCCCGAATGGCTGATCGTCCGCCAGCCTAATAAATCATATTTAATGGAAGATGGCAGGGCTTGCAATATCCCGATGCGTAGCGCCTGCGACCCAAAGCGGGCTGGGTGAGGCACATTCCGTAGCTCTTCGAGCGTGAGGCGGTTGGCGAAGCGGCTTATGGCGCACGTATTGGACGATGCTGGAGGTCCGTTTTGACGCTCAGCGCGCCATTATCGGTCCGATCGCGTCACCGAACGCAGACTTCGGCGCCCCTTTTAATTTTCCGCCGCGATCAGGTTGAGTGCGGCGTCGATCGCGCGCGTGGCGTGGATGTCTTCGGGGACGTCGTTGGCGAAGGCGGAGAAAGTGAGCGTCTTGCCGCTCTTGCCGATCATGTAGCCGGAGATGGCGTTACTCTGGTTGAGCGTGCCGGTCTTGGCGAAGAGCTTGCCTTCGAGCGGCGTGCCGCGGAAGCGGTGGCCGAGCGTGCTGGGCTCGCCGCCGACGGGCAGGGTCGCGCGCCATAAAGCGCCCCAGGGCTGGGCCGCGACCCAGCGCAGGAAGATTGCCGCCCCGCGCGGCGCGACGCGGTCGTAGCTCGACATGCCCGAGCCGTCGGCGAAGTCGTAATCCGCGCGCGGCACGCCGGCCTTTTCGAGCATGGCGTAAACCACCGCGAGGCCATCGGCGACCGAGCCGCTACCCGCTTTGGCTGAGACGCGGCGCAGGAACAATTCGGCATGGAGGTTCTGGCTGATCTTGTTGGTGTGGTCCATATCCTCGTAGAGCGGGGGCGGCGTGAGCTGGGCGAGCACGGGCTGCTGCGGCCGGCGCATTGCGGGCGCGCCCTTGCGATGCGCGGGATCGTCGGACCATTCGGGTAGGCGGTGGCGCACGTCGATCGTGCCGCTCACCTTGACGCCGCGTGCTTCGAGCAAAGCCTTGAGCCGCCAGGCGGCGTAGCGTGCGGGATCGTCCACGCCCATGCGGAACAGCTCGGGCTTGGCCGACGCGCCGATCGTGCCGAGCAGGCGGACCTGATAGCCGTTGGGCGCGCGGTCGTAGCCGAGATCGACCTTGTCGCCCGCGACCGTCAGCGCGCGATTGTCGACCGTATAATAAGGCGGGAGATCGAGCGTCGGCGCCTTGCCCGGCGCGCCCGGCGTCACGGTCAGCGGTACTTCATTGTCGTCGAGCGTGAGCGCCGAGATGTTGGTGCCGGAGCGGGTCGGGATATTGTTCCAGCTCATCCCCTGCGGCCAGCCTTCGAACGGATAGATCGTGTCGTCGCCGATCACGTCGTGGACCCGCTTCGTCCTGGCCGCGACCGCGTCGGCGAGCGTGGCGAGGCAGTCGGTCTGGCAATCGGGCGCGCTCGACAGGCGCGCATCGCCATGCCCTTCCAGCACGACGTCGGGCGCGCCCTTGCGGTAGGTTTCGAGGCGGACCGCGGCGCCGCCGGTCGTGTCGGGCTGATCGAGCCCGTCGAGCGTCGCGAAGGCGGCGGCGGTGGTGAACATCTTGGTGTTGGAGCCGGGGATGAAGCGCTGATCGGGGTTGATCGCGACGATCTCCTTGCCGGTCTCGTCCGCGACGACGAGGCCGTAGCGCGGACCGGGGCCGGCGGCCTGGAGCATGGCCTCGACGCGTTGCTGGAGTGGTTCGGCCTGGACGCCTGAGGAGGCGAGCAAGGCGGCGGCGAAGATCGCGATCCCCCGGTTCATGCCGTTGGCTTAGAGCAGGTAAATCGTCATTGCGACCCCGGCGAAAGCCGGGGGAAGCAATCCAGGCCCGCATTTGGCGCACGGGCAGGCCTGGATTGCCGCGTCCCCCGGCTTTCGCCGGGGTCCTCGCAATGACGACGAAACGCAATGGCTTGCGTGGAGACGTAAGCGGTTTCACAACGGCACGCGATGACGAAACGATCGGCGTGGATATTCGCTTTCGGTTTGGCCCTTTTCGCGGGGCAGTCCGCCCCCGCCGAGGATATCGCAAACACGCTTTCGCTGCCGGTTGCGGGCGGGCTGGTCGGTGCCAGGGATAAGCCGCGTTTCGCCTGGGTCGAGAATGCGGCGGGCGTCCGCAATATCTGGATCGCGGACAAGGGATCGGCCGCGCACAAGCTGACGGCGTTCGGCGAGGATGACGGGCTCGAAATCTACGATCTGGCATTCACGCGCGACGGATCGGCGCTGGCTTACGTACGCGGCGGCGATGCCGAATTTCCGGATACGGAGGATATCCCCAATCCGGCGAGCTTCGCGAGCTGGCCCAGGCAGCAATTGTTCGTCACCCCGATGGACGGCAGCGCGCCGGTGCCGGTCGGCGAAGGCCATTCGCCGGCTTTTTCGCCCGACGGCAGCAAACTGGCCTTCACTTATCGCGGATCGATCTACCTCTGGCAGCGCGGCGGCGAGGCGCGTCGGATCGCCAAGGTCGCGGGCGAGGTCGGCGATCTGCAATGGTCGCCCGACGGCACGACCCTGCTGTTCGGCGAGGATCGCAGTAGCCATGCCTTTGTGGGCACATTCCGGCTGGGCGATGCGCAAGTGCGCTATTTCAGCCCCGAACTGGGCTATGCGATCGAGCCGAGTTTCTCGCCCGACGGCAGCCAGGTCGCCTATATCTTCTTCGTCGAGCCGCCGACGGCGGCCACGCCCAATAGCGGGCCTTATTGGTCGCTGCGGGTGGCCGATGTCGCGAGCGGCGCCGTGCGCACCTTGTGGTCGGCGCCGCAGGGCGAGGGCGGACGCTATGCGGGCACGCGCGGCGGGAATCTGCATTGGGCGGCGGGCGGCAAACTGGTCTTCACCTGGGAAGCGACCGGCTTCCTGCATGCCTATGCGATCGACACGAAGGGCGGAGGCCCGCGCGACCTGACGCCGGGCGCGATGGAGCTTGATACCTATACTTTGAGCCCCGACCGCAAGAGCCTGATCTATGCGACCGACATGGCGGACGAGACCGACCGTCATCATCTGTGGAAGGTCGGCGTGAGCGGCGGCGCGCCGGTGCAGTTGACCCGAGGCGCGGGCATCGAATCCTATCCGGTGTTCGCGGCCGATGTGCTGGCGGTCACTGCGACCGATGTGCGCCATCCGGCTTATCCGGCTCTGGTCGGCAAGGCGCTGACCGCGCTGGGGCCGGCGCCCGCCGCGAGCGGCTTGGTCGCGCCCGAGCCGGTGACCTTCAAGGCGGCGGATGGCGTAACCGTTCACGGCCAGCTGTTCCGCGCTAAAAGGGCGGGCAAGCACCCTGCCCTGATCTTCGTCCATGGCGGGCCGAGGCGGCAGATGCTGCTCGGCTTCCACCCGTCGGGCTATTATTCGAACGCTTACGTCCTCAACCAGCATTTCGCGGCCGAGGGCTATGACGTGCTGGCGGTGAACTACCGCAGCGGTACCGGTTATGGCGGTGCCTTCCGCGACCCGCCCGGCATCGCGCGCGACGGCGCGGCCGAATATCGCGACATCCACGCGGCAGGACTTTGGCTGGCGGCGCAGGCGGATGTCGATCCCAAACGGATCGGCATCTGGGGCGGAAGCTGGGGCGGCTATCTGACCGCGCTCGCGCTGGCGCGGAACAGCGACCTGTTCGCGGCGGGCGTGGATTTCCACGGCGTGCATGCGATGGTGCGCGGGATCGAGAATAATATCTCGCCCGATGCGCAAAATGCGGGGCACGAACTGCAGTGGAGTTCGTCGCCGATGGGGTCGATCGATAAGTGGCGCTCGCCGGTTCTGCTGATCCATGGCGACGACGACAAGAATGTCGATTTCGGGCAGTCGGTTTTGCTCGCGCGCGAGCTGGCCGCGCGGCGCATCCCCTATCGCGACCTGGTCTTCCCCAATGAACGGCACGGCTTCCTGCGCTATGGCGACTGGCTGGCCGCCTATCGCGCGACGGACGATTTCTTCCGGGACATGCTGGCCGACAAGAAGGCGCAATGAAGGGCCTCGTTGCCCTTCCCCTCGCCCTCGCGCTGACCGGCGCCGCCCCTGTTCCCAAGGAGGATCCCGCAACCGTGATCCGCGGCGCGCGCGTGTTCGATGGCACCGGCGCGCCCGCGATCGTCGAGGACGTGCTGATTAGGGGTGACCGGATCGCGGCGGTAAGCCCGGATCTTCCCGCCCCGGCGGGCGCGCGGATCGTCGATGCGACCGGGCTTACGCTGATGCCGGGGCTGCACGACCTGCACACGCATCTGCGATCGCCGGCGTTCAACGCACCCGACGATCTCGGCAAATCCTATGCGGGCTATCTCGCCGAGGGCGTGACGACGGTGAACGATTATTCGGTGTCGGGCGAGATGATCGCGCCGATCCGCGAGATGACGGCCAGCGGCGCGGTCATCGCGCCGCATCTGGAACTGGCGGTGCGGCTGGGCGTGCCGGGCGGGCATGGCACCGAATTCGGCTGGGGCAATTTCTTCACGCTTCAGGTCGCGACGCCGCGCGCGGCGCACATCGCGATGAAGACCGCGCTTTCCTACCGTCCCGACGTGATCAAGGTGTTCGCCGACGGCTGGCGTTACGACCGCGACCTCAATCTCAACAGCATGAACGAGCCCACGCTCGCCGCGATCGTCGCGGACGCGCACAAAGCGGGCATTCCCGTGATCACGCACACGGTGACGTTGCAGGGCGCGAAGATCGCGGCGGCGGCGGGCGTGGATTCGGTCGGCCATGGCGTCGGCGACGCGCTGGTCGACGACGAGCTGATCGGCCTGATGAAGGCGCATCATACCGCCTACATCGCGACGCTGGTTGTGTTCGAGCCGCAGGAGAATCGGACCTTCCTGCCCACCGAATGGCGGGCCTTGCGCCCAGCCGAGCAGGCGATCGAGCGGAAGCGGATGACCGCGGCGCCCGGACCGGTCCCGCCCTACGAAAGCAGACGCTGGGCGATCATGCAGGAGAATATCAGGCGACTGAAGGCGGCGGGGATTCCGATCGGGATCGGCACCGACGCGGGCATAAGCGGGGTCTATCACGGCTCCGCGACGCTACGCGAAATCGGATGGCTGGCCAAGCTGGGCTTTACGCCCTCAGAAGCCCTGGTCGCGGCGACCAGTACCAGCGCGGCGATCATCGGCCAGGGCCGGGATCATGGCCGGATCGCGCCGGGCCTGCGCGCCGATATCGTGCTGACCGGCGGCAGGCCCGATCGGGACATTGCCGACCTATGGGATGTGCGTCGTGTCTTCGTGTCGGGCCGGGAGATAGCGCTCGACAGAATGCGCGCGATGCTCGCCTCGGACGTGCCGACGCCGTTGCCGGTGCACAAGATGGCGGGGCCGATCGATACGGGCAAAGGGCCGCCGGGCCGGACCGATCTCGACACCTTGCCGGTCGAAAGCACCGAGGCGGGCGTCGATCACAGCCATCTCGATTTTGTCCACACCGGCGCGGGCGGAAGGAACCGGCGGCTGTTCCTGGTCGCGCATATGGGATCGGCGCCACGCCCGTTCGCGCAACTCATCCTGCCCTTGACCAGAGGCGCGATCCAGCTTGCCGACGCGCGCGGCTTCAAAGGTGTGGCTTTCGCGGTACGCGGCGCGGGCAATTATGCGATGCTGTTCGACAGCTACGGCCTGCGCGAACACGCGCGGTTTCGCGCGACTTTCGCCGCCCGGAACCGGGCAAGCAAAGTTAATTTACCTTTCAGCGCTTTCCAAAGCCATGATTTAACGGCAAAACTTAATATGGATCAACTACGTGCTTTGATCGTACAACTGGATGGCGAGCCCGGCGGAAAGGCCTGGTTGCAGCTTTCGGACGTACGGTTTTATCGATGAGTGGCTTCGATTATGTTCAATGTGGTGCGAAATTTCATTGACGTAACAGAGGCTTAGGCTTGAGCCCAGCGGGCGGCATATCCGTCGCGGGGAGGTGTGGATGCCGGACAAGAAACTGGTTTTACTAGTTGAAGACGAATTCCTGATCCGCGACCTCGTCCAAACGTCGTTGGAGGATGCCGATTTCGAGGTGGTCACCGCGGGGCACGGGGGCGAAGCCATCCAGCTTCTCGACGGGGACCGGCAGCCGGTCGCCGCGCTCGTCACCGACGTACGGCTCGGCGCGGGGCCTGATGGCTGGGCGGTAGCGCGCTATGCGCGCAAGCTGCAGCCCCGGCTTCCGGTCATCTATTTCAGCGGACACAGCGCGATCGACTGGCCGTCGGAAGGCGTGCCCAATAGCGTCTATCTGCAGAAGCCATTGACCGCACCCCAGATCGTAAAGGCGGTCCGCGAGGTCGTTGCTTAGACTGACTTTCATTTAGAGAGATTTGATTGAAGCGGGATCGACCCAAAAGCCCTCTCCCTCTGAGGGAGAGAGTTGGGTGAGGGTGGCCTAACCTACAAGGTCAAGCGCTCGCCTGCGGCTCGCTCCCCCTCACCCCGCCCTCTCCCCGCTGGGGAGAGGGAGTGTCTGACTCACCTAACTGAAATCGAGCCTAAGGACAGGTTGCGGTTGGCGTGTGCGGCAGCGCGCGTCCGGCGGCCACGCCGGTCAATTTCCCTTTATCGACCGCGAGCCGGCCGTTGACGAGAACGGTCTGCACGCCTTGCGCGAACAAGGTCGGCTGTTCGTAAGTCGCGCGGGCCGCATAGGTTCTGGGGTCGAACACCACCACGTCCGCGAAGGCGCCGGGCCGAAGATGGCCGCGTCCGGCGAGGTGGAACCAGTCAGCGGTCAAGGTCGAGCTGCGCTCGATGAATTCGCGCACGGTGATGACATGATCGGCGACCGCATATTTCGCATATTTGCGCGCGAAGGTGCCGTAGACGCGCGGATGACCGGTGGACGCGTCCGAATCCGTCATCACCCAGGGCTGCTTCATGAAAGCGGCGATGTCGGCCTCGCTCTGGTTGAACGAGACCACGCCCGCATCGCCGATCCGGATCGCGGCAATCGCGGCGTCGATCGGATCCTTGCCCATCGACTTCGCGACCTCGTCGAGCCGGCGGTTTTTGTAGGGGCCCTCGACGATAAGCAATTTGTCCGCGCCGCCGCGCTTGCGCAGATTCTCCACCATATCGGTGTGCAACTTTTGCAAGAGCGCAGGGTCGTCGAACCGCTTGAGCAAAGCCTCGCGCCCACCGTCCTGCGCCCAGAGCGGGACCAAGGACGCGACCAGGCTCGTGCCGCTGGCCGACCAGGGATATTGGCTGGCGGTGATGTTGACGCCCCCGGCCCGAGCGGCATCGATCTTCGCGATGATGGCGGGCGCCTGCCCCTGC
>Ga0105240_10010054_pt1 | contig 13324 bp, 8 predicted proteins | sample KBSC54metaG_FD_80426 | JGI IMG/M metagenome (GOLD analysis project Ga0105240, IMG submission 80426) | Corn rhizosphere microbial communities from Kellogg Biological Station, Michigan, USA - KBS C5-4 metaG | ecosystem: Host-associated > Plants > Roots > Rhizosphere > Soil | place: Michigan, USA... | reverse complement strand
ATGTCCTTAACCTGCTGAACTTCAATACCAGCCTGTATCTAAATGACAATTTAAGGATAGGTCTGTTCGCCCAGAACGTGCTGAACGAGCGGGGCCATACGGATCCTTTGGAGGTTTACACCTACGCGGCGCGCGAGCGGCCTCGAACCTACGGTTTGGAATTTGGGGTCGAGTTTCACTGAGCACTCACCGCCATGCAACCCGAATCTATTGCGATCGTCGGTGGCACTATCATCGACGGCAACGGCGGCAAGCCGCTCCAACAGGGTGTCATTCTCATCCAGGATCGTAGGATCGTTGCCGTCGGCGGGCCCGATGTTCCGGTGCCCTCGAACGCGAAGCGCATAGACGCTAAAGACAAATACATCATCCCCGGCTTGATGGATGCGAATGTCCATCTCGTCTATGACTTCTACAGTGGCCCTTACACGCTCATCCGCTATGAAGGAAGGTACGACGAGCTAGCGATCGAAGCCGCGCAAGTCGCTCTCAAGAATGGCGTGACCACTGTGTTTGATACGCAGGGGCCGCGCGAGTATTTGATCAAAGCTCGTGAGGCAATCAAGAGCGGGCGCGCCAGTGGCGCGCGAATCTTTCTCGCCGGCAATATTCTTGGCCTAGGCGGTCCGTGTTCACACGACGTGTTTCCGAAGGAAAGGGAGGTCCTGCCCGAGACGTTTACCAATGCGATCGACTCTTTGTGGCAGGATTGCGTCGGGCCCGAGCTTGTCTGGAAATCGCCGCAGCAGATACAGCGCATCGTGCGTGAATATGTCGGCAAGGGAATTGACTTCGTGAAATTCGCCATCACGACACACCGAGGCGACATGGAGCATCTCATGTTTTCCCCGCGCGTCATTGCGGTGATCGTGGAGGAAGCCCGCCGCGCCGGCCTGACAGCACAGACTCATACCACCAGTAACGAGGGCCTGCACCTGGCCATCGAGGCGGGCGTCGACCTCATGCAGCATGTTGATCTGACCTTTGGCCCCGAGCCCATCCCTGATGAGACGCTCGCGCTGATGGCCGAACGCCGTATTCCCGGTGCACTGTTGCCACAGACAGAGCAAAGCCTCGCCTGGTACCGCGAAAATGCACGACGGACCCCCTTTCTCAAACGTTACGAGGTCATGGATCGTAACGCCCGCGCACTGTTGCAATCCGGAGCCGTGATCCTTCTCTCTACAGATGCTGGTCTTTTCAATGCCAACACATTGACGAGCTCGGCCTGGACAAGCTGGCAGCCCCCTGATGAAAGTCTGCTCATTCTCGGCGAGGGACACCACAACTGGTTTCTGGCGGTCGAACAGAAGGGCATGAAACCCATGGACGCTCTGCTGGCCGCTACCCGCAACATCGCCAGGGCGTACAAGGCCGATCACGACCTCGGCACCCTTGAGCAAGGCAAGCTGGCTGATCTACTGGTTCTCGACCGCAATCCACTCGAATCCGCGCGTAACTACCGCAGCGTCAGACTCGTAATGAAGGACGGGCGCCTCGTCAATCGCGAGTCACTACCGAGTCAGGCGCTTTTAACAGCCCGTCCCGCCTCCGCCACGGCCTAGTCGGCCGGGACCGGGAATCCTTCAGTCCCTGACAGCCCCTCCAGTCCCTGGCAGAATGAGGCCCTCGCTCACTTTTGGCCTGTAGATATGACAAACGGCGCTCGGTTTAAGGAGAACTCTTGATGCAAGCTTCCGCTGCAGCCGAGTTACCCGCTCCCTCCATCACCACGGGCCGTGGTTTTCAGCTGGTACTGCTGGTTATCGCCGCCTGCGCCGGTGCCTATGCGCGCACGGCAGTGAGCCCTTTGCAGGAAACGATGAGGTTGGCACTGCACTTCAGCGACAACGAACTCGCGCTGCTGCAGGGACCGGCTCTGGCCCTGCCGTTCGTGCTGCTATCGGTTCCACTCGGGATTTGTATCGATCGCTTCTCTCGCGTGCGGCTGATGCTGGCCGTCACTGCACTCGATGTTCTCAGTACTTTGCTGACCGCGGCCGCGCCTTCTTTTCAATTACTCTTCGTCGCCCGATGCTTGGCCGGATTGGCGGCTTTCGCCATTAGTCCCATCGTACTGTCTCTAGCGGCAGACCTTTACGCTCCTGCCCAGCGAGGTCGTGCCACGATGGCGATCGCTATCGGCCAGTTCGCGGGCATGTCGGCCGCATTCGCGCTGGGCGGCATGTTGATGACCAGTTTCGGGCCGGGGCCCACTGGCTGGCGCTGGGCGACAGTCTGGTTGACCGTGCCTTTAGGCATAGCGATGGCGCTGATTCTGGGAGCGCGTGAGCCGCCGCGCACCGAGGTCCTGGTGGCCAATCCTTCCGGGCGCGAAGTTATGACGGAGCTGTGGAAGTACCGGTACGTCATCCTGCCTTTAATTATCGGCATCATCCTGCTGGAGATCGGTCTTGGTGCCCTATTGGTCTGGACGGCACCGACACTGTCACGCAACTTCGCCATGCCCGCAGACCGTGCTGGGGCTATCGTCGCAACGGGACTCGCTTTAAGTGGCGTGTTTGGACCGATCGCCGGCGGCGTGCTGGCGGATCTATGTCAGCGCAGTGGGGGGCCTCGCCGCACGCTGGCATTGCTGGTAAGCCTATCCATCATTACCCTTCCCACCTGTTTGTTTGCGGCTTCACCCAGCGTTGTGTTGATTAGCGCGCTGTTCACGGCCCTGATGACAAGCATTGGCGCCCTGCTCGTCGCGGCCTCGGCGATGTTCATGGTCATTATCCCCGGCGAGCTTCGAGGCTTGTGTATGGGAATGCTGGCCGGCATCTGCGTCCTGTTCGGCATCGGCGTTGCTCCCTTGACGACTAGCGTGCTTTCGGCCGTCATGGGCGGTACTGCCATGATCGGAAACGCGCTGACGATCGTCTGTGTAGCGACGACCTTGCTGGCGGGGCTCAGCTTCGCCTTGGGTAGGATGTATTACCGAGAGCCTCACGCCAGTTAAAAACTGAAGCACATTCAGAAGCTTACTAAAATCACGAGGCCCAAAATTCGCCGCTACCCGGTCTTAACCTTGAGGAGCCCTATAGCGCACCTCGCGTGAACGAACCGGAAGCCAAACGCCGACTGACCGACTGGTTTCGCCAGTGGCGCAGCCCTCTGCGTAAATTTTTGAAGCGCAGGGGCTCTGTCCCGCTGGCCGATCTGGATGATGCCGCTCAAGAGGTGTTCTTGCGCCTCATGCGCTACGAGCGGGCCGAGATCGTTGAGCATCCCCAAGCCTATCTGTTCAAGATGGCCAGCAATGTCGCCGCCGAATGGTCCCTTAAGGCCCGCTACAGCAAGCCGCATCACTCCCATTGGCTCGCCGAGCTGCGCGATGACAGCGACCCCGAGCAGGCAGCCGCTGAGCGCAAGCTTAAAGCTGGAGTGAAACGCGCTCTGTTGAGTTTGCCTCCGGCGCATCGTGAGATGCTCCGCCTGCATTTTTTTGAAGGCCTCGGCCGCAGCGAGATCGCGGCACGCTTAAGGACTAGCGAGCGAGTCGTCAAGCGGGCCTTCCTGAGAAGCTATGCCCAGCTACGCGAGCATTTGGATGCCGACCTGTTAGGAGTGATCCAACATGGACCTGAGTGAGCGGCGCAAGCGAGCCACACAGGAGGCCACGCAATGGTGGTTCGTGCTCGACAGCGAGCCGACTCAAGCTGAGCGCGAGCGCTACACCGACTGGCTGCGCGAGTCTCCGGTCCACATCGCCGAAATGATGCGCATCGCCCGCGTGCAACAGGCACTCGAGCTGTTCGAGGAATGGCCCGATCTGCCACCCTATACGCCCGGGGAGGTTCCCGCAGCGGCCGATCGCAGTAACGTCATCTCGCTGCCGCTTGACAGAAGCGTGTCAGAGAATTCCACAGCCGCGGCTCCTAGCCAACCCAAGCGCGAGAGGTCGCCAAGGAGAACCCAGGCGCCGAGCGCTGTCGCGGCTGTCCTCTGTTGTATCGCTGTGGGCGCTGCCTGGTTTTACCCTTCGTATGTCGGGAAAGTTGTCCAGACAGAGCAGGCCGAGCGTCATCAGCTTACGCTTACCGATGGTAGCGAAATCGAGCTGGATCCACAGACTCGGCTGCGGATCCGATTTGGATCTGACAGCCGCCGTGTTTACCTGGAGCATGGACGAGCTCTGTTCCGCGTCGCGAGCGACCCTGGCCGTCCGTTCCTTGTTCAAACTGACGATACCGCCGTCCGAGCTCTTGGCACTGCGTTCGCTGTCGAACGGCAACCGCAAGCTGTCGTGGTGACCGTTGCTGAAGGCAAAGTTGCCGTATTTAACACCTTGCGGCCGCAGGCACCGGCCGCATTAAGCACTAAGAGGCGACGCTCAAGCGACGAACGTGAGGGCGGTTCAGCGCCCGTGTACCTGACAGCAAACCAGCAACTCACCGTCGACCGCTCCGGCACGGTGGTTCCCGTCCACAACATTGATAGCCATCGGGCGCTAGCTTGGGCGGATGGCAAGCTCGTCTTTCAGGACGATCCGATAGCCACCGCAGTTGCCGAGTTCAACCGCTACAATCGTATTCAACTGCGCGTCAACGATCCCCTCTTGGCTAACAGGCCCGTCACCGGCACATTCAACGCGTCGGAGCCGGAGTCTTTCGCCGCCTTTATCCAATTCGTCGCCGGCGCCCGCATCTCCCGTAGCGACACGGCCGTCATCACACTCGACACAACCCGCTAGGCCGCTACTCTGACTTACTGAGCTGACAACCCGCGCAAGGGGCCCAATTTGCCACGACACCTGGTCTTACTCCTCAGAAACAACTACACGACCCTAAAACGGGCGGGGAGCAAGCTGGTGAAAGTCGCGTTGCTGTCAATCACGCTGGCGTTGGGTGTTGCGATACTGCCGGCGTCGGCACAGGCCTTTTCCGAACACTACCAGCTCGATATCCCAAGTCAGACACTCGACGCCACGCTCAAGGAGCTCTCGAGAAGATCCGGCTTGCAAATCGCTCACCTAGGCGACACCGTCAAGGGGGACGCCATCGTTGGCCCCATTCACGGGGACTTATCCATTGAGCAGGCCTTAAAACAACTGCTCACCCCGCAAGGTCTGACTTTTAAGGCCATTGACGACCATACTATCGCCGTGGTGAACGTGAAGGATCTCGCCGGCTTTTCCACACAACAACAAACTCCGTTGTCAAGCCCGGCTGCGGCTAAGGGACGGGAGGAGGGGGAGAGCCCTTCTTCCAACTCGTTTCGGGTGGCTGAGATGGCTCAGGGAGCAACTGCGCAAGCTGCTACCGTAACCGCCAACGGCGCTGCAGCTCAAGGGACTGCCGCGAGTCCCCCGCTAGAAGAAATTGTGGTCACCGCGCAAAAACGCGTTGAACGGCTGATCGATGTGCCCATCAGCATCGGCGTTGTGACCGATGCGGAGCTGCAAGCGCGTAACATCTTTGGCCTCACCGACCTTGCGTTCGCCGTGCCGGGTGTCGGTATTGAGCAAAGCGGAGACGAACGCAGAATCTTCATGCGCGGCGTCAGCAATTATGGCGGCGGTAATTCGGCTCTGATCGGTATGTACTTGGATGAGGCGGGCGTCACTTCCAATCCGCTCAATCAACTCGATCTGCGCACCTATGATCTGGAGCGGGTGGAGGTGTTACGGGGACCTCAAGGAACCCTTTACGGCGAAGGTTCCGCCGGTGGAACAATTCGCTTCATTACCCGAGATCCGCAGCTCAACCAATTCTCGTTTAGCACTACGGGCACAGTTGCGTTCACCCAGTCCGGCGCGCCCAGTCAACGGATTGAAGAGGTGCTCAATCTACCGCTGGTTGACGATACGTTGGCGCTGCGTATTGCGGGTGAATTCGATCACGAGGGCGGCTGGATTGATCAGCCGGCCGCGGATCGCACCAACATCAATGCGCAAGATCTGACGGATGTAAGGATCAAGGCGCTTTGGAAACCCATGACGGAACTGACCGTCAAGGCAATGGGAGTGATTCACCGTAACAATGCAGGTCTTGGCGTGGGTGATGATCGCGACGGTAACTACACTCAGGTCTTCAATCTCACCACAACACCGCGCGCCAAGGACAACTATAGCCTCGGTAATCTCACGCTGACTTACGACTTCACCGGGGCCCGGCTCCTCAGTACGGCCAGTTACATCGATCAGTACAAGCTGATGGCGGATTACGGGGCGGTCGAGCCGGAGACACCGCCGGGAACGCCGGCGGACGACTTTTATAACACCGGCTTACTCTCTAAGAACAAGATCGCGAGCGAGGAGCTACGCCTGAGTTCTGCGGGGAGTGGGGCGTGGCAGTGGACCCTCGGTGGGTTTTATCGACATGCGCAATTCGATACCGATTATGAGGCTATTTATTTTGACGTGCCCGGACCGCCTGGCTCTGCATTACCGACACCGTCTCCGTTCGACAGCAGCAACTTATATCAATCCTGGTCGGCCTTCGCCGATACCTGCTACCGTCTGGCAGACCGCCTCACCCTCGGACTCGGTGTCCGCTATTTCGATGAGAACCAGGAATACATCAGCGGCGGATCACAAAGTACTCATTTCCACTCCACGGACCCACGCGTTTATCTGCAGTACAAGCTAAGTAACGACGCTAACCTTTATGCAAGCGCCGCGAAGGGCTTTCGCAGTGGCGGCTTCAACCCAGACCCCAGCGAGGCTCCATACGGTCCGGAAAGCGTGTGGACCTATGAGTTAGGTACAAAAATGGCGCCGTTTCAGGGTCAACTAACTTTAAACGCCGATGTGTTCTATAGTAACTACACAAACTATCAAACGACAGGCATTCCGCCGCCACCCGCGCTGGACGTTGATATTACCAGTAACGCCGGCAGTGCCCGTATTGACGGCGTTGAATGGGATATTACTTGGCGTCCGGTCAATGAGTGGACATTGAGCTTCAGCGGCGATTACGTTCACTCTTATTTCTACAAAATAAACTCGATTCCTATCGAGATCGGCATCCCCTCATCCCCCTACACTGTGGGGGACCCCCTGGACTTCTTCCCGAAGTACCAGTTCACGGTTTCGGCTCAGCATAATTTCAGCTGGAACGAAAAGTCAGGCTTCGTACGGCTTGACTACGACGCGCAAGGTCGCTCGACTTATCGCAATCGCTCCATCGGACCTTGGTACTTCAGCGAGTCCGATCTGATCAACCTGCTCAACTTGAACACCAATCTGCAGTGGAGCGACAGCCTGTCCCTGGGGTTGTTTGTACAGAACTTACTCAACGATCGAGGCTATCTCGATGCGGATGCTGTCGAGGCAAGTGCGGCTCGGCCGCAGCCGCGTACGTTCGGAATTAGGTTTAACGTAGCCTTTCATTAAGCTTGCTTTGTTGGTGTTACGAGCGGCCACCGAGAATGAACGACTTCAGCTCGGGCTCGGTAGAGTTCCTGCAGTGGGCCCGGCAATCCAAGATTGCGCTGTCGGGCTCCTTAGGAAAAGAGAGTTTGGCTTTTTGGGCAGCTTAATAGGCGATGCATCGATTGTCGCACTGAGCGAAGCGGTGCATGGTGTGGCGGAGCCGTTGAGGTTTCGCAACGGCTTGCTGGAGTATTTGGCCTGGGAAAAGGGCTTTTCCGCCATTGCGATCGAATCGGGCGTGCTCGAAGGGCGCACGATAGATGACTACGTCCAAGGGGGTCCGGCGACTTAAGCACAGTTCTCGCGCAGGGGCTGAGTTGGACTTTCGACCAATTTGCCCAGAATGGCGAGTTAGTGCGCTGGCTCAGGGACTACAACGCGGACTCGAGACATCCTCGTAAGATCAGCTTCTACGGCTTTGACGTTGCCGGAAGCCCCGGAAACGCACTGGCCAGCCGTGGTATGGCGACAGCATTGACGGCCGCGCTCGCCTATCTGGAGCGCGTTGATGGTTCGGCGGCCGGGGTCTTTCACCGCCAGTTGGCGGGCGAGCAGTTTTATGCAACTGTTGCTGATCCGGGTCGGTGTGTCGATCGGAGAGGCGGGCTGTATTCCGCCTGCGTATTCTTTGATTGCCGACTACTTTACGCGCGCGGAGCGCCCGCGAGCGGTGGCCATTTTTCTGCTCGGCGGCAATTTGAGCTTTGCCATCGGCTATTTCCTAGCTGGCTGGCTCAACGACTTTTACGGTTGGCGAGTCACCTTCGCGCTGCTGGGGCTGCCAGGCCTCATTCCGGCTGCTCTGACTTGGCTGACTTTAAGGGAACCCCGGTGCAACAGAGGACCGCTAGCTAGGCGCGGCGCGACCACAATGCCCACCGAGCCGAGTCTCGAAGCGGCGCAGCCGCAGCCAACAGTGCGACAGGTTGGCGCGAGCTTGTTGGCGAGCACGACGTTTCGCCATCTGCTGCTCTCCTTTGCGGTAGCCTCCTTTTTTGCTTCGGGCATTTTAAGATGGCTGCCGTCGTTTTTTATTCGTAGCTATCACATACCTACCGGTCAATTGGGCACCTGGTTTGGTTTGATTTGGGGCCTGGGCGGATTTTTCGGCACTTATTTGGGAGGGGAACTCGCCTGCATTTACGCCGCCAACAATGAACGTTTGCAACTCAAGGGCATGGCGTTGGCTTACTGCGCTTTTGCGGCCTTCTCCGCCTGCATCTATCTGACTTGCAGCAGTCTGCTCGCGCTCGGCTGCATGGGACTGGCGGTCATTGGCGTTGCGATGACCAACGGGCCCATATTGGCGATCGTTCAAACATTGGTACCGTCGCGTATGCACGCGACTTCGATCGCTATCATCTATCTGTGTTCCAACCTTGTCGGAATGGGACTGGGGCCGCTGGTACTCGGTGCTCTAAGCGATGCGTTACAGCCTCATTTCGGCGGGCAGTCGTTACGCTATGCATTGACGGCCCTGTCCCCAGGCTATTTATGGGGTGCATGGCATCTGTGGAGGGCGAGTAAGGCGGTCACCCTTGACATCGAAGCTGTGCAGGGCAAGAGGGAGCAAAAGGCCTTTGCCTAGCGCTCGCGCACCGCAAACTCCTCCCGCACTCAATGCAGGTCTGCTACGCTCAGCCTGGGCTAGCGCGCCGGTGCCGTCCCTCCAGGATCCCGCTTATGCGAAAATCGATCTCCGCGCCGGGGCGAAGTACTAGGATCGCGAGGCGGATTTATACGTGACAAATGTCGCAGACCGACGTGGACTGCTCAACGGCGGTTTGGGATACGATCGCCCTTTCGCCTGGATCTAAATCGAGCCTCGCACGATCGGATTACCTCTTGCTCGACGCTTCTAGCGCACAAATTGCGCCCTCTATCCCGGTCTCCGCCTCGGTACCCCCGTGGTCTCTTTACAGTGAGCGACAACGCCGGCTGTTTTTGACCACTCTGTTCCTGCTGACCGTCTCGGGCAATTTCGATTATTACGTGTTGGGTGTGGTCCTTGAACCCATCAAGCGGGAGTTTGGAGTCTCCGATACCCAACTGGGCCTGTTGAGTGGTTTCTGTTTTGCCCTCTGCTATGCCCTCGCCGCGCTGCCCTACGCGCGCTGGTCTGACCGCGGGAATCGCCGGACTGTCCTAGCGTTTGCCCTGACCGGCTGGAGCGCCGCTACTCTCTTTTTTGGGCTGGCGCGCTCGTTCTGGCAGCTCGCGTTGGCGCGCTTAGGGGTGGGGGCGATGGAGCCCGGTGCAACGCCGCCCGCGCAAGCGCTGGTGGTTGACTACTACCCGCCCGAGCGCAGGGGCGTGGCGCTAGGCATCATGCTGGCCGGAGGCTCGATCGGCATGCTCATTGCGCTCGCGCTCGGCGGCTACATCACGGCAACGCTCGGCTGGCGCAACGCCTTCCTGATTGCCGGTTGGGTAGGTGTTGGCCTGGCGATCCTGACCCAACTCACTCTGGCTGAGCCCCGCCAGCAGCTGGGCTTCCCAGCAGCCCAAGAGCAGTCGGAAAGCTCAGTGCAGGCGGTCGTGCAGCTGTGCCGCAAGCCGAGCTTCGTCTACACCACGATCGGCATCTCGCTCCTTTATTTCTTCAGCCTCGGGGTCACCACCTTCTTGCCTTCCTACATGCTCCGCAGCTTGCACGTCTCGTTGGAGCAAATCAGTCTCACCTGGGGGATCGCGATCTCCGTAGCGAACCTCGTAGGGACTTTGCTCGGCGGCTGGCTGGCCGACCGGCTAAGTCGGCGCGACATTCGCTGGTATGCATGGATGTCCGCCATGGTCTGCGCCGCGGGAGCGGTGCTGTACTGGATTGCGCTTTCCACCCACTCTTTGTATTCCCTCGTCTCGATCGAATTTGTCGCCGAACTGCTGTTGTGGACCGGGACTTTCGCGAGCTGGCCGGCGGTCCACGCCGTATGCGGCAGCCCCCGCCGCGGTATGGCCATTGCGGTCCTGCAGTTCGCCTACATTCTGGTCGGCAGCGGACTCGGCCCAGTGGCTACCGGCGCGCTGAGCGATGCGCTCAGTGCGCACTACGGTCCGGAGAGTCTTCACTACGCGTTGCTGATTATGACCGGCTCGCTGCTGCCTGCGGCCGTGGCGTTTATTTGGTCGGGGCGATCTATGGCTCAAGACCAGGAAGCGTAGTCCGCCGTGGAACAGTCCGGTTAAATGGCCTTAATCTCTCAGTCATCGGTTCGACTCCCCACCAACTCGATTCGAACCTACTAGCTCCCCCACCATGTACGAGAGAGTGGCGGGACTTGAATCGGGGTGCGCCCGATTCGCCGCCGCCCAGTTTGCAAGTCGGCTCCGAATTGTTCTTCACGAGCAGCCGAACACGCCCAACAGGTAGGTTGGAACGGGAGTACGGCGCGCGCCAAACACAATCACTGCATTGCATGCACATGATCATCGACCTAACGTGCGTGATGAACTAGACCTGGAAGTATATTCAGCGCTAGATGAAAAACTTTGCCCATTGCGATGTTGACCCGATGATGAGCGCATGCAGCGCTTCCTGGCTCCTCTCTTCTTCCTGTGCTCTTTCCCTCGGTGAGCCCTCCGGATCCTGCACAACACCACACGATGCGATGGGCCGCGCAACTCGCGTTTGAACTCCATCATAGATCAGCCATCGTGGCGTGCGTTTCCGATCTTTTGTCGACAACAGGTGATCTACGGAAGCGCGAGAGGCGTTTTCGCTTGCAGGGGAGATCCCGGTCACGGCTCGAAGCGAGCAAGTATTCCACGGCTGCCCTCTGTGAGGAGCGGCTGACTGTTGCGGAGTCCTTGTTACTGGTTACACACCACCATCACCGAATCCGGCGTGCTCCTGGGTCAGATCCTCCGCGGACCCAGGCGCCTATCCTGCCAGTCAACTTTCTCGGCAGAAGGACTGCGAAGCACGCGCAGACGAGATTGGATTTCTGCTCATTACCAGCGCAGGCGAGACCCGCCGGCTCATTCGGACGAACTAGATATACCTTGGAGAGATCGTACGCTTGGCGCAAATCGCTTGAATGACGCTTAAATGAGAGTCGAACGGCCTCGAAGCAAGACCCGTGGGTTTTGACTGGTGCAGATGCGCTCATGTGCGCGATCAATAATGAAAGTCAAAAGAGCGCGGCTCGTGTGATGAGTCAAAATGCGTGCGATCTCGAGTGTTGCAGTGCGTGTTTAGCTCCACGGAAAAATGGACGCTCGGTGGTACGCGGACAACAGCGAGGGAATCGCTCAAGAGGCTTAGTCAGCCCGGGTGCATTAGACCCCGTTGATCGACATGCGACTCACGAACATAATCGATGCCTCAAAAAACCAGCCCTAAGCTAACACGGAGGGCATCAATTGACTCGGAATAACCTTGAGACTCCGACGATTTTCGAGCGTTACGAGGACGTTTCGCCCCATCTCGCCGACATCGTCGCAGCATCCGACGCTAACCCCGATTCGCTCGGTTTTTTCCCTAGATCCGTCTTCGACGACTTCGCTCGGCGGGGCGGACTATTCGTGTTACTAATTTCTGGTGCATCGGGGCGCCACTTTGCAGGTCATCTACTTTTCCAACGTCAATTCCCGCGTGCAAGCATTCTGCAGCTCTATATCGCCCCAGAATCTCGGGGGCGCGGCTACGCGCGAATTCTATGTGACCGCTTAGCGGAAACTCTTACGTCGGAGGGGTTTCTTTCGATCTATGCTCGGGTTGCCGAGGATCTGACGGAGGCGAATCTTCGGTGGGAGTGTCTTGATTTCCTCGTCCAACGAGTTCAGCCCGGCGGCGCTACGACTGGCAGGACGATCGTTGTTCGAGTTCGTGAGTTGCCAAGTCCCCAGCTCTTTCCGCCACGAGACCTCGATCCGGCCAATCCGCTCGACCTGAAGTCTCCCAGCACGGAGATTCCATTGCTCCTGATCGATCTCAACGTGCTATTCGACCTAGGGCCGCGAAGGCAGCGTAACGAGGAGGCCGTTGCATTGTTCAAAGCAGAGCGACTGAACTTCTGCAGGCTGGCCATCAGCGACGAGCTTCTTGCAGAATTGAAGGGGCACTCCTCCGGCAGAACCGATCCGATGCTTGACCTAGCGAGCACCTTCACTACATTTCCCGTGAGCACCGAGGTCGACGACGACCCGATCGTGCAACAACTCTCTGCGATGGTCTTCCACCACAAGAGTACGATCTCCAAGAATGACAAATCCGATCTCCGGCACCTTCGTACAGTGATCACGAACAATCTGGCCGGTCTCGTCACGAATGACCAGAAGGTGCTCCAGGCGGCTGGGACAATCGAGAAGAAGTTCGGAATACAGATTCTATCGTCAGACACATTCCTGCGTACGGAGACGGCAGGGCAACTGAACACGGCGTTTGAAGCCGACAAGGGCGATCTGTTCCTGGGGGAGCCGTTCGATTCGGATGCGCAGGCCCTACGAACACTATTGACTAGGAACGGCGTCAGTGCAGCGGAGCTTACGATGGGCTGGATCCAATCGCGATCTGATCGGGAGGTCGCCACTGCCACCGTCGTGCGGCGCGGATCGGAGATCCTTGGCTACATGATTTGGCCGGCGTTGAAGCAAAACGGATTCGCTGTTGTGCGAGCGGTCGTCGAAGAAACAGCGCCTGGAAGTCGCGAAGTCGCTCGCGCTCTACTCACGCAGTGCCTCGACATCCTGGCCCGTACAGGTCAACCTTCATCCATCCATCTGAAGATGCCGAGCCGGCACGCAACTCTCAGAGAGATTGCCCTGGGTCTCGGGTTTTGTGCAGAGCGGGATCATCATGATCTAGTCAAGGTGTCTCTTGGCAGCGTAGTGTTCGCCCAAAACTGGAACGACTGTCGCTCGTCATTGGCCGCTTTCGCAAACCTGAAACTCGATCTCGAGTGGCCATCCTTCCGTCAGATCGATCAGCAACTCGCCTTCATT